>Ga0209976_10001948_pt1 | contig 11925 bp, 10 predicted proteins | sample SumtaG_FD_182806 | JGI IMG/M metagenome (GOLD analysis project Ga0209976, IMG submission 182806) | Deep subsurface microbial communities from Indian Ocean to uncover new lineages of life (NeLLi) - Sumatra_00157 metaG (SPAdes) (version 2) | ecosystem: Environmental > Aquatic > Marine > Oceanic >... | reverse complement strand
CTTTCTAAAACCTCACCTAAATGGACTAAACCCCCAGTTCCGCTAGGTTTTCATAAACCAAAATGGGAAAATTAATCTTAAAAATCATGTTGGCTTTAATTTTTTTTGTAATGATTTTTTTAATTCTTTGATCTGAGTTTTAATCTGAACCACGCTAGTTTTATAAATATTCATAGCAATGAAGGATGATTCTTTTTTAGCTTTTCGTTTTAAGATCTTAGTCTTTAATTTCAAAGCATTTAGAAGAACTTCGGGATTTGCTAAATATTTAGATCTAATCCTAATTTTTTAATATTCTTAATCTCATAAAATTAATTTAAATTGCTTAATTACTGTTCTTAATGACTAAACAAGAAACTGCAGAATTTAATATTAAGGATCTTTCTTTTATTAACGATATAAAAACTATTGCTGTTATCGGTCCATCAAGGAAAAGAGACTATTATTTTTTGCGAACTCACGCAGAAAATTATAAAGGAAAAATATATGCGGTACATCCTAATGTAAAAGAGATACCAAGATTCAATGACGAAAATATTTATCCATCACTCATGGATATTCCTGAGAGTGTTGATTATGTATATATAACAGTTTCTTCATCCCAAATTTTAAATGTTATTGATGATTGCGTTGAAAAGGGTGTTAAATTGGCAGGTGTTTTTACCGCAGGATTTTCAGATTTAGGAACGGAAGAAGGAAGAAAATTAGAAGAAGAAATGATACGCAGGGCGAAAAATAGCCTTAGAATAATTGGTCCCAATGGGATGGGAATGACTTATCCAAAAAAGGGGATAGGATGGAGGATGAAATTTCCCTCTGAACCTGGGAATATTGCTTTCATTGGGCAATCAGGAGGGATAAGCAATTTGATTGTCTATAAAGGTTCACCCATGGGAATCAAATTTTCTAAAGTATTTTCATTCGGAAATGGGAATGACGTGGATTTTGTTGATTTATTATATTTCTTAAGTAATGATGAGGAGACTGATGTTATTCTCTGTTACTTAGAGGGAATTAAAGAAGGTAGGGGAGAAGAATTAATAAAAGTTTTAAAACAAAATAAAAAACCTATTGTAGTTTTAAAAGCGGGTAAATTCAAAGGAGCGGCAATTGCTGCTAATACACACACAGCTGCTATTACAGGGGAATATCGAGTCTGGAAAACCATTTTTGATAAATATAATGTAATTGATGCTGACTCTGTAGAACAATTGCTATACGCTGCTAAATTAATCGATGCTTATGGGCTTTTTGAATTAAAGAATATCGCGGTTTTAAGCATTAGTGGTGGATATGGAGTTGTTTTAGTTGATCAAATTGAAAATATGGGCTTGGAAGTCCCACCTTTTAGTCCTGAAATTCAAAATCAATTAAACCAAGAACTAATAGCAGTTGGTACAAGCGCTAAAAATCCTCTAGATATAGCAGCTCAGTTCCGTAATTTAAAACTAGTGAAGCATATTGTTGAGCTTGTGTTATCAGATAAAAATATTGATGGCTTAATTATGGATTTACCAAGTTACTATTTAAACACTGGTTATCAACCAGGAAGAACCCCAATCATGGAAAGGAAATTGATTGAGATTATGTCTTTAGGATATTCTTATAAGAAGCCGATTATCCCGATAATCCAAAGAACAAATTCTCCCGAACATAGAAGTAGTATGATAGAAAAACTTAACGAAAAGAAAATACCTGTTTTTAATCAACCATTAGAATTTTTATCATTGCTTCCGAAAATTTCAAAATGTGCTAAAAATAAGATGGAATAGTGAATATGTTTAATCATATAATTCTAGGCTATGAAATTATAGGCCCCGTAAATAGTCAGGTCGACGCACACTTGGATCTTTAATCCCTATCTCAATTCTTTTAAGAAATTCTTTTTTGTCTTTTGCCAATTCTCCTTTCAAATTTAAATAATTTGAGGCATGATTTGTGTTAAATATGCAATTCTGTAAATCATCAGATGTGTATTCTATCATCGTATACAATTCTTCAAGAATTTGAGTACTCGAACATGGTTTAAATTCTCCTTTTGCTTTTTGCGTCCATAACTCTGTCCCTGGAGTTATTCCTAATGTTAAAGGTGAGATGTACCACTTAATGGGAATTGGAGGAGCCATTCTATTAATTAACTTAGCAGATTCAATAGCATGTTTTCTACTTTTTTCAGGATCGTTTCCAGCAAGTCCTAATAGAAAAATACCTGACCATGCAATTCCTGCTTTATAACATTTTTGAGCAGCAAGAGTAATCTCATCTTGATTAGTGCCTTTATTACAATCTTTGAGAACCTCATTATCACCACTTTCAATACCCACGTATACCATGGTAAATCCGCTTTCTGCGATTTTTTTTAAATCCTCATCAGATTTACTTATTATATCTTTGGCATGAGCATAAGAGCTAACTTTTTCAAGATTAGGATGAATTTTATAACAATATTCTGTCAATTCAATAAGTATCTCAGGTTTTACCACAAAAGCATTTCCATCTTCGAAAAATATTTTACGTACTCGATTTCCATATAATGCTCCCGCTCTTTTAATATCATTTTTGATCTCTCCAATATCTTTGCGTATAGAAAAGTTTTTTGACCGATACATGGAACAAAATGTGCATTTACGAGTGCATCCATTCGTTATTGCAATTAATAATGCATTCCACTCAGAAGGAGGTCTAAATACTGGATCAACTAGGTTTCCTACAACAAAATTCATGTTACTTCAATTATTATTATGAATTCTACTTTATTTTTTTTGTTATTTTTTTTAACTTCTGTTTTTATCTTAATCTAAAAGCTTGAAATTTTCCTATTATTTGCTTAAAATTTTTTTAGTTTCCTTAATTTTAATTACTGATGACTAAACAAGATACATTGAATGCTAAATTAAATATTAAAGACATTTCATTCTTAAATTCAATTCGTTCAATAGCCGTTATCGGCTCTTCAAAAAGAAGTGATTATTCTTTTTTAAGAAGACACGCTGAAATGTTTAAAGGTCCCGTCTACGCAGTACATCCAACTGCAACAGAAATACGAGGATTCGATGATGGAACACAAAATAAAATATATAGCTCAGTTGAACTTATTCCAGAGGATATTGATTATGTATTTATTTCGACGCCCGCTTCAAAGATTTTAGAAGTTATAGATGGATGTGTTAAAAAAGGGGTTAAACTAGCGAGTATTTTTACTGCGGGATTAGCTGATTTAGGAACAGAAGAAGGAGAACAATTAGAAAAAGAGATGATAAGTAAATTAAATAATTCCATGAGAGTTCTTGGACCCAATTGTTTAGGTCTCTTCTATCCTAAAAAAGGAATTTCTTGGAGAGCTAATTTTCCTTCGGAATCAGGTAATGTTGGTTTCCTTGCTCAATCAGGAGGGATTTGTGATTTAGTGGTATTTCATGGAGCAGAAATGGGACTTCATTTCTCAAAAGTATTCTCATATGGAAACGGGAATGATTTAGATCTCGTTGATTTATTGTATTTTTTAAGTAATGATCCTGAAACTGAGATCATATTATGCTATATAGAAGGTATTAATGAGGGGAGAGGAGAGGCTTTAAGGGAGGTGTTAGCCCAAAACAAAAAACCTATTATATTCTTAAAAGTGGGTAAGTCAAAAAGTGCAACTATCGCAGCTAAGACACATACCGCATCTATTGCTGGAGAATATCATTTATGGGAAGCGGTTTTTAATCAATATAATATAATTGAAGTAAAGTCCGTCGAACAACTTATTTATGCAGCTAAATTAATAGATTGTTATGGTGCTTTCAAATTTAATAGTGCTGCTATTTTAGTTTTAAGTGGTGGTTATGGAGTTGTGCTTGCGGACCTCCTTGAAGAAGAAGGAATAAGTGTACCTCCATTTAGCCCTGAAATTCAAAAACAAATTGACCTGAAATTTAAGGCGGTTGGAACAGGTACTAAAAATCCACTAGACGTATCTGGTCATTTGCGGAATTTGAAGCTAGTACAACAACTTATTGAACTAGCATTATCAGATGATGCGATTGATGGAATAATAACAGCTTTACCCACCTTTTATTTAAGTTATGGTTCGAAAGACGGGAGAAGAAATCAATTCTCTGGTTTTGAGAATCCAGTTTCCAAAGTAATGTCCTTAGGACATAAATACAATAAACCTATAATCGTAATAATGCAAGGAACAATATATCCAAAAACGCGTGAAATTTTTGCTACAAAATTGAATGAAGCAAAGATAGCAGTATTTAATGATCCTTCTGAATTTTTGTCAATACTCCCTAAAATTTCAAAATATTCAGAAAGAGTAAAAAAAAAGAAAATAAATTAAATCTGTTTATAAAATTTTCTTAAAGCTCTTGACATGAGTAATTGTTGTACTTGTCGACTTCCACCTATTATTTCCTGAGTACGACTAATACGTAGATAATTATCCATTAGAGTGTTATCAGTAAATCCAATACCTCCCATTAAATTTGCGGCCTCATAACAAACTTTTCTAGATAATTTAGCGCAACTATATTTATATTGACTTGCCATTCCTATCATATTTTGGGAAATATGGGAGGGAAGTTCTCCTTCGTATTTTATCATTTTTTCATCATATGTCTCTGCGAACTTAAGTAGCCCATGGCTCATTGAAGTAACACGGGCCCAGATATCGGCTAGCGGAAAGCCCATTCCTTGAAATAGTAGAATTTCTTGATCAAATTGTTTTCTCATGTTCGCATAGATGATAGCATGAGTCAAAGCACCCCAGCTTTCACTTACACCACGGAGCGCGATTGCTATTCGCTCAGGGACTAGTCCTTCAAATAGATGTTCACGACCTTTCCCCGCCCCTCCTAACACATACTCTTTTGGTACTCTAAGATCTTTTAAATATTCGTGACCAACATAGAGCTTGGGAATCCAGGGTATTCCTATTCTTTCACAATTCCAACCGTCCCAAGAGGTATTTATTAGAAATTGACCCATCAAACTACCATTATTTTTTTCACCTGTAGCATATGCAACTGCCCATTTTGCACGAGGAGCGTTAGTATTATAGACTTTTTCGCCATTTAGTATAAAACTACCATCTTCCTGTTCATCACATGTAGTGAGCATATGGACAGCATCAGAACCTCTTTGTGGTTCAGTAATCAAAAGACACCCAGGAGCTACTCCAGTTACTAAATCTCTCAAAGCTTCTAACCTTACTGGGATATTTTCATGGTGAGCTTCAATTGGATTTAGACCAATAGTTGTAGCACCGAAACTCATAGCAAACTGTGGATCAAATAACGTTAATGCTAAAGTTCTCATAAGGTCCATAGCTAATCCGACTTCCTTATAATTTAAATCGAGGCATTCAAAGGCATGTTGCCGTGTTATATAACCTTGTTGGCCAAAAGTAGGAGTCCAAGGATAAAAATCTTCGTCATCACTATGAGTAACATTATTGTCTTTTTCAAATTTCATACAGAAATCTTCAACTTGTTTGAGAAAAGCGAGTTCTTCATCAGTTAAAACGGTTGAAAGATTATCGTTTAGAACTTTATACCGATTTTCTAGCTTTAATTTTTCAAGAATTTCATCATCTATAACTTGGTTAATAAATTTAGACAAATTTTCTCACTTAAAAATAATTAATTTTTATAATAAGAAATAAAACACAGTATATTTTTTATTTATTTTCGTTAAAATAATGAAATAATAAAAAGGAATTGAAGATAAATTTAAGCAAATTAAAAGAAAAAAAGAAAGAAAGATTATAATGTTATTCTATAATCCTTTAAAAATAGAATTTAATGCACTCGTAATAATATACAACTGGATTTGTCTTGAGCCTCCCACAATTTCTTGAATTCTTGAAATGTTCACTAGTTCATGCATTAGAGTATTATCACTAAGTCCAGCACCCCCCATTAAATTCCCTGCCTCATAGCACACATCTTTAGTTAAATCAGCACAAACATATTTAAATTGACTTGCAACAGAGACTAAAGCTCGAGAGATATGAGAAGGAAGTTCTCCTCCATATTTTTCAATCTTCGCGTCATAGTCTTCACAAAATTTAAGCAGACCATATGTCATCGTATGAGTTCGCGCCCATAATTCAGATAATAATTGTCCCACACCTTGAAATTTTATAATGGATTTACTAAATTGCTGCCTCATATTCGAATAAATTGCTGCATGTGAAATAGCACACCAACATTCACATATATTTTGAGTAGCAATTAAAATACGTTCCGGAACTAAACCCTCAAAAAGATGCTCTCTTCCCTTACCAATCCCTCCAAGAACACATTCTTTTGGTATTTTAAGATTTGTTAAGGTTTCTTTACCGATATGTAATTTTGGTCCCCATGGAATATTAACACGTTCGCATTTCCATCCATCCCACGTTGTATTTATTAAGAATTGTCCCATTTTCCCTGGATTATTTTGTTCTGATGTAGCGTAAGCAACAGCCCATTTTGATTTTGGAGCGTTAGTATTGTAAACTTTTACACCATTAAGAATAAAGCTTCCATCATCTTGCTCTTCACAAGTTGTTAATTGATGAGTGGCATCAGAACCACGTTCGGGTTCAGTAATTAAAATACATCCCGGAGAATTACCTGTTACAACATCTCTTAAAGCCTCCAATCTTATTGGGATATTCTCGTGATGTGCCTCTAATGGATTAATACATAATATACTTGCACCCATCATCATTAATAATTGGGGATCAAATTGATCTATCGCTAAGCCCCTCATTAGTTCTGCTGTTAATCCGTAAGGTTCATAATTCAAATCTAACATTTCAAATTTGTGAGCACGATTGATATATCCTGCTTTTCCAAAATCCGAGACCCAATCGTAAATATCTTCATTAGGCCCATGGGTAATGTTATTATCATTCTCATATTTCAAACAGAAACCTTCAACCTGTTTAAGAAAATCCATCTCGTTGGGAGAAAGCATAGAATCTAGACAAGTATTTAAAAAAGAATATCTATTTTCAAGGCTTAATTTTTCGAGAATCTCATCATTTATAACTTGTGTTTCAAATTTAGCCAAATTTCTTCACCACTTACTAATTAGTTTTTTATGTTTTATATGATAAGGAGTAAAACACTAGATATTTTTTATAGATTCTTCTCAGAATTACGAGAAAAAAAATGAAAAAAAAAAAGTAAAATTCTATTTGATTTTTTACGCCATTTCCAGAAACTTGCCGGTCTTGAACATTTCACACGGTGTCAAATAAGTCTTTCCCGTTAGAGCCACAAATTCCTCTAACTTTTTAATTAATTCCTTATATCTGTCTTTTCCTCTTTCGAATGGCCCTGGAGTATTCATTCCCGCCATATTTGCTTCATCAATGACATTATAACTCTTTACAACTCCCTCTTCTAAAAGCCTACAACCTTCATTCATACGAATGGCAGCAATTATATCAAAATCCACTAAGCCTGCTTTTATGGACGTATCTGGAGTTGGTCTTCCTTCAGACCAGTCATAGAACCCTTGACCTGTTTTTCTCCCTAACTTTTTCTCGTTAAACATCATTGTAATTACTTTCCCAGGTTTAAAGTCAGGAGAAAGCTTTTCAACGTAGTAGAGAGCTCCATAATATGAGGTATCAATACCTACATAATCAGATAGCACACAAGGAAGCATGGGGGCTTTTAATATTGCATAATCAGCATCAAGTTGTTCCCAAGGGATTCCCTTTTCATAAGCTAAATCTCTAATGTAATGACCATAAATTCCCAAAGGTGCATTCAATCTATTAACAATAAAACCAGGTCTACTTTTAAGTACAGGAGCAATATATCTTTCGCCCCTTAAACATGGAAGACTTTTAGCCACATCCATAGTAATCTGAAAAGTCTCGTCTGAAGTTTTATCTCCTCTGATCACCTCAATACATCGCATTAAAGGCACAGGATTGAAAAAATGCATGCCACTAACTCTCTCTGGAGCCCCGCAATCTTCACCAATTTCAGTAATATCCATTGTAGATGTATTTGACGCATAAATAATATGGGAAGGTCCATTATCCATAGTTGTTTTACATACCTGTTTTTTAACATCCATTCTCTCAACTACTGCCTCAATTACCATATCAGCATCTTTCACAGCGGAAGCTAAATCCAGTGAAGTCTTTATTCTTCCAAGAACTTCAGCCGCAGTTAATAGACCTTTTTCTTCAAGTCTATTTACACCTTTATTTATACTTGCCATCCCTTTATCAATGAACTCCTGTTTGACATCTACCATGACAACATTATAGCCTGCCATTATGGCAACCTGAGCTATCCCATTTCCCATAAGACCAGCGCCAAGCACAACAATAGTTTTTATATCAACCATTTTATCATCCTCAAAATTTTATAATTAGATCGGTATGAATTAAAATTCAAATTAGTATAAATTATTTATTTGAAAATAGAAGATGCTATAAGATTTTCTTTAGTTTAAGAAAAAGAGTAACAAATAAGCTTATTCCTTTTTTTTAAGCTCTTTCATATTGTTTATCATAAATGTGTTTAAAATCTATCTTTTCAGACAATTTCTTAGGTGTTACTATGAATTTTTTAAGAAAGTCTTGACTAATAAGATTAGAACGAATAGCAATTTCATTACTACGAATTTCTATTAAAATCTCGCCACCAGGCTTGATATTTAGTAATTCCATGAAATCCTTTGGTAGAATAACTTCACCATTGGGACCAACTTTCATTCTAATTTTCATGAAAATTAAATATTGTAACTTTATATTTATGCTTTATCATATTTTTAATTCCAACTAATATAAAATTACTAGAAAAAATTAGGATATCTAAATTAATCAAATTTAAAACGTTCTTTTACTAAATATTCTTCATTTAATAATAACTCGATCTCAGCATTCAGCCAACATAATTCATCATACGTGCAAGAAGATCTGAAAACCTCTTCTGCTTTTTTCTTTGTGTCTTCTATAGAAGGCATTCTATGGGTTTTCAATATTTTCTCTGCTAACATCCAACATAAGTCGTCATATGAATAATTATCTAAAGATAAGTAATAGGCAGCTTCCCTGACCTGGGGTTCTAAGCCAAATGGCTCATCAATTTCTCCGGATTCAGATATCTTGATTTCTGGTTTTTGCTCTGATTCATTAAAGATAATGGGTTTTTGCAAGTCCTGTGATTTGCTTGGTTCCAAAGCTCCTTCTTTTAATAATATTGACTCTGAGGGCTTTTCTAATACTAACTCAGGTCTTCGTTCTACAGACACACCCGGCAAAATGCCTTTCTTCAAATTATCCATCATTGCTAAAAACGAGCCATACTCTCGCCTTTGTTTCATCATTAATATCTTTGAGTATTCATCAAGCTCACTTTCCAATCTTCGTGCAATATTAGCAGTGATAATTTTTTTCTTTTGTGAGGCCTCATTTCCGACCCAAATATAAAAGGTTGTATCATCATCCACAAGATAAATCGCCTCATCAATAAATTCTAATTTATTAACTTCAGATAAATCGCCATTTTCTTCAATAATAAATAATTGCATTCTCTTCCCTATTTAGTAAAAAATAGTATAATAAAAAGTAATACACACTAAATATTTAAGAATTATCCATAGCGAGCTTATTCTTTAATGCTTCGGTTAATAAAGGTACAATTTCTGTAAGGTCGCCTACAATCCCATAATCGGCAACATTGAATATTGGGGCTTCTGGATCTTTATTTATTGCTATAATTATGTCGCTACTTTTCATTCCTACTAAGTGTTGGATTGTTCCTGAAATACCACAAGCAAAGTAAATTTTTGGAGAGACCGTTGTTCCACTTTGACCTACTTGATGGGATTTAGCTATCCATCCCAAATCCACAGCAGCTCTGCTTGCTCCTACTGCGGCATTTAAAACCTTTGCTAATCCCTCTAATAATTCGAAATTTTCTTGACATCCTAACCCTCTACCTCCGGATACGATTATATCTGCTTCACAAACCGGGATTTCATCTTCAGATGCTTCCGCACTTAAGATTTCCTTAATCTTTACCTTTACACCTTGAAGGTCTATTGACACTGGAGTTTCAATTATCTCTGCTTGGCTTTCATATGTTTTATCCGGGACTTCAAAGACATTTGGTCTGACAGTTGCCATTTGGGGACGTGCTGTTGGACAAATAATATCTGCCATGATATTACCCCCAAATGCAGGTCTTGTTTGAAGGAGTAACCCATCTCTTATTGATAACCCAGTACAATCAGCAGTTAGACCTAAATCAAGAGTTGATGCTATTCTTGGGGCCAAATCTCTTCCTGTAATCGTTGCGGCAAATAATACTATATTGGGAGTAAATTTTGAGATCAACCCTATTAAGACAGAAGAATATGTCTCAGTGTAATAATCTTTTAAAGATTCATGTTCAGCAACGTAAATTTTTTTAGCACCCTTAACTGAAAAATCATCTATGAATTTTTTAACACTATCTCCTATGAGGACAACACACACTTCTTGATTTAATTCATCAGCTAGTGATTTAGCTTTTCCAAGCAATTCAAATGAGACCTTTCTTATTTTATCGTCCTTTATTTCAGCAACTATCCATACACCTTTAAACTGTGAAAGATCAACATCTTCAACCTTTTTCCTTTCAATAGTAATCGCATCAAAATTACAACTTTGAACACAAGCTCCGCAGAGAGTGCATTCTTCACTTATCACCGCTATTTTATCAACAACAGTAACGGCTCCGAAAGGACATGCTTTAACACACATCCCACACCCAGTGCATTTTTCCTTATCCACTCGAATCATTTTTTAAATCACCTTATCCTTTGATAATAATTCTATTAACTTCTCAACAGCTGCTTTAGGTTCATCCTGTATTACTACACCACTTTCCTTTACAGGAGGGGAATAAATCTTAATTACTTGAGTTAATGAACCATTTAATCCGTAGTTATTTGGATCTCCACCTAATTCGTTAGCATCCCACGTTTGAAATGGTTTTTTATTCGCTTTCATAATTTTCATCATAGGGGGATTAGTGGGCTCAAAAGAAGATGGTGTAATTCCAGTTATAAGGACAGGAAGTCTCGTTTCCACAATTTTATATCCATCATCTGATTGAGCTTTAGCTTCTAACTTTTTTCCCTCCAGTTTTTCAACGCTTTCTACATAAGTTATCTGAGGAATACCCAGTTGAGCTGCGATTTCTGGACCAACTTGAGCAGTATCACCATCAATTGCCTGTAACCCACAGAATACTATATCAAAATCTCCTATTTTTTTAATACACTGTGTAAGTGTATATGCTGTCGCCCAAGTATCTGCTCCGGCAAAAGCTCTATCAGTTAAAAGTATTGCACTATCTGCTCCTAATGCGAGACATTTTAATAAAGCCTTCTTAGCTTGGGGAGGTCCCATAGAGATGACGATAATTTCATCACCCTCTTTCTTAATCTTAATGGCCTCTTCTAATGCAAATTGATCAAAAGGATTCAATATACTCGGAACTCCTTCTCTCACTAAAGTATTTGTCTCAGGATCAATCTTAACCTCAGTGGTATCAGGAACCTGCTTCACGCAAACTATAAATCTCATCGTTCTTAAATAATAATTTAGTAAAGATCTTAAAATAATTTTAAATCTTCTAAGTATTAATTAAAGAAATATTAAAAATAAAAAAAAAAGATGCCGATATTTACCTACCATTTTATATTTCCAAAAAAGTAAAACGTTATAGTTTTTCCAAAAAACTTTAGAGATTTCATGGGGTTATATTGTGATCAATAATCCCAATTTAGAAATTATTTCAGTACCTTACTCAAGTTTTCATAACCTTCAAGTACATCTTCAATATTTATTTTTGATTTAATTCCTAAGTTAGCAATTATATCCATGAATTCAGATAATGGCATTTCCACTAAATTTGCTGCCTTTCCTAT
>Ga0209976_10001947_pt1 | contig 11926 bp, 6 predicted proteins | sample SumtaG_FD_182806 | JGI IMG/M metagenome (GOLD analysis project Ga0209976, IMG submission 182806) | Deep subsurface microbial communities from Indian Ocean to uncover new lineages of life (NeLLi) - Sumatra_00157 metaG (SPAdes) (version 2) | ecosystem: Environmental > Aquatic > Marine > Oceanic >... | reverse complement strand
TAAAGGAATTATAGAAGATCTGACCCCTAGAGAGGACAACTATCTTTCATATATCTTGCCTCAACTAGGGGAACCTGAAGACCTCGCTCACCAAGAAGAAGAGGAAACTCTCCGTGAGCAAATCTTTACCACTCTTATCCATTTCATCCTCAAGCTCATTGACTCCCAGGCCCTTATTCTCCTTATTGATGACTTACATTACATCGACGATGCTACTCTTCTATTACTAAGGCGGTTGATGCTGCGCAAGGACATTCCTTTGTTTATCTGTGGGACCGCTGCAAATATCCATCCTGACAAAGTCAAGGGGAAAAAAACCCCCCTGGAACAATTCATCAGTACCTATCAAAAAGAACTAAAAATAAACAGATTGAAATTAAACCCTCTAACCGCTGCGGACGTAACCAATCACTTTCAGCGCATTTTTCCAAAGATAAGTTTACCGGAGAATTTTGAGAAAGATCTGATGCAAATTACCCAGGGCAATCCTCTCTTTATCGGCGAGATTCAACGGAAACTGGTTCAGGATGAAAAAGTCACTTTAGCTGGTCAACAATGGGTTATCAAACCTTTAGAGGAGGGCTATCTTCCTAATTCCTTAGAAGAAATTGTTAGTCAGAAAATCACCTCCCTCGATAAAGAGAGCAGACATTTACTCGAGCATGCCTCTGCATTTGGTGAAAAGGTTTCACTGAGTATGCTTACCGGCAGTTCAGAAGGTAAAGAAATTCAGGTACAGGAATTTATCGATTATGCAGTAACGGAGGGTCTGATCAGTTCAGATTTTCAGATGAATGATGATACAATTCGCTTTCTCAGCAACCGCGTTTTAGACATTACATACGGTGCGATCAATGATGATCGAAAAAAGGAATTACACGAGAAAATCGGCACTTATCACGAGACACTCCATGAACAAAAACTTTTGCCTTCGGCTGCAGCTCTTGCTTACCATTTTCAGCTTTCGGCCAACCAGGAAAAGGCCCAACTTTACCAAGAATCGTTACAGACCCATAGCAAGAAAATCTTTAATACAAAAGAGGCAACAAAATATACCGGAGAAAAGCTGCCAGACGACGTTTCGGAAGATATACCCTTGGATCCTGTCAGTTTGGCCCATATTCCCGTGGTTATTCGCACACTACTAACAACAGTGCGTAATATTAAGCTTTACCCCCCGGGAAGTAAGGCTACCGTAAAGGCTACACAACAGCTCAAAGAGACCATAGACAAGGTGCTGGCTGACAACGAACGCCTCAATATTATGATAGTGGAGAATGCTCTAGTTGCAAACGGTGAACAACTCGATATAACTAAATTTAAATCCGTTGGTGATGCCTTTATGAAGTTTCTGGGTCGGCTGGAACTGTCTGGCATTGCATTTTCTAGTGGTATAGGCGAGAACGAATTGATGGTGATGCTTGAGTCCCTGAGCATGGTCAGCAGAAAAATGATTGACCGCCGTTTTTGGCAACGATTTTCAAGGGAACAGCGGTTACTTCATATAGACCTAAAACAGGTGCGTTACACCACCATGGAGGGAGCAGAGGAAGCACGTGAAGACCAAGAAATACCTCTTACAGGTGACAAGGCTGTACAAGTAGGTGATTCTGCTAAACTGCTTGATCAGGATCAGGAACTGGATGAACAGGATTATGCCCAGATTCCCCAGGTGATCCGAAGTCTTATCACTGCAGCCAGCAATATCAGGCTATATCCGCCGGAGAGCAAAGGCGTCAAGAATTCCATTGAAGCGTTTCAAAAGGCTCTCGACGGCTTTATGCTGAGGAGGCCTGCCCTTACTTTGGCACAGGTTAGTGAGACTCTTTTAGTCAACGGTGTAAGTATAGACACTTCTGATTTTAAAGGCATAGCTGATGGTTTTCTCAAGCTTTTAGGGAAAATCGGACTCAGCAGTCTTACGTTTTTAAAGGGGGTCTCAACTCGAGAGCTGAAATCTTTCATTACAGCGCTTGGTCGAACAAAAGCTGATGAATTGAACAGCGAATTCTGGCAGCGTTTTGCCGGAAAGCAAAAATTTTCCGGTATCTTCTTCGACCAGACTCTTTATGAGATTTTAAAACATCAGGCCGGCGCCGATTCTGAAAAGGAGGAGCCTGTTGAAGAGCCAGTGGCAGAAGAGCCGGAAGATGAAGAAACTATATCAGGAGTTCCTTTGGAAGATGATGATCGGCAAGCCGAGGCCTTCCTCGAATCAATAGCACAACAGCTGGATGATCTCGTTCTCAAGGGTGATGTGAAAAAGGCTAAGAAGTTAATTAAACTGCTTTTTAAGGGATTTGCAGACAAAGCACCTCCAACCCGCTTACAAGTGATCCGTTTTTGTGACAATTTGTTGAAAGATATGGATTTCGCCTCTCAACCTCAATTTGTGGAAATGCTGACGGATCCGCTTCTGCTCATTTTGGTAGAAGAGAAAAGCCCAGATCTTCTTAAAGAAATGGGCATACTCCTTTCTCGAACCGCTTCCAACTTCATCCAATTTGATGACTATCAAAGTGCAAATCGAATTCTTAAACATCTACAAAAGCGCCGGCAGCAATTGAAAGATAACAAAGATGAGCAGATTCAGTCTCAAGAAATAATTTTCATTCAAGACCTGGATCAAAAGATTCAGGGAATACTACTGGATGATTTGAAATCTCAAGATCCTTCCCGGATGCAGCAAACAGCCAGACTTCTCGGTAACCTTGGTCCTGTAGCTTTGCCTGTACTCATTGAGGTCATCAAAAAGGAAGATAACCTTAGATTGAGACAAATTGCTTCCCATCTACTTGGAAAGCTGGGTTCGCAAGCGGCAAAGATTCTCAAGAGTGAACTTGTTATAGAGGGATTTGTGGAAGAACGTGTGAGAATCCTGGAGGTAATCGATAATGTCACAAAGGATCTCAAAACAGAGTTGGCTTACACCATCGGTGAGAAGAATATCAAGGTGCGGAAGGCGGCGCTTCGTCTTGCTGAACGTTTGAATGACGAGGAGGTAACTTTATTGCTTTTGGATTATGCAAAACACAAAAATATAGGTTTGGCAATAGTTGCCATCGAATCATTGGGTAAACTAAAGTCTGTGGGAGCAGTAGGCGGACTTATTTCCTTGCTTGAATCAACTAAAGAGACCGAGCGCCTGGTTGCTTGCTGCAAGGCTCTTGGGCAGATCGCTGACCCAGGCGGTATTGAACCATTGGCTAAAATTATAGCACCCGTAAGTTTTTTATCACTCCGCAAAAAGCAGAGCTCTATTGCTAGAGCAACTGCTGCTTTTGCCCTGACACAGATATCTCATCCCCGGGCGGCAGAAGTGCTTGATCTCTATGTGGAAGATCGCGATCCACGGGTTCGTCGAGCCGCCCTTAAAAAGCTGAACACGCCAGACACCCCATCTCCTGCCAAGGATGGCTGAGCCCTTGAAAGCGACTTACTTTTTGTATTATATAAGAGACCTTTGAAAAATGCTTCCCGCTGTAGCGGGATTCAAGTTCAAGGAAGGCGAAAATTTTAACCACAGGAATACATATAGTATTTTGAGGATAAAAATTTGAGCCTGACGCAGGCACTTTAGTGAAGCGTCGGCGCTATTTGGGGAAAAGGGGGCGTTTTGCAAAGGTCTCTATAAATTACATGGAGGGTATATAATTAATAAATCAGATGTATGCTATAAGGAAATTTTGGGGTTACAGAGAGCCCCTTTTTTGCCTCATGTCGACAATACATTTTATTATGCCTTTCCACCATTTGCTCAACGACTGCAAATGTTGAAGAGTCTAATTCAGGGTCGAGATTTTCTTGTTTTGGTAATTGGTGATCAAGGTAGTGGCAAAACAACGCTCTTGAACCAGTTTCTGGCTTCTACTGATAGTAAATGGCGTGGCTGTAAAATTCGTGCCTATTCTAAAACAAAATCCAACAACGCCCCGTTATTAGAAAATCTCGACAAACACCCTGCCTTTATACTATCGGATGAAAAACCTCCGATTGTGATATTGGATGACGCACATAAGCTTACCGGTATTGAATTACAATTTTTTTTACAAGAAGCTCTGGCACCCGGCAGCATGAATAAACTTAAACGACTTGTCCTTTTTTGTGAACCGAGTATACAGGCCATCATGGCTGCTCTTACCACGCCGATAGCAGAAGAAACCGTTGTAAATAAGGTTTACATGCCTCAAATACGCGAAGAAGAGATCGCTGATTACCTGCATCATCGACTTAATGTAGCAGGACTCACCAGAAAAAATCCTTTTCGGGCATCAGATATAAAAGCAATATATAATGCTTCAGGCGGTCTTCCAGGCGGGATCAATGAAGAGGCACACAAATTTCTTTCTCAGAAATATCCTCAAAGTTCGCCAAGCCATATCGCCTTACGGATAATCGACCTTTTTAAAAATCGCCCCTTTCATTTGACCATCGGTGGACTTATCCTTGTAAGTTTGGTTATAAGCATATTGTTTCAGAATCGTATTAGCTCCTATTTTACCCCCAAAGAATTGCCCGAATCGGTGGCCAAAATCCAAACACCTTCTACTACTCCAATATTTTCTGTTTCAACTAAAGGTGATGATAAGAGCAGCCAGGAACTTCCCAAGATAGAAGAAAACATAAACAAACCAAAACAAGTATCTTTAGAGGAAAAGGTAGAAACATCGGAAGAAGAAAAGGTTAAAAAAAGTGTAAAAGTTTCTGAAAAAGCAGAGAAAATTGTAAGTGGAATCTATAAGGAAAGCTGGATTCTGGCCCAGCCATCCTCCTATCACACAATACAGATTCTCGGTGTACGAAACGAAAAGTCGATTCTAAATTTTGTAAAACAATACAAGCTATGGAACAAGGTTTCATATTTTCAAACTGTCTATAAGGACAAAAAATGGTTTCCCTTATTTTACGGAGTCTATTCAACAAAAAAAGAGGCTTTATCGGCAGTGAAGGAATTACCGGAAGAAATCCGCAAATTATCACCATGGGTCCGCAAAATGTCATCTATTCATAAGGAGATCAAGAAGAATATGACGCAATAGTCTTATAGGATAGTGTGAACCGACAAAAATGTAGGCTTCCTACAATATTGCTGTTTATTTATTGATTTTTACAATGATTCACTTGCCCGGTTAAATATCTATTGTGCCAAATAGCAATAATTATTTCAAAGAGATACCCCCTGTTTCTTTAAATAGATGACAATATGGCAAAATTGGCATTTTTTTTGCTAACAAGATAACATGACAGTAAATCTTTAATAGGAGTAATAGTTTCGCCTTCTGAAAGTAGATAGAACCGGCAAGCTTCAAAGGTCGCTAAATTTTTTACTTTTTACGAAACCGTCATAAATTAAATGAAGGAGAATTAAATTATGAAAAAATTAATGTTTCTTGTTGGCTTATTTTTTAGTTTTATATTGATTATGCCAGTTACATCCTATGCTATCGGATTTGAGGTTGCGATTGGGGGATGGAGTCAGTCTCCACAAGGAGATTTCTCCTATAAGGCGGTCACCGGAGATGATTCTATCGATTTGGAAAAAGACCTTAATTATGACGATTATATCGGTTTTACCGGAAGGCTGAAAGTAGATATGCCTTTAATTTTGCCAAACATTTATCTCATGACAGCATCGAGTCAATTTGACGGTGAAGGCAGTAAAGCGGTTAATTTTAATTTTGGTGATATTTCATTTACGGAAGATGTGGAATTTGATTCAGAAGTTACCCTTAGCAATTATGATATCGCTCTTTATTATGGGGTTCCGTTTGTTAGCGCTGCTTCATTGGGCATGTTCAACGTTGATGCGGGGATAAATGTTCGGATTTATGATTTTCAAGCAAAGATCAGTCAAGAGACTCTGAATAACGAAGCATCGACAAGTTTATCTTTCCCGGTTCCCATGCTTTTCCTGGCAGCACAGGTAAAGCCCATCGATATGTTTGCCGTTGAAGCCGAAGCCAGGGTAATATCTTACGATAACAACCAGATATCCAGTTTAATTGGTAGATTGAAGGTAAAGGTTTTCGGACCTTTATTTGCTGCAGGCGGTTATCGATATGATAGAATAAAATTGGATACTGAGGACGTTGAAGCGGATATCACTTTAAGCGGGCTTTTTGTTGAAGCCGGGTTTGCATTTTAAATATTAGTGTATCAACTCTTAAACTTAGACAGATAGGGGGAAAAATGTACAGCAAAGCTAAAGCAAAACAAAACGCCGTAAAAGATGCAAAAAATAATCTTCCAGGCAGAGATGATCCCAATTTCTCCCAGTTTGAGCAGGAACTAATGGCGATGGCCAGGAATGAGGCACGGCAGGTGACGTCAGTATATGGGCCTAAATTAGAGGTTCTCAACGGAAAACACAAACCTATGCTAAAGGATTATGAACGCATTTCCAAAGATTATGATGAGCACACGGCAAAGATCGGCCGGAGCGAACCAAGTGTGGAGTTGACCAGGGGGAAGTACTATGTTTTGATGCTTTTATTTGTCCTTAGTGAAATCCCTATGAATTCCCTTGCCTTTTCAGTATTTGGCGAAAGCCAGATATTCACATGGATCATGGCCGTAGGTGTGGCCGTGGCAATTCCATGGATTGCCCACGCCGTGGGAATTCTTTTCAAACGTTGGTCTGTTCCATGGTGGAAGAATGCAATCGGTACAGGGGTACTTCTCATTCTAACCGTTGGTGGTCTGATTGCCATAGGCTACGTACGTGTTCAGTATCTTGGCGATCTCAGTACAGCCGGTGCGATCAGCAGTGTTGGCAGTAGTAAATTTATAGGGGCTGCGTTTGTCGGCCTGAATCTGGTAATTTTAGCTGCAGCCACACTCTGTTCTTATTTTGCACATGATACGGACCCTAAACTGGAGCATTTACACCGCAGGACAAACCAGCTTAATAGGACCATGCGGACCATTGAAGCAAAATATAGGAAGATATTAACCAAACAACAACAAAAACTCCAAAGAATCCAGCAACAGACTCAGGAGGTCATCTATCACTACCGCAAAATCAATCAGCGCGTGCGTCCTGATCATGAAAAACCCAAATCCTTTGAACGGGAGCACGAACTGGGTGTGGAGTTTGAAAAGGAAGACGAACGAAGAAAATTGGAAACCGAGACGAGCCGTCTGCAAGTAGTAACCAATAAACCCCTTTCGTAAGTTTTAAGGAGGTATGCCAAAATGAAGCAGCGGAGACTGAAATTACTGGGGCTTATCCTTGTTGGTTCCCTTTTCTTATATGGTCAGTTGAGCTGGAGTGCCGAAGCCTTTGGAAAGACCGGAGAATCCAAAAAAAATCCACGAGTGATTATTATTTTAATCGACATGTCAGGCAGCACGAACAAGGCTCGACGCACGGTCTATAAAGAGGCTTTTGATAAGATCTATAAAAATATGGACCAGGGAGATCGAATTTTGGTGGGGACCATCACAAGTCATTCCTATATCGATTTCAAGCCTACTGTGGATGAGGAAATTCCAAAAAAATCTATATGGGTTAACCGCCTGCAATTCGAGAGAAACCTGACAAAGACCAAAAAGAAAATTCAAAAGGAGGTGAATCGACTCTTATCTCGAAAGCGTGGAAGCCAGTGGACAGAGATTCTAAGTTCTTTAAATATTGCAGATACAATTTTCCATGACGAGAAGAAACGTCAAAAAATTCTGGTTATCCTTTCCGATATGATCCAGGATTCAAAGGAATACAAATTTGACAAGGAAAGGATAACAAACCAGTATATTAACAGGGTCATCAAATACCGCCAAAAGCACAAGCTCATTCCAAACCTCAAGGGCGTCAAGGTATATGTGGCAGGGGCCAGTGCGACAAATTCCAATAAATTTCGAGCGGTACAGGAATTTTGGGCTCGTTATTTTACTAAAAGCGGGGCGGATTATTCCCCTCACAGGTATGGGCATTCCCTTATTAAATTTGAATAGAGACCATAAGAGGAGGTTATCCGGGTTAATTATCGCTTCTGATTATTTCAGGTTTTTCAAACACTCCTCTATTTTATTAACCACTTTTGACGCGGCATTAAGCCTCTTCGTTACGCTTTTTTTCAGTAATTTGTCTACGATGTCCGCACAACAAGACGGGATATTGGGCGATAGTTCTGAAAGTGGTGTACATGATGTGTTGGTGATGGCATACATCAGGGCTGTAATATTATCACCTTTGAATGGTTTTTCCCCGGTAAACAGCTCATATAAAACAACCCCAAGAGAAAAAAGATCCGAACGGCCATCCACTTTTTTTCCTGCAATCTGTTCGGGTGACATGTAGCTTGGAGTACCGAAAACAATTCCAGTTTTGGTCTTTGATGAAGCCATTACCCGGGCTATACCGAAATCAGCGACCTTTACCTGTTTATCTTCTAAAAGCATTATATTTGCCGGTTTAATGTCACGATGCACCACTCCATGACTATGGGCATAATCTAGAGCGTTGGCTATGGAAGAGCCTATCTTTAGTACTTGTTTAACCGGTAGTAAATTTCTCTTGAGGCAATAGCCTGAAAGATCTTCTCCTACGAGAAGTTCCATGGCAATGTATGCCATATCATGCTCCTCACCTGCATCATAGATGGCAACTATGTTTGGATGTGATAACTTTCCGGCGGCTTCCGCTTCGCGGAAAAACCTTGTTTTTACTTCTTCCAATTCACTTTCGTCAATTTCCTCGTATTGCAAGGTTTTAATCGCAACATCTCTATTGATTGTTGGATCCTTCCCGAGATACACTGTTCCCATTGCTCCTCGACCCAGTTCCTTTAGAATTTCATAACGTCCTAAAGTGGGTTTAGTTGCCGTATTTTCCATTAAAATGGTCGAGGCCTGTCTGCCTGAACCTGCGGAAACAGCAAATGTCTCCCCGATATTATTAAGTTTTTCTATCTTTTTTGTGATATCCTTGAATTTTCCGGCTTTCATGATATGTTCGTAAACGGCCAATGCTTTGTTTGACATCCTTTTTCTTTCAAAATCGAGACCGAGATTGTAAAACAGATTTTTAACAGCATTGTTTTCAATTGGGCATTTCATGAATTTTTCAAGGGCCATGTCCAGCATGCCTTGGCTTTGAAAAGATAGCCCGAGAGTTTTGTTTAATTCCAACCTATCATCCCGTTTTTTAACGGAAAACTGTTTAAATACAGCAAGGGCGTAACCGAAAATCGAAAGGAGGATAGGGGGAAAGATTTTAATCCAATACCCATATCCCATAAAAAGAAACGTGGAAATTCCAACCCAGGTTATTAAAAAAACCCCCAATATAAAAGCACCAACTCCAAGATTTACCCTGGGAATAACGAACATGAGAAATAATGCGAAATATAAAAGAACTATAATTTCCAATGCATAGATCCAACTAGGTCGTGAAATATGAAAGCGGCTTAAAATGTTTTCAAGAGCATTTCCCAAAATCACAGTGAGCGGAACTTCAGAGTATGATGATGTTTTATAAATGGGCGCCAAACCTTTAGCGGTAACTCCAATCACGATTATCTTATCCCGAAAAATATCGGAAGGGATTTTGTTATCTATCACGTCGGAAAAGGGGTAAGTTTTGGCTTTGGTCTGTTGCCGGTTATAATCCAAAAACATACGAAAATATCCATCGGTCGGAATTTTTAAGGACTTTATACTGAGACCGGTAAAACCATTTCCGTCTTCTCCTATCTTTATATCCTTTATACTTCCACCAAGATATTTCGTTGCCATTTGCAGGGAAAAGGAAGGGAAGTATTTCCCCTGATAACTTATCAATAGCGGCACTCTGCGGACCGTTCCGTCCTGATCGGCAATCAGATTAATATGCCCCAGTGCTCCTGCCTTTCTTGCCAGTTTATCAAAGGTTTCTGTAACCGTTTTGGCAACAACATTTTTGTTTCTCCATATATCTACGGGATTCCCGAATCTCAGAAGTTGCATTTTCAGATCATCTGAACCTTCCTCAAGCGCTATTGAGTTTATAAGTAGCAATTTTGATATTTTAGGGGTGTTTTCATCTATTGTTTGTCCGAGACTGAAAAGAAAAGGCAAAACGACATTTTTGGCGGATTTAACAGCGAAAATTAAACCGGCATCATGATTTAATCTCTTCTGGGCTCTGGCTAAAATTTTATCAAATCTTTTTATGTTTTTCTTTTCTCCGGGTAATGCTTTCTCTTTCAGGTTTTCTCTTATGGTTTTAATTTCTTGGAGGCCGGGGTTTAACTCTTCCTGGGGATACAGGAGACAGATGCCGAGAGTATTGGAGCCGTATCGAGAAAGACGATTGATCATTTCGGAAATGTAAGAGCGGGGCCATGGCCAACTACCAATTCGCTGAATACTTTCTTCATCGATTGCTACGATTACAACCGAACTGGTATTTTCACCTGGACGACGGCCAACCATAATGTCATATGCCTTGTATTCAAGGGTCTGCAATGGATAGAATTCAACAAGCGTGCAACAAAGAATCAACAAGGTTAGCAAAGCAATTAGCAGCAAATTGGAAAAAAGAATCTTTTTAAACATTATACCCTTAAGACTTGATATTTCCTCAGATAATCAAGTTTACGTTGTAAAAATATTAGAATTTAGTTTTTATATACAAAATCATGACAAAATGAAAACTTTGTGTCAAGCTGGAAATCTATCCTTTCTTGACTAAATGATTTGTATGCAATATAAAATGAACGTTAGTTTTGTATAAAATCTTTAATTTAATATGTATTCCTATATATGATGAGCTTTGCTATTAAACAGTCTTTTTTTTTAAAATGTTTCGCCTCAGGAGGGTGCAAATTTTTTCATATTCTTATAGCTGCCTTTTTGCTTTTAAATATAATATGCCCATCTCAGGGATTCTCAATGGTTTCGGAAGAGGAAATTTCAGCTCCATCTGATTTATCTTTTGAAGAAAAGAAGGGAAAGATTGGCAAAATAGGCATCGTAAGGGTATATATTGGCAATTTGCGCGCAAGACCAACCAAAAAGTCTTCCATAATAGATAAACTGAAAAGAGGAGATAAGGTAAATATATTACAAAAGAAAGGCGAATGGTTTGTTGTAAAAATTCAAGACGGTCGTTTTGGTTGGGCCCATCAAAGCCTTTTCCAATACAAGAAGAGTATTTTAGGATCAAAAAAGACCCATTTAAATAAAAGCAGGAAAAGTGCGCCGTCACATGGAGCATTTTCGTCACCTACAGCAAAAGCAGACAACAAACTAACAGTAAAAGTCCATAGTGGTAATGTTCGGGTAAGGCCTTCTCTTAGCTCAAAAATACTTTTCAAACTGAGCAAGGGTGACGCTGTTTTGATGAAAGAAGCAAAAGGAGACTGGGTTTTCGTCAAACTAAAGAACGATCAATTTGGTTGGGCTCACCGGAGCCTTTTTGCCAAATCATACAATAAGAAAGAGGAAGTAAAAAAGTTTATACAAGAAATTAAGGAAATTAAACCTGAAATTTTATCAGAGGAGAAAGAGGGGGTCAATTTTTTAATAAGTGGATATAATCAGCCTAAAACTTTTGTTGTTTATGAAGGAAAACCGAGAGTTGTTTGCGATTTTTTTAATACACGACTTGGAAGTGGTATAAACCGGCGTATAAAGGTTAACGGCAACCTGATACAACAGATACGTATTGCAATTTATGAGGGTTTTCCATCTAAAATAAGAATTGTATTGGATCTTGTCCCTGATCAAGATTATGAGGTAGAAACCGTATTATTGGAAAAGGTGTATTCGTTGGTTGTTAGAAGAAGGTAACGGCACAGAATTTAAAAACTCAAAATACAGACATCGTTAAATAGTTGAGTGGTTATAAAGAATGTATGCAGCGTCTGAGCTTCCGAGCTAATCAATTTGGGGACATTTGATTAAGCGTTCTTGGCGAAGTCCCGCTGATAGCGGGATAAAAATT
>Ga0209976_10001946_pt1 | contig 11926 bp, 18 predicted proteins | sample SumtaG_FD_182806 | JGI IMG/M metagenome (GOLD analysis project Ga0209976, IMG submission 182806) | Deep subsurface microbial communities from Indian Ocean to uncover new lineages of life (NeLLi) - Sumatra_00157 metaG (SPAdes) (version 2) | ecosystem: Environmental > Aquatic > Marine > Oceanic >... | reverse complement strand
GATTAGGCGTATAACTCAGAAGCGGCTCTTGAGTGACATTACCCAATATGTGTACACTGTTGAATGACGGCATAACAATACGCTCCTTTCAACTTTCCGTTTAAACTCACTTCGTTCGGGGGTTACGGCATTTGACTCAATGGCAGGTTGGTTGCCAATACCGATTTCATTTCTTGCCCCTTCTACGCAGGAAAAAGAAAACCACGCCCACGTTGACTAAGATCATAATAACAAGAACCGTCTTCATTTCTTACCCCTTCCTGCGTTACTCTTTCCCTTCCTCGAGCGCACGATCTTCTGGAGCCGGCTCGACTCATGGCCCGACGTGGGTTTGTTACTCTTACGCTGCAGGTCCTTGCCGGCACGCCGCCCTCGAGGAGCTGCTAGAATAACAGGCCGCTTCGTCGCCTTCTTGAACGCACGCCAGTGCGCCTGCTTACACGCCTTGCAACAAAAGATATGTTTCCCCGTCCTCGGCGACGTCAGAGCCGAAACATACTCCCCGTCCCAATGGCAATATTCACCCAGATTATGTCTCATATCGTGTTACCCTTCCCCGATCGTGTTTTCCGGTCCCCGTGAGGCCCTGATTGCAGAGTAACAAACTCGCAAAACAAAAGCGCGCAGCAGATCCGCGAGATCCCGTTTGCAGAGTAACAAAAAAGCAGGGGGCCTTCGGATGGGCACTGTAGCAAGCCCCCTGCTTCGTAAACAACAGGCAGAGGCATCCCAAACGGCAAGCCTCCTGCCACCGAGTACCAAATCCCGGCCCTCCGGGTCGCTCCCCAGCGTATGCCCGGCTCGACGGGTTTGGGTCAAAGAAAAACAAGCCAGTCGGGTTAGCGACCATCTGAATCCCCCGCCGCTTCCACAAGCAGCAAACTCAGAGCATCCTGCCTTTGCAAGAGCGCATCAATCTCCACCTTTTCATTGTTCTTCAAGTCCATAAAAAAGAACGGCACTATGACAAAGAGCCCACCAACAAACAACAAGAGGTTATCGCGCTCCTGTTTGCTTTTCTCAGAGCGCTTGCGAACAAGTGTCCTGTCAATGTCAGCAATCTCCGCTTTCAAAACCGAGACACCTTTCTTTTCATCGCCCGGCGAATACACCCTGATCGGGTTCGGAACCGTACCGGCACAGCCGAGACAGAAAACCGAAATCACTAGCAGCACACACACAAAATCTTTCATAGTCATTCTCCTTTGAAATTGTTGGGAATTGAAACAGAAGTGAGATCGACGCCACACATAACATATATTATGGGCGGTGTGTATTTGGAGCGAAAAGACAGGGATTTCATTCCCTTTTCGCACGGCAAGAATCCTTTCAAACGCACGTTTCATCCATAAAAAAAATCCTGGCCCAGGTCCTTTCGGACACTGGAGCCAGGATAAGTTTGGTACTGAATTCGGGTCATCACCAAACTTATCCAACTACACGGTTAACAGGATGCACAGGGAGCCGTCAAGATTTATTTTGGAATTTTCCCGAAAAAACCCCCGATTGACACCCCCCGCGATACACGCAACTTGAATTCTTGATTCTTTTCCCCCCCCGGAATCAACCGTTTTACCCCCCATTTTTTGGGGGATGAATCCGCGTTTCCAGGCCGATTTCGCAGATTAAGGGAATTCCGTGGACCATCCAGGATACCCAGGGGCACCCGCCAACTGGTCAACCAGGGGAGACCGCTGGTAAAACAGCAGATTCTCCCTTTTCCTCACCATTTATCAAGGCCTCGATTTCTCGAAACGACATGCCGATCACCATTTCGCCCTCTGCCTCCAGAATCACAACCTCGGCTTCCCGGTCGATGATGATGTTCAATTGCTTTTCGGCCAGCCCCGGACAGCGAGCAATCAGAAGGCCCCGGATCATCATGCGAAGCACCGGCGAGAGTTCGAGCTTTTCCATGACCTCGATGATCGTCATTATTTCAAGGCCCCCAGAATCTTGAAGCCAACAAAGACAACCACCACAACAACCACGGCCCCCGCCGCCGCCTTCAAGCCTGACCCGAGTGACGTCTCTTCGGCTTCCAGACCACGCATCAACACTTCCTTTTCTTCCTCAGAAACATCCGGGTCTTCAAGACGTTTCTTGACCGCTGGCCCGGCCCCCTGCCAAAGCTCCACCCGTCTGGCTTTCTCCATAAGGTAGCCAATCATCCCACTCGTGACCATTAGAAGCAGCACACCAATAGTCAGTATAAGAACAACGCCACCAGGCCCCAGGGTCAAAGCCATGCCGGGAACCCCAGGCATAGAAGTCTGGCCGATTGTGTTGGACTTGATCTCCACGTACAGAGCCAACGTCATGTCCACTTCATTATAGTCCCACCAGAGCAGCTCAACACGGCCATCGCGATTCAACGCCGCCTCGATCTTGGCAACTTCAAACTGCATGAACCACGGACCCATCTGAAGGACATCCCACTCCATGAACACACGATCACCGGCCAGCAGAACTTGATCCTCTGGCGGGTTCTTTGAGATTAGCACATATTCAGCTTCAGCCATAATTTATCCAGTCTTGAGTCCATCGACCACTTTGTTTGATCGGCTGTATATTCCACGCTCGACCATCTCGGCCTTAACCGCCGCCTTGACCTTCCTGCCATCAGGCTCGGGAAGGCCCTCAATCGCCATCACAAGCGCCGATCCGGTCTGTTGGACCAACTTACCCCGGACGCGCTGCCAGACGTTCAGAGCCGACGCAGCGCTCAGACCGGCTATGACCAGGGCATCCCTGACCCCCCCCGGTATCCAGGCCCCGGCCGGGCCGTCGGCAAACTCCGAAAGACCTTCGGCCACGCTGTTCACGTCGCCAAGAGCATTGTCTACATTTTCGGCTTGCTCGGGCGTGCATCCACAGAGCAAAAGAGCAAAAAGCAGAATCATCGTAATTTGTCGCATTCTCATAATGTCACCCTAATAAATCAAAATTCGGTTCTCTGTAAGGCCCGTCAAGCCACGAACTCACCAGGGCCGGACTTATAGTCCCGTCAAAACGGAGCATATTTGTCGGGCCACTTGACTGTCACTCGCACCAACTGTTTACTTTCTTGCTTGCGGCGTCTAACAGCAGGCCGCGTCTTTCCCCGCTGCCTTTTGAGAGCGCGGGTTTTCGCCTTGGCCCTCGGACACTCAGGCGATACCCGAAAGCCCTCGCCAGTCTTGTAGACACGCTGGCCCTCCCCACGGTGGACCTTAGCCGTCGATTTCTTTCGGAAATTACTGCGCTTGCGTTTTGCCATTATTCGTAAAGGCGTTCGGCAACGTTCCTACTGCTCCCTTGAGCTTTAAGACTTTCGCCGCGTACTCAAGCTTTAACTCAGCAATTACGGCCTCCGGAACGTCTAGCTTTAGATGCCCATATAGTACGACTTTCTCGTTTTGTAATATTCGGTCAATCTCCGCGACTTCGGCGATCTCCCTAACTATTTTCCGGTACTTTGCCGATACGTGGGTTGGTTTTGTGTCTCTCTCAGTCATCGAAGCCCCATAGCTGTCTATGTAATATGCCGATACGAACTTTCATATCGCTTACAGTGACATCTGCATCCGTATAAATAGTCAACGTGGCCGTTGTGTCGTTGAATGAAGGTCCGTCGAGTGTCCCGTCGTTGTCTTTCATTGAATCGGTGAGCGTGCCCAGGGCAACTCCACTTTGAAAGATAAATTCAACCCCCGGCGCTCCCGTCCGATGAACCGAAAACCACGTTGCCCCACCGCCCGGTGCTTGCGTCACGCGAGCATAGATCATTTCGATAATGGAGCTAACCTGGAACATATTCGCAACCGACACGACGCCCGCCAGGCCGTTTCCGACTCCTATCGTGATTTCTTCCGATAGCATGCGAAGTGATATAGCTTCGCCGTGTTCAATTCCAAACAGTTCGAGTCCACCGGCCCCGACAACTTCGGATAAAAACTGTGATTCAAACTCTGCGCCGGCACACACTTGCTCGTAGGCTGCCAGCCGTCCCGATACTAGCATATCGTTGTTTGTTGCCGGTGGCGAGAAGCCGCCGATTGCTCGACCTACTCTTACGATTTGCCCGGCTGGTGGTAGGAGTTCCCAGTCATCGTCTTCGTTGACTTGAACGCGGCCCAAAGAATCCGCCGAGGTCATCACTCTATCATTTGTGCCGGTAGTCGATATCGCCGCAAAAAGCCCCAATTCCGGTGACCATGCAATCCCGTACCAATCGTTATCCACCGGCACGACACGGATCGTCCAGTTGATCCCATCTGGCGACGTCATGGCTCTATTATTTGTGCCGGAAAGCGATACCGCCGCAAAAAGCCCTAATTCAGGTGACCATGTAATCCCTAGCCAACCGTTATCCGTCGGCGTGACACGGATCGTCCAGTTGATCCCATCTGGCGACGTCATGGCTCTATCATTTGTGCCGGTAGTCGATACCGCCACAAAGAGCCCTAATTCAGGTGACCATACAATTGCTTGCCAATTATTATCCGCCGGAGTGACACGGATCGTCCAGTTGATCCCATCTGGCGACGTCATTACTCTATCATTTGTGCCGGTAAACGCTACGGCCGCAAAGAGCCCTAATTCAGGTGACCATGCAATCCCGTACCAATTATTATCCTCCGGCGTGACACGTATCGTCCAGTCGATCCCATCTGGTGACGTCATTACTCTATCATCTGTGCCGGAAGCCGCTACCACCACAAAGAGCCCTAATTCAGATGACCATGCAATCCCGTACCAACTATTATCCGCCGGAGTGACACGGATCGTCCAGTTGATCCCATCTGGCGACGTCATTACTCTATCATTTGTGCCGGTAGTCGCTACCGCCGCAAAGAGCCCTAATTCAGGTGACCATGCAATCCCGTACCAAGTATTATCCACCGGCGTGTTACGGACCGTCCAGTTAATCCCGTCTGGCGACGTCATTGCTCTATTATTTCCGCCGGTAATCCCTACCGCCGCAAAGAGCCCTAATTCAGGTGACCATGCAATCGCTGCCCAATTATTATTCACCAGCGTGACACGGCTGATCCACGGATGTCCGGCAATACAATTCCGAGCTTGTATGTCGGGGCGGCGGTGAAAAGACAAGCGCTCATGGATTCTTGTATCGCCCTCAATATAAAGTCTTTTACCTGCTGGCGGTGAAACGAGCCAGTCACCGTTAGCCGTCTGGCGAATACGACATGCGTTTTTATATCCCTTCATTTCTCACCATTCCCCATAGCCGACTTCTTGAGCCGCCGCGTCGGCTTCGACCCAGACAACGCCTCGATAATCATCGAAACTATAGCCCTCGCCAGCCGAAAGACAAGCCATATATTTTGCCGGGCCAACGGTGTTATCGAAGCCAACGTAAACCAGCCCGGTATTAGTCGGATGGGCCTGGATGAAACAACCCTTACGCGCAGCATTCAAAGACACCACTTCAACCGCCGCCACACCAACAGGAACCGCATTGTAGCCAATCGGCGTAGTGCCGCCTTGAAGCTCATCCCGGCACGCGGTCATCACAACCTGGAGCGCGGCGATCGCCGTGTTGATATTCGAGAGAACAACTTCATCATAGGCCACGTCACGCAATGGATTATCCGAGATAATGAGAATCAAAGTGCAACCGCCACCAAGAGAATCCTTAACGCGAACATGCTCGAACGGCTTGGCACTCGGATACGTCGCCCCAGGATAGAACGTCTGGAAAGGATCATCGTCGAAAGCCGCCTCCAAAGAACCAACGGAGCAAGATCGAACATGCAAATAATTACCCGGCAGTGCAATAGTCTTTTCCTGATCCGCCGCCAACGTGCATGGATAGGTTACGGGTGTTTTCATTTAGAGCCCCACAGAACAAAAAGGACAACAACAGCAAGAATAATCAAAGGCATCATGGACTTTGCCTGTGCGCGTTCGGGAACCTTTGCCTCACCAACAACCTCGGTAAGTTTAGCCTGCGATCTCTCCGCCGCAGACACAGCACTTCCAGCAAGCCCGGCCATCTGCCTTTGAGCTTCCCGCGTATCCTCGAAGACAGCACCCATCAAGCGCCCGACATCTTCAGCGCCGAGGCCGCTCATGGTTATCTCGGAATAGACCGTGCTTTCAGGAGCAGCCGAAATCGTCCCCAGCCCCCCCGCCGCAGCACCGGGAGAAAGAACCGTCCCGACGCCGCCTTCAATAGCAATCCTCTGATCTTGCGTAAGAGCCGTCGTTTCGGTTATGTACGTTTTCTCCGTCGAGTCACTTCCAAAGAAACCCATATCACAATTATCTCCACTTGAACAAAGCCACTACCAGAACAGCAAACGCGACCAACCAAATCCAAGAATCCGTCCCCTCATGTTGAATCATAGCGCCGCCGCCCATACTTTGCTTTATCGGCCCGGTCTCTATCGCAACCGTGTCCCCCGGCGGAGGGCCAGCCCCACCGCCCAGGGCACCGCCGAGACCGCCGTCTCCACCAAGGACACCACTTGCCATTCCTAACAGAGGCAACATCAGGATTTCACCACAAGAATCAAAACGACGACGACAGCGAGAATAGGAAGCCAACCGGAAACATCAATCGCAGCCGGTCCCGGCACTCGCTGCTCACCTTGAACAGCTTCGGCTTCCTGAGCCTGTACTTGCAAAGTCGCCACACCCACAGGGGACGGGAGGTTCTTGCCCTTGACGGCATCAATCGTATCGACCACGTTGCGAACAACGTCAGTCGCACCGGCCATAATATTCGTAAAGTCTTGGAGCCAATTTCCTTCGGCCATTGCGCACCTCGTATGCTATTTCGATCATTACTACAAACACCGTCCGGCTCAGTGAAGCCCAATAAACAGCTTTTGCAGTATCACCTCAAAGGCGGTCGGAGCCACGGCCCAGGTCAAATCGAGATATTGATTGACCAGACGGGTCAGGTCCAGGAACGCACGCGGATCGTTTGCCAAAGAAAAGTCCAGATGCGTATATCCCGTCTGCGGAGTTCGACCGGCCTCATTGAGCTTATGCAAAAGGAACGCATTCGGCTGATCGTTGATCCGCACAATGTCATTGACCTTCAGCGAAATACGGCTGACAATCTGAGCATCGACGACGTGATAGGCATAAGCCGCCAAACAGTTCGACTCCTTCGGCAGCTTGTCCAAGCATTGCCTACTAGCAGCCGCCCAGGTGCTTCCATACTTCAGCCATCGAGTATGATAGCCAATCGTCCGGCTCGGGAAATCATCCGTCTCGATGAAAACCTCACAGGCGTCAATCGTCACGGGATTGAGCGTGTTGATCTCAATGCGAAACGTGTTGCGCTTACCCGGATCGGTATCGCTCAACATTCCGAGAGAATACTGTTGTGTATTCTCCGACAACGGCAGCATGAAGGGAGTAAACCGCAACGGCAGAACACCGGCCACGGTGAAGGTCCCCGTCTTGTCATTGTAGTACTTGTAGAGGTCCATAATCTGCGTGGTGGTCAGGTCCATAATCAGGACGCCGCCCTCGTACACCCGGACCTGTCCGATCTGCGCGATGATCTCGGCTCGTGTCGCCGCCGTGCCTGCAATCGTCAAATACAGATAGACGCCGTGCAGATTCTTGGCCGTGTCGATGTCGATGAAGTCCTTACCATCCGCAGCAGGAACAGTAAAGTCACCAAGGCGGTCACGATTGAGCATCAAAGGCCGATTGATTTTTTGAGCTTCCATCTTCTGATTCTCCAAAAAATTCCGTGAGAACAGCAGCACGTCAGAAAAAAACACAACGGCTAAGCAATTCCCAGATAGCCTCCAACACTTTGCGATACCTTGTTACCCGCCGTCTGCCTCAGGACAAACGTGGTGACAACAAGCACAATCAGGACCGCCACAAACATGCGGGCACTCGGGAGGTAAACCGACAGATTTTTCATTGCTCTCACTCCGAAACCATTTTCACTTTTCAGCTAACAATCAAATCCACTTCACTTCCCACATTATCGCATATTGGGAAATGTCAAAAAAGGCAGGCGGCGACTCGTGTCCCAAAAGTCGCTAAAGTCGGAAAAGTCAATTAAGAAACAGCTCTTTTTCGAGAGCTTTGATAGCAATACAAGAGAACAAGATACGCCCACCAGGGCGGAGCCGGATTTCCTTAACCTGGTGAATCCGGCAAACCCTCAGAACCGTCCGCGGATTGACACTCCAACGGGTCGAGAGAATCGTTGTGCTTATCAGGATCGGCGTCTCTTCTAGTGGGGGTGACAGAGCCTTCATATTCAAGCCTTCGACAGTCGATATGTTCGGAGTTCACATCATCCTTGCAATGCTCATAAAATTCTTTTCCATCGACAAAATGCAAATACTCATACTTCGGCAAGGTCTTAATCAAGACAGGATCAACACCGGGACACCGCTCGGCAACATACTTCACATGCGCATCTTCGCGAAGAGCAAAGATATGCCATTCGTGCGCCTGCGATCTCAGAACCTCGCCAAGACGTTTCGGCATCTGCGTAACGCCAATCACAGTAACGCAGGCATGGCCCCCGGCTGTAATCAGCTTCGTAAGTTCGGGACAGCAACAAGACCCCCGAAAATAAAGCTGGATTTCGTCAATTACAACCGTGCAGTTCCCACAATCGAAAGCCATTTCGCAAAACTCAGCAAAATAATACATCGGATTTTCAGGCTTGTATGTAATCCGAAACCGGCCACGATAAGACGCAAGCCAGAGCTTTTTAAAATCCAGCCAATCCCGGCACACGACACCCTCATTATAATCATCGTTGAGGGTATCGTAAAAAATCACCCGGTCAGATGCATTTGCCAGCCGAATAACATGCGTCGATTTACCGTAACGACGGAGTCCGACAACAGCAATAACCCCATCGTCACTCACTGGACGCCTGCTCAGCAGCAGCTTGCTCGAACGTATGCTCATCAGCAGCTTGCTCGGCGGCCAGAACACTCTCGGGACCGCCTTGCCCGGCCCTACCGCCCAGAACATCACAATCATACTCCATCGCCAGGGCTTCCGGCGATACGACAAAGTCACCGTCTTCCTCATCGAAGATCACAGGAATATTTTCAGCCGCCAGGATTTCCACCCAGGGACGCGCAGCCTCAGTTCTGGTTCTCGTTTCTTCAGAGACAACCAACTTAGTAAAAAGACGGTTGACCAGCAAACAGGCTACTTGTGGTAACGATACGCTAATATCCATTGTGTCACCTCATCAAACGGTTGCGGGTTCTACGGACTCGGCAGATTTACGTTCCGCCATAGCCGCCATAGCCGCCCTTGCAATTTCTGCTTTTGCAGAAACAAGATTCCAAGTTGTCCAAACACAGGTTATGCCAACCATAAACCACGCCGGGATATATTCCGTCAAGCCCAACAATTCGAGCATTTGCGTATAAGGCAGAGCCAATTCAAAAGCCTGCTCTTTCAACAATACGATATCGGGACATTTAGCCCGCGTGGACCAAGCCTTAAAAAGCAATTCCAGCGCGTCCTCGACTACCGGATGCGGTTGCTGCGGCAGGCGATTGTATAAAGAGACTTCATCAGTCATATCCATCGGCCTGCCAGCCCCCGGACGTTTTCCACCGTGCGGCAAAGGATCATCGACAGAGTCACTGCCAACACCCCCGGCATAACCGACGGCAGATGCGTGCCTTTCAAAAGCCGGTTTTCGCACGCCCAGGGGAGGCGATGCAGAATCGTCAACAGAAGTGATAACGCTAGAGGTGTCTGCACGTTTGACCGATGGGGACTGCCGGGCACGTTTCGACTTAACAGCGGATGCATCCTCAGCAGCATAGGCACCGAGAATCTTTTCAACACGCTTTGCCCGATTATCATTCCTGCGAATTTTGAGATTATGACGGGCCGCCACTTCCTCCAACGAAGCCAGAGACATCCCGGTCAGATCATCAACCGAGTACCTTACAAACTTTTTCTTCACGATCCAACCCCCAAATCGAATCTGGTCAGCCAGTCGTCGTCGGTCTCGACCCGCACCATGACACCCCCATTCTCAGGAGGATCGGGCGGAGGGTCTTCAGGAGACGGAGTTTCTTCAACAGGGATGACTTCAGGAGGTCCGGCTTCAGTCGGTATCCATTCACCGCCAACACGGCTCAGATCACCACAGGTCCCACAGATGATCCGGTCCGGGCCTTGCTCTTTGGCTTTATTGTTGCATGATGGACAGTCCATCGGGAAGTCATCGGCCAAATACACAGAGACCTTTAAACGAGAACAGAGCGCCGGGTACTAGTGACAACAGACGTGAAATTACCGGACCACAGAGCGCAGTCCTTCCCCAAACTACCACGCACCCCCAGAGACAAAAGGTACATCCTCAAAAAGCGCCGGCGGCGGGGGTGCGCGCGCCTTTTCCGGTTCACTAACGCCGGTAAACGTACCCTCAATTTCCGCACATTTACGCCAGAGCCGATCAATTACACCCGGATCAATCTTCTCACCAGAACGCTCCTTCCTACAAAATTCCCTGGCGTCTTCATCACCCTGCCGAGCCAAAGCCCAAATCGTTTCCGTTTTACCAACGCGCTTGACGTTCCCTTCATCCTGCTCACGTTTCGGCAGGCGCAACGATATGCCGCCATTCTTCTCAGTGCAAATCCCCGTTGTTCCACAAAGACGAATCCGGCGCGTGGCGTGGACCAATTCTGTCTGATGTTCCCAGTCCACGTCGAGCAAGTTCGCAGGCCGTCCCACATATCGGACAACGTCACTTAACGCTTTATCCAAATTCTTAACCTCTTGAACATGGACAACCTTACTGTCCCCTGTGATCTTTTGCCATTTCTTAGAAAGCCCCTTCTGGGGTATGTAGGAGCCAGTTACGAGAATATGATAATGGACATGCCATTCCCTCCCGCCATCTTTAGGCTTGATCTGCAAGAAAAAAACCGAACCAGTGACATGCTTACGCCATAACTTTGTCCGGCAGAGGGCAGCCCGTAACTTACTAGCCCGCTTGAGTTGATCTTCCAACGGATCATCACTATGCTTGAACGTCAAAACAAGAGACCGGGCCTCAGTCTGTCCCTCAAAAAACTCCCGGCAACTATGACCAACATAAGCCGCTTTACCTTCAGCACAGACCGGACACCAACGCTCGTGACATCCGTTCGACCTAATATGCACACTCATATCATCACCATCATAGACAGACCATGAAACCGTCCGGCACTTCTCAAATGTCTCCAAGTGACTCGACTCATAAACAACATCATAAGCGGAGTACATCTTCTCAGTCAAACTCGCTAAATCCCGCAAATGCCGAAACCGACAGTCTCGATACGAGCGATCCGGCCAGAATCCGGACTGCACACCATCCGGCTCCGATGTCACAGGAGACAGTCCCTCGTGACCACTTGTTTCTTTACTATGAACTAAAGTAGCAGCTACCATATCCAGGTTGCCCAAATTAAGAATCCTTCCGGCGGGACAACCACCCAGACCTCCGAGTCAGGGTCTTACTCAGAATCATCACCCTCCGCTGTTCTACCCGTACTCACACCCTGATTCAGGAACTGCACGCTCCTGGCAATAATCCGATGCTTACTCCGCTTCACCGGCGGCTTGTCTTTCGTCTCCCAGGACTCATAAGAAAGACGTCCATCAACAAACACCAACTGACCCTTATTCACATACTTCTCAACGTTCTCCGCCAACGTCCCATACGCACGAACATCAACAAAGCAAGCCTCCTCATTCTTTGCCCCGTCAATACCTGTCCATTTGCGGTTCGCGGCAATCGCAAAATCAACAACCGCCGTCTGATTAGGCGTATAACTCAGAAGCGGCTCTTGAGTGACATTACCCAATATGTGTACACTGTTGAATGACGGCATAACAATACGCTCCTTTCAACTTTCCGTTTAAACTCACTTCGTTCGGGGGTTACAGCATTTGACTCAATGGCAGGTTG
>Ga0209976_10001945_pt1 | contig 11932 bp, 10 predicted proteins | sample SumtaG_FD_182806 | JGI IMG/M metagenome (GOLD analysis project Ga0209976, IMG submission 182806) | Deep subsurface microbial communities from Indian Ocean to uncover new lineages of life (NeLLi) - Sumatra_00157 metaG (SPAdes) (version 2) | ecosystem: Environmental > Aquatic > Marine > Oceanic >... | reverse complement strand
CTATCAATTATTTTCTCTTAGACGTATGAACAAAATTCCACCATTTCTATTAGTCATTGAAGAAGCTCATCAATTCTGTCCTGAATCTGCACATTCTAAAGCAATTTCAAAAGCAAATATTGAAACCATTGCAAGAGAGGGTAGAAAATTTATGGCAAGTTTATGTCTTATAAGCCAGAGGCCAAAAAAATTAAGTACCACCGCTCTTTCGCAATTAAATTCAAAAATGATCTTAAATATAAAAAATCCTTATGATTTAAAACATCTAATGGATAGTTCAGAGGCAATATCAAAGGAATATGCAGATATGATTTCCAGCTTGGGAGTAGGTGAAATGCTTTTAATTGGAAATGTGACTAATTATCCAGTTTTTCTCGACATTAGAGAAAGAAAATATAAGTCACAAATGGAAACAGTTACACTCGAAGAAGTCTGCTTAAATTGGCAAAATACACAAATAAAATGAATAATTTATTTTAATTCATCCATTAAAGTATCGCTTATTAAGTTATTATCTTTATTTAAAACAATCATTTTTTTGGTCTTAGATACTCTAAATACATTGATAATATTCATTGTTTCTAATTTCATGCATATCTCTTCTAATTGTAAAGTATTAATAAATGGAAATTCTTTTTTTAGCAATTCTTCTATCCTTTTATCAAGTATTTCTCCCCTATTTTTTATAAGTATATCAATAATTGAGTTTAATATTGGCTTTTCATTCCATCTATAAGAATCGATTAAAAAATCACCTTATTTTTTATTTAATTTTAATAAGAATTAACAATTCAGAAAAAGAAGGTTAATTAGTATCATATATAATTTTTATTGTTTAATTAATTTATTGAAATTTATACAAACAAACGGTCTTCTTTTGTTTTTTCAATTCTTCTTCTTTTGAGCTTTTGTCCAAAATCTTCATACCATTTTTCTATCTCAGGAGTAATGGTTGGATGTACATCCTTCCGAGCCTCCTTGAAATGTTCAATAGATACTTTTCTTGCTCTTATGTTTTCTCTTAGAGCAATCATAGCTGCTTCTCGACACAAAGTTTCTATGTCTGCTCCAGAAAAACCCTCCTCAATAATCTTATTTATATCTTTAGGTTTTAAATTACTTGACAATGGCATTTTTTCAGTAAATATTTTAATAATTTCAAGTCGCCCTTTCTCATCTGGAGCAGGAACTAACAATATGCGATCAATCCTACCGGGTCTTATTAAAGCAGGATCTAAAATATCTGGACGATTAGTAGCTGCTATTACTACAACATCCTTCATACTTTCTAAGCCATCTACCTCAGTTAAAAACTGCGATAAGACTTTTTCTGAAACTCCGGAGTCTGAAGTATGTCTTCCCCGACTGGGAGCAATAGAATCGAATTCATCGAAAAATATTATACAAGGAGACGCCATTTTGGCTTTTCTAAAAATTTCCCTAATCGCCTTTTCACTTTCTCCAACCCATTTTGATAACAACTCTGGACCTTTAATTGAAATAAAATTCGCTTTACTTTCTGTAGCAACAGCTCTTGCCAATAAAGTTTTACCGCAGCCAGGAGGCCCATAAAGCAAAAGACCTTTTGGTGGATTAATACCCATACGTGTAAATATTGCCGGATTAGATAAAGGCCAATCTACAGCCTCCACTAATTTTTGTTTTAAATCTTCCAATCCCCCAACTTGATCCCATTTAACATTTGGGACTTCTACAAACACTTCTCTTATTCCAGATGGTACTACTTCTTTTAAAGCTTGATCAAAATCCTCTGTGGTTACTTCCATTTGTTCTAATAATTCTGGATCAACTATTTCAGTCTCTAAATCAATTTTTGGTAAATATCTTCTTAGAGCCGCCATGGCTGCCTCTCTACATACAGCCATAATGTCAGCTCCAACAAATCCATGAGTAATTGTTGAGTAATCTTTTATTGAAAATTTTTTACCTAAAGGCATATTTCTTGTGTGGATTTGAAAAACTTCTCGACGACCTTTTTCATTAGGAACTTTTATTTCTATTTCGCGATCAAATCTTCCTGGACGTCGTAAAGCTGGATCTAAGCTATTTGGCCTATTTGTAGCTCCTATTACAATAACTTTTCCTCTACTATGTAATCCATCCATCAAAGCTAATAATTGGGCTACAACTCTACGTTCAACTTCTCCAGTAACTGTTTCTCTTTTTGGTGCAATTGCATCGATTTCATCAATAAATATAATTGAAGGACTCTTTTCTTCTGCTTCTACAAATAATTTTCGCAATTTTTTCTCTGATTCTCCATAGAACTTACTCATAACTTCTGGTCCATTTATAGAAATAAAATGGGCCTCACTTTCATTGGCAACAGCTCTAGCCAATAAGGTTTTTCCACAACCTGGGGGGCCTCTTAATAATACTCCTTTTGGTGGATCTATTCCCAAGCGTTTAAATAAAGATGGATGTCGTAAAGGCAATTCTACCATTTCTCGTACCCTTTGTATCTCATCATCTAAACCACCAACATCTTCATAAGTTAAATAATTGGTGCTTACCTCCCCATCTTCTGTAGCGTGTTCACTGATGTGCAATGCTGTTTCTTGCTTTATAATACAAATACCTTTAGGTCTCAAACTTATAACTTTAAATGTAATCTCTCTACTTATTCCAATAGAAATCAGTATAATATCATCAAGAGTGACAGGATAATTATTTAGTTTTCTTTTTACAAAAGATTCGAATCTGGGATTTGTACGAATTTTTACAGTTGCAGGGGCTAATACTATGTTTTGAGCGATATTAGCATTAACTTTTCTAATTTCAACCGTATCATCAATGCTAGTACCGGTGTTCTTTCTTAATCTCGAATCAATGCGAACTATTCCTAAACCATTATCTTGGGGATAGCTTGGCCAAGCTATACCTGCACTTTCTCCTTTACCAATGACTCCTATAACATCTCCTGTTTGAATCTTTAAACTCTCCATAGTCTTTGGATCAATTCTAATGATGTTTCGTCCTATATCCCTCTTTTTTGCCTTCTGGACTCGTAACACAAATTTTTTTTCTTGTTCGTCTATTTTTTTATCAGTATTTTCTTTGCTATTTTCTTCACTCATAGATGATCAATTCTCATTTATTTTTACTTTAATTTATAATATTAAGAATTTTGTAAAAATTTTTGCTTTTTTAAAAATAAACGAATTCTTATTTTTTATTTAATAAAATTATCAAGAGAAATTTGTGTTTTTGATGAATCCAATTTTCTTAGGCGATCAAGGGCATTTTCTACCCTTTGATTATCAAAGTTATGAATCTCAATTAATAATTCCTTTATTTTCTCATAATTAATTTTACTGAATTTTATTTTTGGATAATTATTCCTAATATCTGGTGTCAAAAAAATATTTTTTACTTGCTCAACTAACTCAAGGTCTAATTGAATGTCCTTTTTTCCTACTTTTACCTTTTCACTCACAATATTTTTTATTGATTTATATTTTTTAATCAAGTCTAAAGCTTTATGTTGCCCTATGCCGTGTATCCCTGAAAAAAAATCAGTCCCTATAAGTATTCCCATTTCAACTAATTGTTCACGCGTAATTCCTAGATTTTCTAACAATTTTGGCAATGAAACATATTCAATATCCAAAGTTACTGTTGTATCTTTAACTTTCTTACTTCTGCTCACGGCAAAATTCCGAACTAATCTTTCTCCTCCAAATAAGAGAGTATCATAATCTTGCGATGCACAGGCCCATGCATCTCCCTTTTCTACCAAATATGCAGATTGAGCTTCACCTTCAGAACTAGCCTGAAATACTGGAATGCCCATGTTTTCTAATAATTTTTTACTCTCTTCAATCATATCTGAATTTAATTTCGATGTTTGCTGTGCGAATTTTTTTGCTTCCCTGAAATCTTCTGCTTCTTGGGCCTCAACCATTTTTTTTTTCGCATCATCTTTAATCTTTTTTCTTTCCTTTATAGTTTCAAGCTTTAGTTCAGTTGCTACACCATCAAACACATAAATAGGTTTGATATTATGTTCAATAAAATTTATACTTCTATAAAATAATCCTGAAAGATGAGAAGTAACATTACCCTCATAATCCTTTAAAGGAGTACCATCTCTTTGACGAATTATTGCTAGAAATTGATAAATCGTATTAAACGCATCAATTGCAATCCTCTTGTTAAAAAGATTTTCAAATGTAATCGTTCTTTTTACATTATGAACTAACTCATTTATTTTAACGCCCATGTCTTATCAATATAGGTGTATTTTCATATTATCAATAGAAACTTTACTATATATTTACCACTATAATAAAACATTATTTTTTAGGTCTACGTTTTGTTTTTAATCCACAAATTTCACACGGATTGTTTAAATCCTCAGCATTATATACTTTACTACAAATGGGACAATAAACCTCCCAAATAATTTTTGATTTTATTCCCTTTTTTATTAACGGAGAAAATGGAATATCTAATACAGAACAAAGATTTTCCATAGAGTAATCATTTGTGTAAACTATAACATCATTATTGGAATCATCTAACAAATCAAGTGCGATAGCTAACACTTCTTTATCTGTATCTGATAATACATTATAATCACCAGACAATTTGGATCTATCTTCTATTTTTTTTAAATTCTTATCTGAAGGAGCTTTTAAGATCAGTTTTTTACTATCCAATGCTGCTTGAATTCTATTAATAATATTTCTATTTTTTTCAAGATATCTTTTAACCGTAATTTCTTCAATGACTTTTTGTGGAGTATAAATAATTCCTTTAAGTAAATTGAAATCTATACCAGTTAAGAAGATATTAGTATCAAAAATTAACAATTTCCTTTTAGTAAATTCTTCATCGGTGCCCTTTTTTTGAATCATTTTTCCGTGGCTTTACTCTTCAGGAGAGTCGTCTAATGGGACACGAATTCCCCCAATAATTTTTTTTCTTAATCGCTTAAAATAGCTATCATTAAATCTTATGAATTTCGCTTGTGAATTAGCTTTTCTAACTATTATTTTAGTATTTGGTTGAATTTTTTTTATAGTTTGTTGTCCATCTATAATGATTTTCGCATTTAACCTTGGTCTTATTAGGGTTATCTCAATTTCAGAATCAATTGGAAGAACAATTGGTCTTACTCCAAAACCCGCAAAACTATTGAGAGGAGTTAGTTGCATAATCTCTAACTTGGGACTAACTATTGCTCCCCCCGCACTTAAATTGTAGGCTGTTGATCCTATAGATGTAGACACAATCACTCCATCTAAATAACTACGGTTTATAAAAATCCCATTTATTTTTATTGAAGTCTGCAGCACCTTGGAACTTTTTGAAGATACAACTAAAACTTCATTTAACGCATTTCTTAATTTTATTTCCTCGCCATTTTTAACAATATAAGGAGCGATTTTTGAGCATTTCTCAATACTATATTCGCCATTTAATACCAAATTTATATCTTTGAATATTGTTCTATCATTAGATTCATCTAAAAAACCTACAGAACCGACATTTACCCCTAAAATCGGAGGAGGATTATTCTGAGATAAACCTCCCGATACTCGAAGTAGAGTGCCGTCACCCCCTATAGAAACTAAGAATTTAGTATTTTCAGCGGTCATTTCGTTTAAATCCCGTCCATTATGAGGAAAAATCTTTGGTGCTATTCTAGTTTCTAAATAAATTACCTCACCTTTTTTAACTAAAAGCTCAAAAATTCTCTTAGTTAATTTAATTGCTCTTTCTGAATCCATTCTGCAAGCTAAAGCAATAGTTTTTTTCTCCATAGAAGTTCTCTTTCAAGAAGTAATTTTTTTTTAGCTACTAAATAAAACAATCATGAAATTTAAAGAAAATTTAAATGAGACTTTGGGATTATTTTAATTAATTATAACTCTATTTAAGAGTGTTTTTCCAGCTAATTGCCAATATTCTACTTGAGCAGTAGATAATTTTCCTGGATCGGCTTGTATATCTTTGAATTTTTTCACTAGATCCTCATCTTTAGGCCAATCAACATCCATAGATTCATAACTTTCTAAATCCATTATGTTAATTAAGGCATCCTCAATAAAATTAATTTGAGCCGTTCCTTTAAAGATCTCGGGAACTTCTGTCATATGCCCCGAGGGAATTGTAAGGCTTCTCTTGTTATTATCGAACATTCCAACACAGACTACTCTTACTTTCGCATGTCCATGTTTGCCACTTTTTGACCTTTCAGTTGATTTGATAATACACGGTTCATCATCAACCATAATATATTGTCCAGATTTTAATTTCTGAATCTCCGTTCTTCGTATACTCATTTTTAATTCTTATAAAAATAATTTTTATATATATAAATAATTTCATATTTAATTTATTTACTTATGTAGTAACAAATCATTTCACATTTGAAGATTCATACATAAATTCTTATGTATGAGTATTTTTCAATTACTTAAAATTAAGAATTTTAAAAAAAAATAAAACAATAAAAGAATTATTACAAATAGCAATAAAATACAAACTTGAATGATTTATGGTTTTAGAGAACTTAGGAAGATCTTTAGATAATGCACTCCGAAAAGTAAGGCGCTTGCCAAAAATTGATAAAGACGCTATAAATGCCCTTATTCAAGACCTTCAGCGTGGTTTGCTTTCAGCAGATGTGAAAGTAGAATTAGTTTTTGAGATGACAGAAAATATAAAAAAAGAAGCCATGAATACTACACTACAAAAAGCTAAGCGCAAAGATTTCATAATCAAATTAGTCCATGATGAGCTTGTTCGTGTTTTAGGTGGACAACCACCACCTATTCGAATAAAAACTGGGAAAAAAAATGTGATCTTACTTGTTGGTATTCAAGGATCAGGTAAAACTACTACTATCGGAAAGTTGGCGAGATATTATAAAAGTAAAGGTTATAATGTAGCTGCTGTAACCACCGATACGTGGCGTCCAGGAGCTTATGAACAACTTGTTCAATTAACTGAACAAATAGGAGTGAAATGTTATGGTAATCCTAATGAAAAAAATGCTCTTAAAATTGCTGCCAGAGAAACTAAAAAAGCGTTAGCTGAAGGAAATGATATTATTATCGTTGATACTGCGGGAAGACATAAAGAAGAAAAAGAATTAATGATAGAGATGCAGAAGATTGAAAAAGTTCTAAAACCTAATGAGGTTATACTAGTCGTTGATGGAACACTTGGACAACAAGCTTACAACCAAGCAGAAGAATTTACTAAAACAACGAATCTAGGAAGTATCATCGTAACAAAATTAGATGGTACTGCTAAGGGAGGTGGTGCATTATCAGCTTGTTCTGCAGCTAACGTTGGTATTAGATTTATTGGAGTCGGAGAAAAAATAGAAGCCCTTGAAGAATTTGATCCAACTGGATTTGTAGGTACTTTATTAGGAATTCCTAATTTAGATGCTTTAGTACAAAAGGTACAAGAAGCAGAAATTGAACCAGACCCAGAAGTAGTTAAAAGAATGATGAGGGGGCGATTCACACTTGACGATCTTTATTATCAACTTAAATCGATAAAGAAGGTTGGAAAATTCAATCAAATAATGTCTATGATGGGAGGTGGAAACGTGCCAGATGCCTTAAAGGAAGGAGCCGAAAAAAATATTGAGAAGTGGGAGGTTGTATTAAATTCTATGACACAGGAAGAAAAAGATCAGGGATCAAAAATAATTAAGAAAACCCGAAAACGGAGGATCGCAATTGGTTCTGGTACTGACTATTCAGTAATTAACAAAATGTTGGATCAACATAGACAAATGAAGAAAATGATGAAGCATTTTATGCAAATGAGACAAAAGGGAGGAAAAGGAGGAAAAGGCATGCCCGGAATGCCCGGAATGGGAAAAGGTACCGAACAATTTATGAAAAAGTTAGGTAAATTGAAAAAAATTTAAAATCTTAATTGATAAATTTGGCTAATTTCTTATTAATTATTGAAGAAATTATTGATTTTACTAAAAAAGATATTGATATAGGATATACTCCCCCTTTAATTTATAAAATTTGCTCATGTATAAGAGAAGCATTTTGTCTTTCATATGCAATTAGAAAAAATAATAATCTTTATTTATATTTCCAAAAAGAGAAAATCTTTATTAAATTTGAAGGATCTAGGTTAAGATACTTAGGTCCTGATGAACGATCTCAAGCTCTGCTTTTAAAAAAAGCATTAGACAAAAATACTTCTAATATTAACTCAATTGGAAATAAGTGGATAAAATCCACACCAGGAATTTATTCTAAATCATTTTTAGATGATTTTTCATTCGTAGAAGATTTGGACTCTTCAGTTCAAGACCCAATAATATTTATTTATGATGAGGTTGAAAGTATAGATAAGAATAATATACCAGAAATAATGAACATTAATTCCTTAGAAAATTTAAGAGACATTTTTTATATAATCCCTACTTATCCTTTTTCAGAAAAGAATAACATCATTAAATTGATGCTTTCATTAACTAATATTAAATTGGTCACACTCTCAAAAATTAGGTCAATCCAAGATAAAATATTATATATAAATTATCTAATTGATAAAGCACAATATCTATGATTTTAAATAATGCAAAAATATATTCGGATGGATTAATCCGTGAAGGAGCCATTCTCATAGGAGACGGCAAAATAAAGAAATTAATTTTTAAATCTTCAGAAGATCCAATTGAGCGAGGAGAAGTAGTAATTGAATGTGCAAATAAACTAATTATACCAGGAATCATTGATATTCATTCTCACTTACGTGACATGGGTCAAAGTGAAAAAGAGACTTTTTTCACCGGAACTCAAGCAGCAGCCTATTCAGGAATTACAACAGTGCTAAATATGCCAAATACAGTACCACCTGCAATTAATGCTGAAACCATTAAAGTATGGATGAATAATGCGGAAAAGAACATACATATAAATGTAGGCTTCATTGCTGGTGTTCCTAAAGAAATTGATGAAGATGAAATAAAAAAGATTATTAAATTAGGAATCCATGGGTTTAAGATTTATCCACTTAATTCACTTAATGGGAGCGATTGGTGTGATTCATTAAATATTCAAAAACTTCTTAAAATTTCCTCAAAATTTCAAATTCCAATATTTATTCATCCAGATTGGCCTCTCCCAAATGATAAGAAAGAACAAATTATTAAAAATCATGAAAATGAAAAAACAAACATATTAGAACTTCATGATAGACTCTATCCCGTAGAGTTGGAGGCAAAGTATGTAAAGTTCATAATGGATAATTATATAACTACGATTAGTGAAAATAACTTATCATCTGATCTTTATCCAATTATACATTTTTGCCATATCAGTAATAAATATAGTTATTTCATCATTAAAGATATTTTAGAAGTAAATCCATATTATAAAATATCATTTGAAGTTACTCCTCATCACTTACTTTTATCTACGGATATTAATTTAAATAATCCCAACTTTGGTAAAGTTCTTCCTCCATTAAGAGAAAGTGAACATTCTGTATTTTTATTTGATGAGCTTATAAAGGGAAATATAAATCTAATAGGAACTGACCATGCGCCACATACAATTGAAGAGAAATCAAATGATTATTTTAAAGCTCCTTCTGGTTTTCCAGGATTTGAAACTTATCCATTATTATTATTAGATAAAGTATGTAGATATGAATTACCGCTTGAAACATATATTAGAATAGCTTCTGAAAATCCTGCTCAAGTTTTTAATTTTAAAAAAAAAGGCTTCATAAAGGAAGGTTTTGATGCAGACTTAGTTGTTATAGATAAAGTTCCAGAATATTCCATTAATTCTAATAATTTCTATTCTAAAGCAAAATATACACCTTTTGAAAATTTTAAAACTCAAATTCAAATTTGGAAAGTTTTTATAAGAGGAAACGAAATAAATATCAAAAATTCAAAACCCGAAGGAAAAATAATAAAAAAATTGCTATAAAATATAAATCTTAAAGAAGTCTAATAATTATTTAAAGAATATATAAAACGTGTAAAATTATGTCTGAAGAAGACAAATTCAGCTTAGAAGATGGGAAAACGCTAATAAATTTCGCCCGTGATAATATTGAGAATTTTTTAAGAGATAGTAGGAGGATTATCGTTCCTGAAGTTATTAAACAAAAATTTAGTGATAAATATGGTGCTTTTGTAACGCTAAATAAAGCGAATTATGAAGGAAATCCACTAAGAGGCTGTATAGGATATATAGAAGCAACATACTCTTTATATGATGCCATACATAAAGTTTCAGTGAGTTCAGCTACAGAAGACCCCCGTTTTCCCTCTGTAACCCTAAATGAAATGAATGAGATTATTATTGAATTATCAATTTTAACACCACCTAAAGTAATAGAAGTAAATGATCCTAATGAATACCTTGAGAAAATTGTTATCGGCAGGGACGGACTCATTGCTCAGCAAGGTGAATGGAGAAGAGGTCTCCTCCTTCCTCAAGTTCCCGTAGATCAAGATAGGAACTGGGATGTAAAAACCTTCTTGGATCACACATGTCTCAAAACGGGACTACCTATGAATGCTTGGCAAGATATTGAACGTGTAAAAATAAGTTCATTTCAAGCAATTTTATTTGAAGAAACAGAACCAAGGGGAGAAGTAGTAAGAAAATATATAGTTTAATTTCTTTAAAATAATTACTTGTAAAAATATGCTCAGAAATTACTTTTTTTAGCAAATTCATAAATCTTTAATCATTATAATATTAAATAATATAATTCAAAAAATTCATTAATCTTCTAATTAAAACCATTAGTTATTAAACAAAGAGGAAATACCGTTTCTTTAAAATTTTGGAGAACGTAAATGATTATACATGGAATAATTTGTCCAGCTATCACTTTTTTTGATGATAATTATAACATTAACTTAAAACTAAGTGATATTTTAATTCGACATATACTGTTAAATCAGGCAGATGCAATTCTTCTCTTTGGATCAACAGGGGAAGGTTTTCATTTTTCAGATAAAATTGAAGAAATAATTAAATACGTCGATTTAACTTATTCAATATCCAAAGGAAAAATTCCAATCCTCGTAGGTATTTATGGAAATGAAATCGAAACTATTTTAAATCAGATGGAGAATTTAGGAAAAAAATATGAAGCATTAAACTTTGTTTTAACACCCCCTTACTCAAAGAATTTGCCAACTAATGATTTAAAGAATTATTTTGAACATATATTAGATTCGTTTAGTTCAAAAAATCACATATATTTTTACAATAAGCCAAAAAAATTTATGAATAATGAAATTAAGCCCGAAATTTTAAAGAAATTATTTAAATTCTCGAATGTAAAAGGAGTAATGGATTCAACTAAAAACATCAATAATTATAAAGCATTTATTGAATTATTGAATGAAAATTTCTCAGTTTACTGCGGTAATGCTAAAAAATTTTCTACATTCCTTCAGATGATACCTACAGATATGAAAAAATTCTGTGGATTAGTACCAAATTTAGCCAATTTAGTAAATTCATGTGCTAAATTATATCTTAAGTCCATTGAAGAAGATATTTTAGAAGTTCATCAATTACAAGAACAATTAAATAGCATTAGGACTAATATTTATGATTTAAAAAAGAAAGTAGGAAAGAGACAACGTGGATTAAAATATGCTTTTCTTTATTTTTATAAAGATATACTTTCAAATCCAATAGAAAACTTAAATATAGTGTCCCCAGAATTACACAGAGATTTAGATGATATAACTAAAGGAAGAATCGAGGCAATAGTTAACTATTTACGTAATCAAAAGGCTATTAATCAATTGTATTCTTTAAATAAGGATGAACTTTACCAATTAGATGACGTAATAATTTTTTTTTCCAATATTGAAATTCTACGGGAACAAGGAAAAATTAGAAAGATTCAAGGCCCCTTAGATGGTAAAGTGAATACC
>Ga0209976_10001943_pt1 | contig 11934 bp, 17 predicted proteins | sample SumtaG_FD_182806 | JGI IMG/M metagenome (GOLD analysis project Ga0209976, IMG submission 182806) | Deep subsurface microbial communities from Indian Ocean to uncover new lineages of life (NeLLi) - Sumatra_00157 metaG (SPAdes) (version 2) | ecosystem: Environmental > Aquatic > Marine > Oceanic >... | reverse complement strand
CTAAACCGGAGCCCAAAACGATGAGCAGGATTAAGCCAAGCCCCTTAGAGAGGTTGTTCATTACTCTGCTGCCCACATATAGGCAAAGGTTTCGGTTCCGGCTGGTGCTCCCGCTCCGGTCGCGCTTACAAGCATAGTAAACTGTCCTTGGGTACCGGTGGCAACACGGACGGTTTTGGTGTGTATTAACAGCCCGGCTGCGTTGTCAATTGGCTGAGTAATAACTCTTGCCTCTACCGGGATATCAGCATCAGTTACAACAGTTAACCCGTCTGCCTCTAGAACAAACGTGCCGACTCCAAACGCCTTCTTCTCTGTTCCCCAACGACCTCCGTGGTCTGCGGGATTGTTTAGGTTTGCCATTTATCTCTCCACCCCTAAAGGGGAATACTGGTCCCGGTAGCGGTCTCGGTGATTACGTAGAAATCGTTATCGGGGTCCTTTTGCATTAGTAATTTGTGCCAAACATCGGTGTCGTCTTCCCTCCAGTAGAAGGGACCGTCAAGTACAACTACTCCGGGCCATACTTCCCCCCGGGTAACGGGTATATTCTTGCGGTCTGTCATTCCTGCACCTTCACGGCATCCCCGGTAGGTGGGGTGGTATAAGTGCTACTGGTCCCCTTGCCGACGGGGGCGTCCTGTCGTCCCCAGCGCGGGATTCTCTCGTAGGTCTTGTGTCCTGCTCGCTGAGGCCGAGAGGTTGGTGATGGACTGTATTTGGGTGTTGCGATTGTTTTTCTCATTCTCCTCATATTAGGTTTGCCTCTTGTGTGACTTCTATCTGTACTTGGAATACTCCCAACTCAAAGGCTCGGTTAACCGAGTTGCTGACCTCTAGGATGAGCCCTTCGCTGCCGCTTCCCTCAATAAAATGGTCGAGCCCAACCCGTTTCCATGCTCCGTTACTTGTGTTCCGTACCCCATCGTAAAGCGGTGATTGTGACTCGTCCAAGTTGACGATGGGTGAGGGCGGGTCCGGTGCCGCTCCGACGTTGTAGGTCCACCCAGTCTGACGATGATGACGCAGGCAGAGGTTAATGTTGGCATCGTTCGCGCCGCCGAGCCATGTTGCCTCGGTTGCAGTTACGGTAAAATCGGTGTTCATGTTATCCCAGTACTTGACATAACCGTAGTTGCAGTTGATGGGAGCACCGGAAATGACTATGGCGTTAATCTGCCCAACCCACTTTTTGACGGTCTCTACGTAGGTATCAATGGGGCTGCCAGCGTTTATGACGACATCTTCGGTGTCGGCTGCGTTAATATCCCCTTCGTCGGTAATACTGGGTCCGCTGACCCTGATGGTTACAGTTCCACCGGGAACAGCCCCGGTCACAAAGAAGAAATGGGCACCCCACGAAACAGTGGGAGAGCCAAAGGCTACGGAAAGGGCAAAGTCATCGTTCCCGGCAAAGAAGTTGTAGTACCCGCCGTAGTAGTTGAGGCCGGTCCCCGCAGGGGCATTTTTGAAGGCCCAAAACTTGTCGGTGAGTACGGTATAACGAACCGGGTTGATAATGTCAAGAATTTCCTGCCGGGTGGCTCCGTCGAGTTCACCGAAAGAGGCCCGCTTGTTCTTCTGCCCCATGGGACTACTTCTTTCCTTTCGCTACTTTACTTAGGGCGCCGAAGAATTTCCCGGCACCTTTACCACTGGCTCCTGCACCAAACCCAGCAAACTTGCCTGCGAAGGACTTTTTGGCTGCTGCCCGCTTGTCCTGCGCTTTGGTGTACGGAGATTTCTTGTTGAAGAATCCCTGCATGGTGGGGAGCTTCTTGCTGGCTTCATAGCCTACGGCCTTCCCCTTGGGCTTGGAAGGTCCAGAAAACGCGCCCGTTACGTCCATTTTCTGCCGGGTGGTAGAGGGCGCTGATTTGTCCATTCGGGTGGGACCGGAAGCTGAGGGCGCGGCTGCGTCCCCGCCGGTAAACTGAGTGTAGGCTTCTCTGGGTCGTCTAGGCATTCCGCTGTCCCGTCCCCGGAGGATTCTGATGAGCGTTGCCCGAGTCCCCTCCGCCTTCGCCGGGATTAATAACGGCGGTCTCGTTCTCACAGTCCATGGGCTGTGCATATTCTCCGATTCGTGACTTGGCCGGAGCCTTGGGTTCAAATACTTGGGTCTCGCCCGGCGATTCAAAAGTGTGTGGCATTCTCGTTCCTCCGACTAGTATTGGTTCCGCACGGGGTTGTTCTTCCTGCCGCCCGGCGTTACGGCTTTGCTAACTTCATAGTCTGTGGTCCCGACGGCTGGGTCACGGGGCACGGGCGCATTCGCTCCCTTTAGCCCCGATTCTAATACAGCCTGCGAATTATCAGCCTTGGCGCCATCGGCCCCCCGCTGACCATCCTTTGGGCTCCACGTCTTGTGGCTTCCTGCAAACTTACTGGTTCTCATTTAGGTCCTCCATTTTACAACTAGTCTAACAGACAACTATATTACAGTAGTATAGTATAGTATAAGAGTACCGGGTCAAAAGCAGGTGTGAATTCATTAAGGAATTCGCCTGTCCGCTATTGACATTAACCTCATGTTTTACAAGTGCCCTGCTGACACATAGTCCTTGGGTAGCTGCCCCGGTTTTGGCTGCGGCTTGGGAATGGGTGCCTCACTCAGTTCCCGCAGGCTCCGCAGCAGTTTTTGAGAATTGGTCATTTCCTTGTTTTTCCTCAATTTCTAAGTCGTTGATTTCAGGGGAGTTAAGGGCGTCTTCTAAATTGGGGGAGGTCTTTTTTATTCTAGAGTTGCAAGTCGTTGAAACTAGGGGACTTAGCGATTCGCCTTTCCCAAATTTTGTTACGTCTAGCTGACCCCTTAAAGATTTCTTATCGGAACTCGCTTGGGGGGTTCCCCCCGCCGTTCTCTTCTCAGCGGCCCACCTATCCAGCAGTTCACCTATGGGCTTAACTACTCTAGAATCAGCCACTTCCAATTGCTTCGGTGCCGTCCATCCTGTCAATTCGCGCATCTCCCTTGATAATGAACTGATATATTGGATAGGAGTGCAAGTGTCTCTAATCAATTGACTTATACGCTTCAACAGTTCTTCTTTTACCATGAGGGCGCTAGACACCGCGCCGGACTCTAGAGAATCGCCACTTATCATTGTCTGATAGTCTCGCTCATAGTTCATTACAGTGGCACCGCAGACCCGTAACTCCTTGCCTGCCTGTGCATTAGAGTATCCCCTTGTTCTCAGGCTGTGATATAGCGCCAACCTCGCCCGCTTCCCTTTGAGCTTAGGGTTGACGTTCTTGCGATATCCCATTGATTCTATCCCTCTATAATCTAATATAACCCCTTTCTAATCAACATGCTACCATTAATCCAAAGTATTTACTTGACTATTACTCTCTATCCTATATACTCCCTCTATCGCCCCGCTAGAATAACCTAGTCCGGGCGTTCTAACCCTTAGTTCCGCAAGGAGTTAACGTGCAAACACGATTCTCATTGACGGATGTTCAGGCGGCACTAGACCGGAACGGGCAGGACGTTCTCAAGGCCAGCCTAGACTTAGGCTGTTCACCTGCAACGGTTTACAACGCCAAGCGGACCATGCGCGAGGCTCAGGTTCAGGCATTGGTTGACCACAACGAAGTCAATGCCAAGGTGCTACGAGGAGAAACCCCAGCCCCGGCGCCCCCCACGGCAGAGCCTACAGTGATTGACGCGCCCTTGCCACCAGCACCAGCAGCACCCGACGACACGGTTGACGCATTTGATATCCGCTGTACCACAACGCCAGCGATTCCGACACCTGACCCATTCTGGATTGAGCGTGAGTCATACCGCGATATGGCCGCCTATCTCAAAATGGGGCTGATTGTAGGTCTCACCGGCCCGGCAGGCGTAGGCAAAACAGCAGGTGCCCAACAGTTCGCAGCCAAGGAACGCATCCCCTTCTACCGCGCATCCCTCGATACCTCCGACGGACTACGCAAGCTTTTCGGGCGTATCAGTCTCAGGGATGCCCGCACCTACTTTGTTGAGAGCCTAGCACTCAGGACACTCAGGGGCGCAGGCGATACCGGGGCCGTTCTACTGCTGGACGAGATTACCAAAGCGGACCCCACGAAAGGCGCCCTGCTACACGAACTGCTGGACTCTAGGCAATTCGTCGTGAATGAGGCCAAGGGAGGCCGGGGCGAAGTCATCACCATCCCCGCCAACGTCCACATCGTTTGCGCTGGCAACCCACCGACCGGAGCATTTGCAGGCACCATGCGCCAGAACGCCGCCCTGATTAACCGCATGGTAGTTATCGACGTACCGCCTTTCGTGGCCGCCGACTACAAGACCCTGCTGGACCGCTTCGATTCCAACTCTACTCTAGAAGAACAGGAGCGTGATGACATCGCTCGATTCTTTGGAGAAGTCACCGAGGCGGTTACGAAGCAATCCTGCAAGGTGCAGGTTAGCGTCCGCAATCTCAAGATGGTGCTGGCCGCCCGCATCGCTGGCATCCCAATGGTCAAGGCAATCACCCACGCCCTAGTCAATCAGGCAGACTTCATCGGAGACAAAGATGGGGCCGACTTGATTAAGGGGCTGATAATCACTCACGGACTCAACACCACCGCCGCCTAAAGGGGAATCAAATGTCCTTCGTTATGCGACCCAAGGCACTAGAGAAGCTTGCACGACATTACGCAGGCGATACGGGCGTCACCATTGAGACCGATACGACCTGCACCGTGCCCTTTACGGACCTTAAGCACAACCGAATAACCCTGCCGGGGTGGGTGCATCCCGACGACCTCGGCGCCCTCCTCGGTGCCACCCTACACGAAACCGGGCACGTCCTACACGACCGGCCCCATTACAAGCTTGCCGCCCGAAGCACCAGCGGGCAGGAGAACGGCGGGAACTTCGCTATCCTCGCAAACGTGCTACAGGATATCCGCCTTGACTGTCACCGCTTCGCAACCGTACCAGCGGCCCGCCACCTGTATACGAAGCTTTACGACCGTTGTGCCAACGCGGGAACAGATATCCCGTGGGATAAGAACCTTGAGATAGACAACGCCCGGCGCAATGCCCTGCTGCCCCTGCTACAGGGGATGATAATGGAGGCCACCGGGTTTGGGCACCGCAACGGACCCAAGCTTGCCAAAGCATTGAAGACACACCATGTATGGGTCGGCGCTCTTGTTATCGCCCGCTCAGTCATTGGGACCGATACCTCGCTTGTCCCCGAGACTATGAAGCTCCGCGCCCTGCTGGACGATTGGCTTGACGAACGGCGAGACCGCAACGGTAAAACCAATAGCGTCAATGCCAAACCGGAGCCGGGGAACAGTGGCCCGCGTCCCGGTAAAACGCGCCGTTCATCAGGGGAGGCCAGCAGCGACAAACGCACCGCCCAACGAGAGAAGCTTGCAAACCCTACCGACAAGGAGCGGGCAGAATTTGAAGAGAAGGCCAGCGCCATCGACACCGCCGTGGCCGACGAGCAGGGAAAACGCGAGAAGCACGCAGAACTAAGCAACGGGTCAGGCTATTACACACCAGAGACCCCCGAAGAGGCCGCGAACACCCGCGAAGCTAACGAGGCCCTACAGAAGGCCGAAGGCGAAACGCTTGGAGCCAGCAGCAAATTTAGCAAGCAGCTTCCGCCCCAACCACGCAATTGCCGAAGCAGCAGAAACAGCAGAACCATTGACTCAATCCCCTTACCGCCGCACGTCGGCCCTGCCAGCCTAGAGCAGGTTTTCAACAACGCGCCGCTTAAGGTGGTTGACTCCGCGGACATTATGGCGGGATGGGTTCGTGACGGTCTTAAGCGGTTCCTTGAGACAACCGAATATGACGCGCTAGGACAAGAGGAATACAAAATCAATGCCGACACCCTTGCCGACGTATTCACCGACCCCGACAACGTGTTGGTCAGTCAAGAGTTTATCTCCAAGGGATTCGACACACACGTTCAGTTTATTCTAGACGTGTCTGGTAGCATGAGCGGAGGCCGGGCCAACCTGCTAGTCACCGCTATGAAAGCTATCAGGGACTCAGCGAAACGACTCAACACCGCCCGCGTCACGACCAGCGCCACATGGTTTAGCAGCGGTGCCGCCAGCACCAAAATCGAAGACCTAGACCGCGCATCGTGGGAGCTAGACTTCGACCATAAACGTTGCACGTTCAATCAGGAATGGGTTAGAAAGCTTGACAGGGAGTACGAAGACGGGATGAAGGCGTGGCAGAGCAGCCCAAATCAAGACCGCAACGCCTACGAAGATGTTACATCGCGGTTCTTCCAGCCGTGGAACGGCACACGCGCCGACCTCGGAGTAAGGGAGGCCATGCGGACATTGGAGAACGTTGACGCCTCTCGCAGAGTCGTAATCTTCATGACCGATGGGGCTGTGGGTGGTGCGGGCTGGAAAAAGCTCCGCGAGCTAGAGGCTATGCCCGACGTAATAGTTGCCACGCTTGGGCTAGGCACTCGGCGCAACGGCGGGTGGTGCGGTGATGAAGAGGATATCGCCAAAATCAAGTACCACGTTGACCAGCCCGACGACCTACTGCTGAAACTGTCGGAGATGCTGGATGAAGGTGGGGACCGTGAATAGACTAAACAGGGCCGTGGGAATCGCGCTCATGGTCCTGTTCCTGCTGTTCTACGCCTATGTAATTCACCGCTTAGCTACCGGAGGCTAAACCAGCGCCCCTCATTCTAGAATAGTTCTAGAGTGGGGGGTTTTTTTGTGTCATTATCCCGTCACCTTTTTGATTATCTTGCGGCAGTACTCGTATGAGATACTAATCCCCTGTGCCTTACACTCCGCGTGTATCTTACTCGGCGCCAGATTAGCTAGTACGCCCTTCTCAACCACGGGCAGCGCACGCGCCCACAATCCGCCCGCCCCTATGGGCTTCGTCGCCGCCTCAACGTCAAACCTAGTGCCGTCACCGCTGTCCACAAGTACCACATCAAACGGCTCGACCGGCTTGGGTCCGGTTCTATGCTTGTCATGAATGAAGTTGAAACGCCCGTTCTCAACCCGCCGCAGATACCAGTGTTGATCAACGACCGCCCGTAAGTCACTTGACCCCCTCGGAGCTTGGGATGGGTCCGTGTCAACCGTTTTCCCCCGCCAGTCAACCGCCGCCTTGCGTCCATGGTGAATAAACACCAGCGCACACCCTAGTTTATATTGTAGTAGTCTAATCCGTTCTAACAAGTACGCCATTGCCACCGCATCGTTTTCCGGGGTTCGGTGCAGGCGGCTCAGCGAATCGAGAATCACCAGCCGGGCGTGGGCGGAAGTTCCCGCGGTCCCAAATGTTCTCTTCAAATGCTCAAAGAAGGCGTTGAACTTCTGTGGGTCAGCGTCGATATTTAATCCCGGCCTATTAAAGTACCGCACGTTATTAACATCAGCCGCCGAGTATTTGTACCCGTCCACCAAGCGACGGAAGCGCCGCCACGCCTCATACATATGCTGTTCCTCATCCACTATTACAGCAAGGCCCCCACTCGGCACGGCAAACTTGCCTAAGAATGGCCGCCCGCTGCTCAGGCTGCACGCTAAGTGACTGACCAGCCACGACTTACCCACCATGGGGTCGGCTGTCACCATAACCAAGTCGTTGCTCCCAAGTAGGTCCTGCGCTATCCACCTCAAACTAGGGGGTTTATCAACTACGAAGTCGTACACCAGCTTACTCTTAAACTGTGGCTCGATTACCTTCCCGTACTCATGTGGCCCACCGTGCAGTTCGGCACGGGCGGAAGCTTCTTCCAGCGTTTCACCGTAGTATGTGTTGCTCATGTCTCTGAGTATAGGGCTCTCAACAGTAGAACACAACCAGTCCAACAGACTACTTTAGTAATATAGTATAGTATAGGTGTACCGGTCATTTTGGCATAGTAAAAATCTACTGACATCAGCCCAGATACTCCTTGCCAAGGGGGGCCGGAAGTTGTATATTTAGGCAAGAGGAGGAGCCATGGATATGGATATAGTGAACAACATAAGGAGTGGAGCCAAGGTTGTTGGGCCTACTGGCACGGAGTTCGTTGTTCGGCGCCTCAAGAAGTACGACGATGACAACAACACCTTTCGTCTGTACTCTCCGCGCCGCGATATTCTCCTCAACCACAAGTACACAGAAGCGGAGCTAAAAAAATATGGCTACAAAATCATTAGCTGACGAAGTGGAGGCGCTGTGTCAGACGCACCACGCAACCATTCTCCACAAGAAGCCACAACTCGGATGTAGGGTTTGTGATGGCATAGCCGACCTCGCCTTGCGTGTAGGGGAGGCGGTGCAGGCCGAAAGGGAGCGGTGTGTAGGTCAAATTAGACGACTGGCTGCTTACTGTGAACGGATAGGCACATCGGCTTCCGGCTGGAAACTGCTTGCAGACAAACTTGAACAGGGAGAGATTCCCGCAACAGTACATACAGCCCCTACCACTGAGTGTCCAAGCGGCTGTGGCAAAAGCCGAGATTGGCTACACTGTGACGATGTGTGGCATCTAAGCAAGCCGCCCCCCGAGCCAGCGAATGATTAGTCGTGACGAATGGACATATTGCAGCCGAGATTGCTTTAAGCACCGCTGCCCTAAATGCAACCAAGTGTGGCGACATACTTGTAGCTGCTACGAAGATACGCAGGAGATGAAGTGCCCCCGCTGTCTTTTTGATGAGGAGGCCGTCGATGACGGGATTTGATTGGTTGGGCGTGGCCTTCTTTGTGTTTATTGGGCTACTTGCCGCTGGTAGTCTAATCAGTCGTTTGTTAGGTAAAGACTATCATAGAGGCAGGTGGGCATTATGACTTGGCTATGGGACCCATCTATCAGTCTTGATGTAGCTTTCTACATCGTTATGATGGCAACCTCCCCGCAGCCTGTGGTGTGGCAGGAAGTTCATACCACGCCCGGGCTATTCTATGAAGAGAACAGTGCCCCTGTGGTAGGGGAGTGTATTTACTACGACATTCAGGCCGAAGATTGGGCCAGTAATAGGAGCGTGCGATGACTTGACCATGTAACTACATAATAGAGTAACACTTATATGGAATATCCCGGTGCCGGACAGTGAGCTTCGGCAATAACTTCCGGCCCGGGCGCTTTTCTCTTGAAGGAGTTTAAAATGAAACTCAAACCCAATGGAGGATTACAGGTCAGTGTAAGTGAGTTAAAGACATGGCTTACCTGCAACCGCAAGTTCCTGTACGGCGAGTACCACGCCAAGTCTAAGCACGCGCCCCCCGGGGCCATGGACCTCGGCGGTATATTCCACAAAGCAGCCGAAGAGATTGCTCTAAAGAAGAGGCTGCCCGACATACTCGCTGTTGAAGCCGTTGACAAATGGAAGAAGTTGTTTGATGACTACGAGTTAGACCCCAAGCTTGAGGCAACACTGAACGACGGTATCATATACCTACGCAAGGCTGTCCCCGGCCTTCGAGACTTTTGGGAAGTGAACCCACCGGGAGAAGTACTCCAACTGGAACAAGCCGCCTCTCTAGAATTAGGGGACCACACTATAGTTGGGAGGCCCGATGCCATTATCAAACGCCAGAACGAACTGTGGCATCGTCAAATTAAAACTGCCGCAGCCTCTACCTCTATCACACTGACCGAATCCAAATATGCTCTGGACTGGCATGAGGCTGTTTATATCTACATGGCTGAGATGCACCACAAGAAAGCCGTGGCTGGAACCGAACTGCTCCTATGCCGGAAGACTAAAGTCCCCTCGTTCTTCCAAAGCTTCATTCTACGCGATGAGCGAGAGTTGGGCGAAACAATTAACACAGTTCGCTTGACCTGTGATAAGATTGCGGTTAGGTTAACAGCAGATGAGCGAGAGGAAAGGTTTCCAATGAATCCAACAGCTTGCACCACTTGGAACCGAACCTGCATGTTCCTTCCGGTCTGTCGTAAGCTACACGACCTGAGCGAAGGAGACTTCATCACAAAGGAGGATAGGTATGGGGACGTTTGTAAAGGGAAGTCGTAGAACACCTTACGCCTTTCTCATGTTCTACGGTGCCCCCGGCATCGGCAAGACTCCCATGGCCGCGTATTGGGCCAAGGAGCTAAGTACCATGGGCGACGGGCAGGGTAGGGTACTCTATATTGACCTAGACTTCTCACTCACCTCTGTGCCCAAGGAAGTTTGGGGAGACTTCATCACCTTCCACCCCGACATGAAAGAGAACGGGGCTATCATCAAGCCCTACATGCAGATGACCACAGAGGTATTGCCCAAGCTAATGAAGGGAGAGTACGATGTATGTGTTCTTGACGGAATCACAGCTTTGGGTGCCGCTGTCCTCGATGATGTCAAGTCTATCGCTTACACTCCAGCAGGGAAGGATGGAGGCAAAAAGGATGCCCGACTATCAATCCCCATGGGAGCAGGAGAGAAAGAGTGGGGTATTCCTTCCCAGACAGATTATCGAGCAGCGCAAGGCCAAATCGCAGAGATTGTGGGGGCATTACGCCGTTGTCCCTGCCACGTTATCATCAACGCCCACGAAAAAATGGCCCAATACAAAGAGCCAAACGGAGAGAAAGAGGTCAAAGGCGGGCCTTGGTTCGTTGGGGCTGAGCCAACCTTTTCCCTCCCGGCATGGTTTGACGCCTGCTATTACCTTCGCTACATCGATAAAACAGTGGGAGGCGGACAATGGCGTAAGGAGCGTGCATTATGTACTACACAACCTCCGAACGTCGGGACAAACTATGTGGTCAAAGACCGTATCGGGGGCCTCTGTGACGTGGAGCCAAACCCCGACGCCCTAACACTGTTTAACAAAGTACGGCCTCGCTTTGAGGCACTAATCAAATCCGCTAAGGAGGATTAAGAATGCCGTTGACCCAAGAAACATTTAAAGACAGCGGGGAGCAGAAACCTCGAATCGCAGAGGGTTGGTACATTGCCAACATGAAGTCTGCATCCCGCGAAGAGGGGAAAGAGTTTCCCTACTACAAAATCGAGTTTGAACTACCAAGTAAGACGGAGGCTGGTAAGACCCACACCCATTTCGAGAACTTCTCCACCGCACCCGACAAGAAGAATCCCAACGCCCGTGGCTATGGCTTAGTTCGCTTCGGAAACGTTGCAAGCTGTGTTGGTGCCATCACCAGCGACGGGAAAATCTCTACCGAGGATTTGGTGGGCAAGCCCATTGGTGTGTGCTTCCGTCATCAGGAGCGTGAAGACCAGTACGGTATGAACAAGACCCAAGCCGGGATTACTGAGTTCCGCAAGGCCGAAGAAGTGCAGGCACGGATTAACTATCTTGCCGAGCATGGCCGTGAACTCGGCTAAACCCGACCGCTGTAAGGGCTGTCCCCTGTATTCAGATGGAACCGGCTTCGTTCGCTCGTCGGGCGAAAAGTCCCAACCTATCTGGATATGGGGGCAGGCCCCCGGCAGCAGAGAGCTAGACGAAGACTTGCCCTTCTGCGGGCCAGCCGGTCATATGTTGTGGCAGGCGACGGCCCCCTTCGGCAAGAGCAGAGATGACTTCTACATCGACAACACGGTACGCTGCAAGCCGCCCAAGGTGAGGGGTGCTGATTACATTCCTCCCGAAGCCGTGGCTCATTGTGAGGCAGCACATGGACCGTTTGCCGGTGGGGGGCCTACCCCGAAGTTGATTCTAACTCTAGGCGGGGTGGCCCTTAAACGTTTTACTGGTAAGTCGGACATCGAGAGATGGCGCGGGAGTCTGCACCTCGCTTCACAGTTACCCTCCGAAGTGTCGATTGGCAGGGTTGTAGAGTACGACCCCTCCTTAGTTTTTAAGAGCGGTAAGAATAAAGGGAAACCCAAGCCCTTTAAAGTAGACTGTTACTTACCTCAGCAGGCTCCCGCGCTCATGCCTACCTACCATCCTAGTTATATAAACAAGGGGAACCACCATCTCATCGGTGTGTTTATGCACGACATCCGAACTGCCCT
>Ga0209976_10001939_pt1 | contig 11955 bp, 10 predicted proteins | sample SumtaG_FD_182806 | JGI IMG/M metagenome (GOLD analysis project Ga0209976, IMG submission 182806) | Deep subsurface microbial communities from Indian Ocean to uncover new lineages of life (NeLLi) - Sumatra_00157 metaG (SPAdes) (version 2) | ecosystem: Environmental > Aquatic > Marine > Oceanic >... | reverse complement strand
GGCTTAGATACACTTATTAATCACAAATCATTAGAGGAATTATTGGCTACTCCTTTCAAATGGCAGCCCTATTGGGAATATAATTTTTAATATAAAGTTATGAAAATACTATTTTGGTATTAACAAAAAAAAGGGCCAAAACAATTTTGTTGTCGTTCTGGCCCTTCATTAAATTTGTTAAAATTATAGCCCCTCTCCTTTTTTTCTAGCCCGGACTCGAAAGTCAGTGGACTCTTTCGGAAGGTATTTTCTTCCAACTAATTCAAATCTCTTTAAAAGCTTTTCGGGAGAGAACCAAAATCCTTCTACGCAATATTTCCCGTTATAGGATTTGTTTCTTGATTCACAAGGTCCCCATACTCTACTTGCTCCTTCTTTATCCATATAGTACCTCCTTGTTATGTAACTAAATTGTTAATTTTCAATATTCTAATAATACCACATTATACTATATTTTGTCAAATTTGAAATTATGAAAATCATCTCCTGGAACGTCAATGGAATCAGGGCAGTTTATAAGAGGGGGTTCTTAAAATGGCTAACCAAGAGCCGGGCTGATATTGTTTGCCTTCAGGAAATAAAAGCCCAAGCCGAACAAATACCAGCTGATTTACTTAAACCAAAAAACTACTCTGCTTGTTTTAACTTCGCCGCCAAAAAGGGCTATTCTGGCGTTGCTGTTTATACTAAACAGAAGCCAATCAGCGTAGAATACAAATTAGGTTTAAAAAGATTTGACCAAGAAGGCAGAATTTTGAAACTCAAATACCCTAAATTTACTTTAATCAATCTTTATCTGCCTCATGGCGGCAGACAAAAAGAGAATTTAAACTACAAATTGGAGTGTTATAAGGTTCTGTTGAAATATTTAAAAAGAATTAAAAGCAAAAACATTATTCTCATTGGCGATTTTAACATTGCTCATCAGGAAATTGATTTAGCCAGACCAAGGGATAATAAGAATAATATTATGTTCACTCCAGCTGAAAGAAAGCAGATAGATAAGCTCATCAACTTGGGCTTCACCGACACTTTCAGAAAATTCAATCAAAAAACAGGCAATTACACCTGGTGGCCATACTTCAACAACTGCCGCCAACGCAACCTGGGCTGGCGCATTGATTACGCTTTTATCTCAAACAAGCTCACCCCCAAACTAAAAAAATCCTTTATTCTAAACAAAGTAACCGGCTCCGACCATTGCCCGATTGGGATAAGTGTTAGTAAATAAAAATTTATGCCAAAGAAAAAACAACAATCTCAATTAGATTTATTACTTGAATATTATAAAAAGAATCCTAGTAGAGATATTGAACATCCTGAAATTGTTGATTGGGCAACAGAAGAATGGAAAAAGCATACTGGTAAAATTTTCAGGGATCCTGACAGGGGAATAAGGCAATTACATCAAAAAGGATACCTTATAAAAGTCAAAAAGGGAGTGTATAGATATGATCCAGAGGCTGTTAATAAGCGTTCATTAGAAGGATTTACTCATAAAGTTAGGGAAGCCATATTCAAGCGAGATGGTTATAAATGTGTTATCTGTGGACGAGGTATAGCCGAAGGAGTAGAAATTCACGCTGATCATATCAAGCCAATGGATAAAGGCGGCAAGGCAACCTTAGATAACGGACAGACACTTTGTTCTCAACATAATTTCCTTAAAAAGAATTTGGGTCAGACAACATTAGGAAAAAGATATTTTCTCCGTTTGTATAAATCTGCTAAAAAGAGTAAAAATAAGAATTTGATTACTTTTTGTAAAGAAGTTTTGAGTATCTTTGATAAGTACAATATTGATACAGATATTAAGCGATAGGATTAAGAAAAAATGCCCCGTAAGGGCATTTTTCATTTCAGGATAATTTATTTTAACTCAGTTTATTAATTCTATCTTTAGCAACCTTACAGTATTGCGGTGATATATCTATATGTAGAAAATTCCTTCCTGTTTTTGTTGCTACCGCAGCAACAGTTCCAGTACCTCCAAACATATCTAAAACATTGTTGCCTTTATAGGAATAAAATCTAATTAATCTATAAATTAATTCTTCAGGAAATGGAGCTGGATGGCCGTTTCTTCTTGTCTCTGGTTGAATTTGCCAGAAACCGTCAGAAAATTTCATAAATTCGTCCTTAGTAATATCTGCATTTTTATAATCTCCATCTAATCTATCTTGTCCTTTTGAAAAAATTAGGACATATTCCCAAGAGGGTACAATGTGAGGGTTAGCTGGACTTTTAAAGCTTCCCCAAGCGGTTCTTTTAAGCATTGTTTGTTTGTACCAAATAATTTCAGTTCTGAATTTCATTCCGAGTTTTCTAAATTGATTAGTAAAGTCATGATGGAGTGGCACAAAATCTTTTATACCCGTTGGTGCAATATTAAGCGTAAATCTTCCCCCAGGCGCTAATACTCTTTTTGTTTCTTCCCATACTTTATAGAGCCAGTTTAAATAATCTTGATAGCTCATTTTATCATTATGGTTGTCATAATCTTTGCCTACATTGTAAGGTGGGGAAGTAATAGCAAGATGAATACTATTATCTGGAATTTTTTTCATTGCATCCAAGACATCATCACAAATAATTTGATTGAATTCGAATTTTTCTTTTTGTTCTTTGGCTGCAATATTTCTAAAAATACTAATAACTTTGCCTTGTATTACAAGGTTTTTAATAAAGAGAGGTTTTAACGCTGAATTAGCCGGTTGCAATCTATAGCCTTTTTTTTCTTTATAAACTTTTTTGAGAGTTACCTCATCTCCGTTAATTAAGGCAACAGCGGTCTCTCCATTTTCTACTGTAGGCTGATGACGGACAATTACGGTATCCTGGTCAAAAATTCCTTCTTCAATCATACTGCTACCTTCTACTTTTAGAGCATAATGTTTTCCGGATTTAGAGAGAAAATTTTTAGGAACAGCTATTGTTTCATTTGTCGGTATTGCTTCAATTGGCGCTCCAGCGGCAATAGTTCCAAGCAGGGGAATCTCCACTAAATCAGATTTCTCTTTTTTATTATTTATTTCTATTGACCTTGGCTGATTTTCTATCTTTTTCAAATATCCTTTTTCTCTTAATGCTTCTACGTGTTCATGGACAGTTGAGACCGAAGATAATCTAAAATGTCTCTTTATTTCTTCCAAAGAAGGAGCAAAGTCATTTTCTTTGATATATTTAGTAATATAATCAAGTATTCTTTTTTTCTTTTTTGTTAGCATGTTTAAGTTATCCACAACTATACTATTTTCGGTTTTCTTTCGGTATGCTATAATTTTATCATGACCAGGCATCAGGTCAATGTGGATAACTTAAAGATCGAAAATTTAGTAAAATATAAGAAATATAAATAATTAAGTAATTAATGGAATTTACTATTAAAAATTATCGTTGTTTTGAAGATACAAATCCCCTTAAGATTGAAATAGGGAAAGAATTTGTGGCGTTTGTAGGTCCAAATAACGCAGGAAAAAGTTCTGCTTTAAGATTTTTTTACGAATTTAGAAATTTATGGCAGCTTTTATCTGGTACAGAAGATAAAGGACTATTATTGTCTTTATTTAGTAAAATAAAACAACCGTTAGGTTTTATAGGTGTTAATGATCAAAATGAAGTTTTTTCTAATCTTAATGATAGGGGAGTACAAATCGAGATTAAGTTCATAGAAGAGAAAAAAAGTATTAATTCCATTACAAAGATGTTAATTTGTATATCAAGAAATCCGATTAGTTCAATAATAGATCTTTGGATGGGAAATAAAAAAATAGATTTTAATAATTGTCGTGATGTTCGATGGGATCAAGATATTCTAAATTTTAACATTAAGGGTGAGGGAATTTATACTGTAAATTTTTCAAGGATATTTTCCAAATTTGCTGTTCTTAAAAATTCTATTTATATTGGGTCATTTCGTAATATAATAAATATAGGAGGAGAAGATAATTATTTTGATATTTCAGTTGGCACTAAATTTATAAAAACATGGAGAGAGTGGAAATCTGGTCCTGAAAAGCAAAAAAATGATATTATTCAGAGAGTCCAATCAGATATTCAGAGAATTTTTAAATTTGATGCATTAGAGATTAGTGATGCTCTAGAATTAAATACCCTACAGGTGTATATTAACGGGAGAAGCTATAAGCTTAATGAATTGGGATCTGGTATTGCTCAATTTGTTATTGTGTTGGGTAATATAGCAATAAAGCAGCCTGGTTTCATCTTTATTGATGAACCGGAACTTCACTTACACCCTTCCCTACAATTACAATTTTTAATGGCATTAAATTCGTACTCTAAGAATGGTATTTTTTTTGCTACTCATTTAATTGGTTTGGCTAGATCAGTTGCTGAAAGAATTTATTCAGTTACACGTGATAAAAAAGGAAGGGCGATGATTCATAATTTTGAAGAAACTCCTCATTTGTCAGAGTTTTTGGGTGAAATAAGCTTTAGGAGCTTTAAAGATGTTGGTTATGATAAGATTCTATTAGTTGAAGGAGTTAATGAGTTAAAAACTATCCAACAATTTTTGAGATTTATTCACAAAGATATGAAGGTTGTTCTTTTACCTTTAGGTGGTTCATCGATGATAAATAAGAAACGAGAGTTTGAGTTAAATGAAATTTTCCGTATGTCAGATAATATATTTGTTTTAATTGATAGCGAAAAAAAATCTAAAAGTGCATCCCTATCCAAAGACAGGAGTAATTTTGTAAATATTTGTAAAAAACTTAAGATGGATATTCACGTTCTAGATAGAAGGACTATTGAAAATTATTTTACGGAAGAGGCAATACAAAAAGTTAAAGGCGATAAGTATCACACACTATCTTATTATCAGTTGCTTAAGGATATTGATCCTTCATGGAGTAAGTCGGAAAATTGGAAGATAGCTAGAGAGATGAATTTTAATGATATAAAAAATACGGATCTTGGAGAATTTTTAAAAAAGCTATAACTTTGGTAGAATGGAAATAAACAAAAGATTTGAAGGAAATTTGAAAATAATATGAAAAAAGAAATTAAAAAACGAAATAGATTATTACAAATTAATAAGCTATATCAAGGTGATTGTTTTGAGTCAATAGATAAAATAGAAGATGAGTCCGTAGATTTGATAGTGTGTGATGGTCCTTACGGAATTACTAATCATGAATGGGATAATATCAAAGACATTCAGAATTTTAATCTTAATTTAGTAAAATTATTTTCAAGAATATTAAAAAGAGGTGGGGCATTGTATTTGTTCGGTAAATCTGATTGCATTGATTTTATAGATTATCGTCCTTATCTGAATTTAAATTCCAAGATTATTTGGTATCAGCCAAGTAGATTGGCTCAAGGAAGGATTAATTATACAAATAATTATGATGTGATTGCTTATTTTACAAAGAACAAACCAAAAACGTTTAATTTGGATAATATTCGTATTGCGCAATTAGTAGAATTAGAACACAGAAAAAGATGCGAGAATGTTCCATCAGTTATGAATGGTAAATTTCATAAAACAAAGTTTAATGATAATGGAAAAAATCCTGGTAATGTTTGGGGAGACATAAAGCAACTTACTTATAAATCAAAAGAGCTTCTGCGTCGAGATCTCTTAAATACAATTCAGAAGCCCATTAAATTGATTGAAAGAATTGTAAAAGCTAGCTCTAATGAAGGAAATTTGGTTTTTGATCCTTTCGCAGGTGTTGGGACCACCTTTGTGGTTTGTAAAAAGTTTAAACGAAACTTTATCGGTTTTGAGATTAATCCTAAGTTTGTTAAGCTTTGTGATAAGAGAATAAAAGAAATTGGATTAGAACAAAAAAGTAAATTATTTTTCTAATAATATGGCGCAAAAAATCATTTCTAAAATTATAAATCTCGTAATAAAAGCACAAGTGTTAGCATTAGGTATCGGCATCCCAAATATCTTGCAACCGGGCTTGGTGAAAGAAATGATAGTTTCAGAAATACTTGGGCATAAATTAATTATTTCAAAAAGAGATGCCGATGCTTGTGATATAAATAATCCAGCAGTTAAATACGAATATCTTTCTTGTTGTGAAGGTGGAACTGGTCAATTAGATAGAATATTTAAAGAACCACCTGAAAAGAGAGCTGAATCTTTGCGTCGGATCACTCGTAACAAAAAAATTTATCTAGCAATCTTTTACAAAGAGAACCAAGTAAAGGTGAAGACTATTTACGAGATTAAACCGAATATCTTATTAAAAGGAGCGAATGAACGATTGGATAGGAGTGGAAATGCGATATCTCATGTTGGTTTTTCTGAGGGCTGGGCAAAGCAAAATGGCAAAGTTGTTTATCAAGATAAAGATAGAAATAATTGATATTTAAGATTAAATAAAAAATCGCCTAATTGGCGGTTTTTTGGTAGAATGAAGATAAATAAAAGATTTGAAGAAAATTTGAAAATAAAAATATATGGAAAAAACCGAAGCTATAGACAATATATGTGGTAAACTCGCTGATAGAAATGCGATTCTATTTTTAGGCGCAGGGATTAATGCTAATTCTTTGAATAAAAAAAGCGAAAAATTTCCAAATGCGAATGATTTGAGTAAAAAAATTAGTAGGGATATTTTAAAGGAAGAACAACTATCTTTAAGTCTGGATCAGGTTGCTGAAATGGCTATACAAAAAATAGGACATAATTCATTTAATGAATATTTATTTAACGAATTTGGAAATTTTACGCCTACTAAGGTTCACAATTCCATTATTAATTTACCTTGGCATGTGATATATACCACCAATTACGATTTGCTTATTGAAAAAGCGGCCCAGCAAAGCAAAACTCCTGCCGGTTCAATAAAAACAGTTGTTAGTGTAGATACGGACATCACTCAATTTACAGAAAGCGATATTTTATATTACAAACTTCACGGAAGCATTGATCTAGCTAATACAAAAGAGGGGAGAATAATTATTACTAAAGAGGATTATAGAACATATTCAAAACAACGAGAAGATCTCTTCTTAAGATTAAAAAAAGAATTAATTAACAAAACTTTTATTTATATTGGATATTCATTTAAAGATTCAAACCTACTTGAAATTCTGGATGAATGTAAAAAAGAATTAGATATTGATTCTTTTCCACTGAGCTATGCGATAAAGACTAATATTACTAATACAGAAAAGATATTTTGGAAAGAAAAATATAATATTGAATTTATACAAGATAACGCCATTAATTTTTTAACAGAAGTTGAACAGCTATGGACTGGCGGTGGTTATAATGTAATTTCTTTTGAAGACCAAAAAAACAAAAAATATTATAATGTTGATGATTCAGCAAGATTTCCTAAAGTCGGTAATAATTATTACAAATTAAATCCAACTGATTGTACGGGCACTAGTAATGCAGAACGATTTTATAAAGGTGGAGAGCCCCTATGGGCAGATGTAAGGGATAGGATATATAATCAAAGAGATGCATATGATGAGTTGTTGGAGATTATATGGCCAGAACTATCAGAAGTTAAAAAACCAGCGGGTGCATATCTAGTTACTGGTCATGCGGGGACAGGAAAAACAGCATTAGTAAAAGCATTTGCTTATGACTTAGTAAAAGATTTTAAGGTGCCAGTGTTTATACATATTTCGGGCACACCACTTGACCCTAAAGTTTTAGCGTCCGTGTTAAAAAAGGATGCTACTACAAGAATGATATTAATAATAAATCACGCAGCAGACTATGTTCATCTACTTAACGATTTTCTATTTGATTGTAAAAACCTTAACTTGCCATTAACAATAATTCTTGAAGAAAGAAAAAATCAATGGAATATTGCTCAAGAGAGTATTAAAAAATCAACCTCTATTATGGGAACTGTGCATTTGGGTAATATTTCTAATAAAGAAATAAATATCATTTTAGATTCTTTAACTAAACATAAGCTCCTAGGTAAATTATCTGATATTGATAGAGAAAAACAAGTTGAATATTTTGAAAGTGTTTCCCATAAAGAACTTCTTGTCGCTCTTAGAGAGTTAACATTGGAACAGTCTTTTGATGATATTATAAAAGATGAGTTTGGTAAAATATCCGAACCAAAAGCGAGGGAGGCATATTTATACGTTTCTACTGTAGGTCAAATTGATTTACCTATGCGTTACGAAGTGCTTACACGTATTTTAGAAATTTCTTTTACCGATCTTGCGAAAATTTTTCCTCCCACAGAAGGTATTTTAATTAGTGGAGAGGTAGTGGGAAATTCAAGGCATAACGAGGGTTATAATTTAACAACACGACATCCTATTATTGCTTCTATTATATTTTCTACCGCTGCCCATAATGATGATAAAAAATTTGAAGTTATAAATAAAATTTTATCAAATTTAGACCCGGGATATCATGAAGATAAGAAGCTTTTAATAAACATTACAAAAAGACGAGAATTTCTCAATACCTTTGTATCTCCCCAAAAGAAAAGGGCAGTTTATCAACGATTAGCGACGATTCTTCCAGAAGACCCTTATGTCTATCAACATTGGGCTCTTTTAGAAAAAGATCTAGAAAATCCTTCTGAAGCACTCGAACATGCTAAGAAATGCTTAAGTCTTGACCAAAAAAACAATCCTATATTCAGGAATACTTATGGTTTTGTATTAATTTTTGTTGCCTCTAAATCCAAAAAATATAAAGAAAGATTAATAGCTGAAGCTCAAAAAATATTTAGTACTGATATAAAAAGAGAACCAAATAATCCTTTTGGCTATTTAGGCGAAGCGAATATTCTCAAATTAAATATCCGAGATTCACAAGATAAAAAAGAAAGGATTATTCTTAACGCACGATTAAAATCACTGCTTGAAGAAGCATTTGAGGCAACATATGAATCAGGCGAAATAGCTTCAGGTTTAGCAGAGTTACAAAGATCTTCTGGGGATTTAAAGGGTGCTTACAATATTTTATCTGAGGCGTTGAAAAGTAATCCAACCGATGATAGACTTCGAGATGCACTTATTAAATTAAAAATCGAGGAAGAGAATTATACTGATGCATTAAAAATTGCAGTTGATGGGATTAAGCAGGACCCAACTTCATGGAGATTGCACAGACATATTGCAAGATGTCATCGAAAAACTGGTGCAACCTATGCTGGAATAAAGGGTAATTACGAAGCTGCTATTCGGTTCAATAAGGGCAGTCTTAATTTACTAGTGGAACTAGCCTCATATGTTTTTATATCAAAAGAGCAAAAAGATGCGAATAATCTATTTAGTCAAGCTATTCAAATGCCCATGTCAAGTTGGGAAAAACATCAAATTACGGAATGGTGGTATGATGAAAAAAAATCAAAAAAAGAATTTTCTGGAAAAGTTATTTCTGCGGAAGGCGGAGCGGGAAAGATTCTGGTTATACCGGATAATTTTGTGGTTTTTTTTGGAAGAAGCAGGGATTTGTTTAGATTTAAACTAGGAGATAAGGTTAAATTTTTTATTGGGTTTAACGCAAGAGGTCCTGTTGCAACCAACATAGATCAATTATAGTTTAATTTTACTTAATAAATGAGGAAAGGAATCAAGAATCTTTTTAAAAAATAAATAAAAGATTTGAAGGGAATTTGAAAATAAATAATTTAATAAATTTTTAGTTAGAAGTACTTTAAAAATAATAACTTATATTTTATAAGGAGGGAAATTATGAGAGAGAAGCAGGCAATACAGTTTTGGACAATTGTTAAATGTATTTTAGCAATTCTAGGCGTCATCGTCGTAATCTTTAGTATCATAGCTGGATTATACGGACTCGAAAAATATATTGATAGCTGTATTGATCAGGCTATAAATAATGATCGGTTCATTAAAAAAGTGGCCAGTCATATTCGGCCATTTATCATATTTGATGCAAAAGGAACTATTCATGCGGACATGGGTGCCATGCAATATTTAGAGAGAATTGAAGTGGACACTGAATATAGTTTAGGTTTTAAAATCATTATCACGCCAAAACACCACCTGATATATGAACCAGTTTTAGAAAAACTAAGAGCGCCACAGATTAGCTCAAGAGAGATGGGTGCTGCGGCTTGGCAATCTGGACATTTAAAAGATACGACTCCTCATTCTGGAATGCAATTATTTCAAACAGAAATATTTAAAGCATTAGTCAATGAGTCGTTCTTCGAAAGGAAATATCTGATTCAGGTTGAGCAAGGTAGTGGTAATCAATGGATTTACAAAGTACAGACTTTTTTTCATTTAGAAGAAGCCACACAATGGCGTTTTAGATTAGAGATTTTGAAATAGAGAATCGATGATAGCCAAATGAGATTGTGAGTCCTTATACTATAGGGTTAGTTTTATGCTAACCCTTTTTGATTTAATAAAAAAGATCGCCAAAACGGCGGTTTTTTGGTAAAATGGGGATATGAAAGATTTTTTTAGAAAAGATAATAGATTCGGCGGAATGGCTGTAAAAATAGCTATAGGGGTTGTGGTTGGGATATTGATTGTTGGCGGAGCAATATATTTTTGGCCTAGGGAAAGGCCTGGGGAAAATAATGGAGAGGTCTGTTTGGCTCCGACCGAGGGGATGGTGACTAAAGTAATTGACGGGGATACAGTGGTGGTTGAAGGAGGCGAGCATATACGGCTTTTGGGAATTGACGCGGATGAATCCGGTTCAGCTTGTTATCAGGAAGCCAAGAAACGGTTGGAAGAATTAGTTTTGAATCAGGAAGTAAGATTGGAAAAAGATGTTAGCGATGTGGACCAGTATAATAGATGTTTGAGGTATATTTTCTTGCCTGCCGAAGCCTCGGCAGAGGCGGGTCTTGATGAAAATATTAACTTAAAATTAGTCAAAGAGGGGTTGGCCATAGCCAGATTTTATCAGCCGGATGTGAAATATCAGGAAGAAATTGCCCAAGCGGAAGAAGAAGCTATTAGTCAGGAAATTGGCTGTAAGTGGAATAAGGAAGAATTTGGAGAAGAGGAACAAGGGGATGAGGAAAATCAAACTGAATTTCAATGGGATGATTTGGTTGCTTCAAAATTAGGATTTGATGTGGTAGATGCCTGTGAAGCCGACCAATATTTAGGCAGGGAAATAATTGTTCAAGGCAAGGTGGCTGACGCTTATCATCATTCGGAAAGCAACACGGTCTTTTTGAATTTTGGAAGCGCCTATCCCAGAAAATGTTTTACCGGAGTGATTTTTAGTTCTGATTTGTATAAGTTTGTCCAGAAGCCGGAGGATTATTATTATAATAAGACGGTCAGAATAACGGGTGAAGTGGAAGAGTATCAAGGACAGCCGCAAATCATTTTAAAAGACCCTTCGCAAATAGAGATTGGGAGATAGAAAACAGCGAAACCGGGTTTCGCGGTTTTTTAGTAAGAATAAAAATAGCCCGCTCAATCTGAATTAGAAAGAGCGGGCTTTGATGTTGTTAATGAGTGAAAACGTTATTAATAGGTAAAAACCACCTTTTTCTTCTTTGAGCGAGTTCTGTTTATTGCGCCAATGATGATATTAGTCGGTTCGCCATACTCTGCCAGAATCTCCCTAGTAGCTTTAACCTGCCTAGAAGGGACAATCAAGACCAGGCCGATTCCTAAGTTAAAAACACGTCGCATCTCATTGTCAGAAACTTTTTCCAGCTGTTGGATTAGACGGAAGACCGGTGGTATTTTCCACTGATAGAAGATTTCGGCATAAAGTCCATCTCTAAGTAGGCGACCTATGTTGTCAAAGAATCCTCCACCAGTAATGTGAGCTATGCCGTGAATCTCAATATCACTTCGTAGAAGAGGAGCCACAGATTTAAAATAGCATTTATGGACCTTAAGCAACTCTTCTCCAACAGTGCATCCTAATTCATCAATATAAGTATTTACTCCAGTAGGAGGGTTGCTTTCAAAGAATGCTTTTCGGGCAAGGGAATAGCCGTTAACGTGTAGGCCGTTTGATAGTAGTCCGATCAA
>Ga0209976_10001938_pt1 | contig 11959 bp, 12 predicted proteins | sample SumtaG_FD_182806 | JGI IMG/M metagenome (GOLD analysis project Ga0209976, IMG submission 182806) | Deep subsurface microbial communities from Indian Ocean to uncover new lineages of life (NeLLi) - Sumatra_00157 metaG (SPAdes) (version 2) | ecosystem: Environmental > Aquatic > Marine > Oceanic >... | reverse complement strand
CCCGATCCAATGACTCTCAAATCTACTGGACTGGCGTCAGACTCTCGAGCGATGGAGGTCGATTCACCGGTTTGTAACCCGACATTTGACAAGAACGCCGCTGTAGTTCCTGCTACGCTGGCGGCTTTCGTCCCAGCTCCGGCAAGTTGCACACCTTTGGCAACAGTCATACCTGGAATTATCATAGACGCCAGCATAGGCGCTTGCTCTATTAGGGTTTCGACTAAGAAGGTTGCCGTATCTCCAGCTCCTCCCTCTCCAAATGGTCGAATGTTTTCAACTCTACCGATTGTTGGTTGGTACTTCTCAGCCCGCGTTGCGAACTCGGTTGCTTTCTCATAAAAACTAGCAGCATACTCATCGCTGCCTAACGTCTCTGCAATCAATCCAGCCGTGTTCGTAAAGTCGCTAGCTGTATTCAGCCCGCCACGTTTGATAGCTGATTCGACTAATCCAGGCGGTTCCTCGGGAGCAGGTGGCAGTGGTTGCATCCACGGCACACGCATTACTTCATTCCCCGCAGGATCTCGAAGAACGAACTCTCCAGGACCGGATGGAAATAATGTGCGAACTCTGTCAGGAGGTACACTCATTGGTTAGTTCCTTGCTGTTTGTTTTGCGAAAGTTTTGGGGCCACCGCTGGCCGCAATCTTTCTTAAAGCCTTCACTGTGTCAGTCGGAAGGATATTCTTGAATTGAGTCAAGGCAGTCTTAGCTTCGTCTGGAGTCATTACCTCCAACTGCCCACGCACCTGTTGATCTATTCGACCAGCAGTATCAAATACATCGTCGTCTGAGGTTTCTTTTGTAAACAAATCAGGATTCTTAACTCTCAGGAAATTGGCCTGCGCCACGCGTTCTCCTCGAATGTCTTTTGAGAAGTTCTTGTTGGCGACGATAGACGGCCGTATGTCTCGTTCCGTTGGTTTTGCGACTTGGGTTGTTTCAACTCCTGGCCCAGGCGGAGCTACTATAGTTCTATCATCCTCTGTGTCCGGTGTTGGTAACGTCGCCGGCTCGAAATCAAGTTGACCTGACGGTATCGCTCCAATCATTGCTGCTCCCTGCATGGCGTTAAGCAAGAAGGTTCCAAACTCAGGTGGAGGCCCTTGTCGTCCAAAGGCTACCCATTTGATTTGAGCATCTGTGAACTCTTTCTGAGCTTGAAGTGTCGCACGTTCGATGAAGTTTCCACCAGCTTGGGGTTGCAATGCGAATTTGCCCGCCTCGATTTCCGCTTCAGATATTCCTTCTCTGCTTTCAATCCCAGCTTCTGAGATATCTTGAGTAACATCTGTCCTGCGTTCCGTCGCAGCAACCTGCGCTGCCTGACCGGTAGCAGCATCTGTTCTAGACTGAGCAACACTCCGCTGTTCAGCATCCTTTTGCGATTGCTGATGAATCTGTTGATCTAGTCCACCACGAAAGGCCAGCGCCCCAACTCCCCCACGAAGTCCATGGGCCAAGGGTGTTCGCCCACCTCTCCGAGGCTGCGCTAGAGCACTGGCCAGAACAAGCATGGTTGCTAGATTCTTTGGATCAGTGAAGAACTGTTTAGCTCTAGACGGCTGCTCATTGTCGATGGTCGCTCCGATAGCCCCCTCAGGAACCTCCGGAACTTGTGTAGCAAATTCTTCTCCGTTTGCCATGATTATCTCCCTATTCCCGGCAGCGCTGCGAGCAACCGACCTATATCAACGCCGCCTGCCTGCTGTGCGAACCGTCCGACCAAGCCCCCAGGCGCTCCACCAGCAACCGGTGCTGGTCTCTGCGTCGCAATGTTCTGGTCAGTCAAACCAAGCAGTGGTGCTGCTGCAGCAATCGCCGCAGGCACCGCAGCAAGAATCTGACCGATGTCCGTCTTAACATTCGGAGCAGTCGGATTTGGAGGGCCGGTTGGTGATGGTGCTGCCGCTTTCTGTACTGCTCCCCCACCTGGCCCTGGAACCTGTGGTGGTGGTGTGACTTGTGTCTGTGGAACCTGAGCCGCGCTCTTAGCTGCGACAGACGCAGGACCGGCAATAGTCGGCAGGTCTGCAACTGATGCTAGTGAAGGCCCAGCAGGCCCTTGCAACGACCTCTCAACTTTAGGCGGAGCAGATCCACCCAAGCCAGCCGGAGTTTCTATGTCTTGATCTACTCCAGAGGTCGCTGCACTAGCTGTGCCAAGTGCGCTCAGGATTAACATTCCCCATTCGAAAGGTGTCATTATACTCCTCCTACGATTGGTGGTTGTTGTGGATTAACCGCTGGTTGTACTTGCGGCGGTGGAGCCACCCCTACTGGAGGGATAAATTGGGGTGGAGGTGGTGGGCCTCCGGGGAATGGACTGGTTCCTGGAATCGGTTGTCCAGATCCTGCATTACCCTGAAACTGTGCTGGGTTAAATGGAATCGGATTCTGGAAATTCGGATTTTGTCCAAGATCACCGACTGTACTACCAAACGGTCCAGAGATAAACTGCTGGAACTGACTCAGAAGATCAAACGGTGCATTCTGATTTGTAATGAACTGATTCATTATCGCGTCGATTGCGTTTTGATCCAAGCCAAACTCTTGCAGTCCTAACTGATTAACAGCACCAAACTGTCCAAGGCTACCTGCCTGGAAGCCTGGAATCAATCCCAAGGCACCAAGTGTCTGCTGTAAGTCCTGAGCATTACCGCCGGAGAACAAGTTCCCGGCCTGTGCCGTTCCAGTTCCTACTCCTTCAAGTCCTAGTCCAATACCTGTTCCAAGGCCCTGACTGATCTGTTGGTTACCTTGTAGAAGGCTCTGGATAAACTGCTGGAAGTTTTGCTGATTCAATCCACCAGCTTGTATGTCAGCTGCTTGGTCGCCTTGCTGTGCACTTATAATGTTCTGAAGTGTGTCAGCTTGTGCACCTACTTGAGTACTGAAGGCGTCTCCTCGAATACCTTGGCTCAAGTTAGCTATCTGCTGTGACAGATCACTTCCTGCAATGCCCTCTGCGATACCTTGTCGAGTCCCACCGATCTGCCCAGCTTGTTGTGCTTCACTGGAGATGCCCGGTAGAATGTTTCGTTGGAAATTGTTGATCTGTCCCTGAGCTGCCCCCTGAACCAGTTGATCTAGGAAAGGATTTTGCCCACCGCCACCAGCTAGCAACTGTTGAATGGCCTGTGAAGCATCAGTCCCGCCACCCTGCGTACCGGGCGCGGCAATATCTGTCGGCTGCTGGCTGAAGATTTGTTCAAACGCACCAGCTTGTGCTGGAAGTTGACCTTCCAAAGCCTGTGTCAGAGGATTACTTCCTGCCCCTAACTGCTCATTGATTCCTTGGGTTATCTGTGGCGTTAGACCTTGTCCGAACTCTCCACCCGGCGTTCCGCCTTGTGCGATTTGCTGAAGGAATTGTTGAATGGCGTTGTTTTGGTCGATGTTTCCACCAGCCAAACCACCAATAGCTCCTTGTGTGTTCGCAAGATTTGGATTAATATCAGGAGTTAGCTGTCCACCTTCAACAACATTGCCTTGATCATCCACACCTGGGAAAGCTCCCAGAGGTCCTTGATTGAACAACTGTGCAGCTTGATCAAACAATCCTAATATGAATGGAATTTGCGGACCAAAAGGACCGGTAGGAACTGTTTCATTCGTTACATCCGACCCACCTCCCGCATACACCACAGGCCCATCATAGTACTCCTCAGTGGCCGATAGCCACCCGCGTACCATATGGAAAGTCACATGTGTGAGAATCCTCATTAGTGGAGTCCTTTTTCTAAGTGCTTAAACATTTTAACTCTGGGGCGTATCCACCCTTCTTCCCGGGCAACTTTTGTTAACCCAGGTCGCATTTCAGCCTCAGCTTGCGTAGCACCTTGCGTGATAGCCCAGTGCTCGATGTACTCCATATGCTCTTTGTAATTAAAAGCATTATGGCCTTCGATAAAATCGATAATCAACCTCTTAACGGAAGGATATATTCCGATCCGAGTGATCGCGATCATTTCACCATCTCCTCCAACCCACAGCTGTGCTTGCCCCTGCTGTAACAAGTTGTAGACATATGGCGTGTCGAACTCAACAAACTCCATCTTCTCCATAGCTCTGAAAAGTCGTGGCTCTACGATTGGCCAGATCAACGGAATGTTCTCTTGTGCGATTAGTTCTGGTGGTGTCATGATTATCCTAAAAAGACAAACGAAGTTGTATCCTCATCAAACCTATAAACTCCTTTCCCAGAGCCTGGGTCCCAATCAGTTCCATCTGCATAGAACAGACCATTCCTGGGCTTTTCAGGAGCTACGTGGCGGATTTCCATAGCACCATCTTCAATGGGAACTATCACCTCAGAAAGTCTCTGGAGCTCTTCCTGTACATAGCGCTCTATTGCTCCGCCGTGATATAAGCTTGGAGTGTATGCCACCGCCCTGATTACTCCCTATAATTAGCCCAGTTAAAATTGTCCAAGCTGTTCCACATTCAAAGAATATGCATCCAGCTTCCATTGTGACTGATCTGTTGTTTCAAATCTGATACTAATATACCTACCAGTCACATCACAATCGATTTTATCGTCAGTTCCAGGGACAAACGCAAATGGCCCTTGCCAACTGATGGGGTCTTGCAAAGTGTCTTGTCCACCCACAAATATATCAACACCTGCTCCATTCTGTTGGAACATCTCAGGCCAAACTTCATTGACCTGTTTGATTGTCGAAGCATCCATGACTGGCTGTCCATCACGACCTAATCCAGCGATGGGCATCGAAGCTCGTTCAACGTACCCCCGAAAGTCGTTTCCTTCGTCAGCAAATCCTTCATCATACAGAAGGAATCTTTTTGAAGTTATTCGATGCGAACCCATCAATCGTCTCGCCCCAGGTTTTGATGTTCTCTGTCCGAACTTGCCTGGAGTTGCATCAAACGGCTGGGTCTGCGAATCATACGTCGTTAGTCCAGCCCCTGGATCGAAGGGAGCAGCTGTGATAAACGTAGGCTCGTCTAAGTCTCGAAGGGTTTGCGTACCGTCTTTTAAGTTAACGATCAACGCAATGTTCGGATGTTCGAAACCCGCCTGTGGAATACACATCCACAATTCGTTTTCTTTTTCGTTAAAGACCATGAATTGTCGATCGGCGACATCTGGATCAGCCTGTCCGTCATACCACCTACGCATTTTATCATCCAGAATAGACTCCTGTTGAAATCCATCGTGAACAAGAATATCCTCAGCGGTCGCTACATAGTGTTGCGTTCGACGGGTTACGACGCACCGTTGTGAAACGGCTCCTGTGTTGAATCGCTTTCTAAATTGAAAGATAAACCTTCCACCAATGAATGACATGGCCCAAGTTTCATCCTCTTTGTAAATCATGAACTGGTCTTGCAGAATAACACCATCCTTAATGTGTCCCCCAGTTTCCGCAAGAGGATTCTCACCAGCATCCAGCGTAGGATCTGTCTCGTCCCATGACGTAGGTACAGTTCCCGGATCAGCAACATGACTCCACTTGACCAAGAACGGGAAATGTGTACCACTCGCGGTCACGTCCATAGCCACCAAATATTGCTTAAAGCTCTTTAGGATTCTCGCTGTCGTGGCTGCAGGCCAATTAGCTAAGTCCACCAAAGGCGTTCCCAGAGCTGGATTGATCCACGCCTGAGGAATATCAATCCCGTTGTTGAAGATTTCAATTCCACCTAGATGGGTTCCCTGCCAAATATCATTAGCAGCACCACCATAATCACCACCTACAGCTCTGGTTATATCACTGTGTGTGACTCCATCTGTGGCGTAGACCTTCAACAAACCTGGGTATGCCCAGAGAACTAAACTCGGACCGAGATGGTGATAGATGTAGTAGGGATCAACCGTCGGAGTCCCCAGAGCAGCTGCCTGTCCCGAAGCTTTCCAGATCGCATTGTCATAAATCCGAATCCCACGTGCGTCCGTCCAAATGTTCGCCGGAAGCCTATGCGCTGGAATGTCTTGATTGACTCCGAATTGGCCTACATTGCTGATTGGAACTAACATGTTTTATCCCTGACAATAGTTTATCAGTACGGTCATTACTATTGCCACTCCGACGATAATAAAGATGGTTTTCTTTCTTGCTTGCCAAGCAACCATCCTTTTCTCCCAGTATTCCCTTGCTGCTTCTCCGTATCTTGTTGCCATAATAATCTCCTATGGTGCATGAACCTCTGCTAGAAGGTTGAAAAATCCTGAATCTTGTAGACTACCACCCCGGCGTATCTCAAAGGTTACGTTTCCCGATTGTTTGAAGCTGATTCCCTCTACTAGATAACCGTATCTGCGCGCGGCGCTTAGATCAATCCAGACATTTATAGCTGTTGCTGCTGTAGTGTATGGATCAGTAGGCGCGGTGATAAAACGTACTTCATATTGTGAACTTGCAGCGCCGTTGGGTATAATCCAGTCTGTTGCGGCATTGATTTGAACTGTTACTTCTGCTCCGCCCACTCCGTGAATGTCGTCTATAGTTCCATCAGGATTGAACTGAACGTATTGCGCAGAATCGAGAGGGTCGTCATTGTTATCTTGCATTGATCTGTTAGTTATAGTGACAATGCCACTCTTCCGAGCACCCAACGCTGCTATGTACTGAATCATGTTCACGCTACTGCATCTCCGAACAACGTCCACACATTTGTTGCTGTACATTGCAATACGATGACACTTCGTTGCAGAGCTGTTTTCTTTCCGTTAGCTGCATTGACCGTAGCTGTGCCTGCCACTGTAACTTGTCCGGCACCAGCTTGTTCAATTACCACCACGTTGCTTTTCTTGCCGACGCCGGTATTCAGTGTAACAGTAACAGCCGCCGCATTAGTATATTCAATATAGGTGTTCATGTCGGCAGTCGCCAGAGTGTCAGCCGTGCCGGTTACTGTTTGTACTGGTATGCCACCATCAGAATGAGCCATACGATTCATCACGCCGCCATTATCGACTAGATAACCGTCGGCGGCTATGATTGCATTCGCCTCAATTGCTGTCAGTCCAGTGATGTCCAGTTCGACGTCACCAGCATTAGCCGTAATGCCAATTCCACCGATAACGTTGAGTGTTCTGCTGGCGTCAATCGCACCACCACCAGTCATACCAGTGCCGGCTACAACATCCACTCCCGAATGTGCAACATGATCGTCTGCGGGAATAGCTTGGAGATTGTCATGGCTAACAATAGCTTCAATCTCTCCAGCAGTCTGATCTGCTGTAGCACCATCCTCGGCATTTAACAGTGTGAGAAGTTGAGTCTTTGTAAGTTCAGCGACAATCCCTCCCACACCTGCAACATTACCAAGTACTCGATTGTCCGCTGCGACATTCTGCATCTTCGCATACGTGATCGCGTCGTCAATTATATCCACTGTATCGTGGGTATGCGACGAAGCAGCCTTCGCGTCGAGCTGTGCTTGGATAGCTGAGGTTACATCAGCAACAAACAACAGCTCTGCGGCTGTTAAACCACCAGCAGCTGCTCCAGACAAGACATTCAAATCAGCTGTGTTGCCAGTATAACCATCCAAGGTGTCCAGTTCAGCTTGCGAAGCTCCGAGAGCCACCGCAGTAAAATTTGGAAACTGTGCTTGTAGAACAGCTTTGATCAGCCTCAGATGATCGTCAGCCGTTGCATAGTCGTCAACTGCTCCGACCGGATTGGTCGCGACCAGCTCGCTAATATATGTCGCAACTTCAAGACCCATTAGTCAGGTCCTCCCATTACAAGATCGACGTCACCAAATTCATCGGACTCGATCTGATTGACCAGAATACGACGTGCAGTCTGCGCCTGGCTCTGAAACTTCTTCAGAGCCCGATCGTCCCGCAGCCATGTAGCTAGTTCCATTCCAGCTATACCCGATATTAAATCAGGTTCAAATGTGCACCACTGGTTAGTGTTCGCTCCAGTGAGCACGGTTTCTGCCGCATAATACGTCAGATGGAAATCGACATCCCTTGTTTGAGTGGGAGTGATTTCGATTTGTTTTGCCCCCGCGTCGGTATCCAAATACCACCAGATTTCCTCTTCGACAGTATCCAGATTTGGAAGTGCAGCGAAAGCATTTCTTTTGGAAACAAGTTGATTTCTGGTGTCCAAACGAATAGCTCTCTTATACTTCCCATCACTGGTGAGAAACTCAAGGGCCTGATCGTCGTAGACTCGAATGAAATCCGCAGGCGGAAGAGTGGTCAAGATGGTTAGTCCAGCCACAGTAGTAATATCCGCTGTGGTGGTTTTCATCCACTTCGGCAACGCTCCCATCTTTTCCAACAGCTCCTGCGCCGAAATCATCTCGTCCAAGAACTCAGAGGTGATGGTCATACCACGACGTCCGAGTCTCCTCTTTATTCGTAGCTCCAATTCTGTATACGTAGTCATCTTTGTTCCTTATAGATCTGACCAAACATCTCGAAATCCTCCGATTGGGAATGTTGGTTCCTCTAATGCCTCTGATTTGCTTAACTGAATTGGTGTCTGGACCATTATCTGAGGTGGCCGTATCCAATCACCCTGCACGAACGGCTTCTCTCCAGCAACTTCAATAAGCGGCAAAGCGCTTCCAACTTGGAATGGCTGTTGGACTAATACTTCAAGAGTCGGATTCGGCCAGGCTTCTTGTTTGAATGGCTCGAAGAACTCAACCAGAGTAATTGACTTACTTTTCTGAATCGGCTCCTGTCGCAGTTCATTAACAGTTGGAACAGGCCAGACATCCTGTGTGAATGGCTTTTCTCCAGCATCCTCAAGTATCGTGAGCGGACTACCGACCTGGAATGGCTGCTGAATCTCAACTGGAAGTCGCGGATTCTGGGTAGTAAGACCAATCAGCTGAATAAACGGTGGGCCAATAATCCTCGGTAGGATCGCTCCCATGTAATTGGGGATTGGTCTTTCAAAGACTATTGGGTTAGGCCAATCCAACTGCGCAAATGGTTTCTCTGGAACTAACGGAGCATAACCAGTCTGATGAAGTATCTGTATTACTCCGACCGTTGGATTCGGCCAGTCATATTGTGCAATCGGTGGTGGCGGTGGTACGTCGTCTACGATAGAACGACTCGTTGTCAATGTATCCTGCCAGCCAGACTCCAGAGGATTTATCCAATCATGTTGAGCGAATGGATCACCAGCTACAGCTTCAACCAATGCAATCGACTTGCTAATTTGTTCTGGTTGTACAGACAACAACGGCTCTGGATTAATCCAATCGGATTGCGAGAACGGTTTCTCACCTGGTTCTTCAAGCAATGCGGATGGACTACCAACTTGGAATGGTGTTTGAACCTGAATGTCGGAACTTGGATTCGGCCAACTCAGCTGTGTGAACGGTTTCCGTGGTTGTATTCCCGATGCACCAACTTGATGGAACTGTGATTGAACCATCTGTAATGGATTTGGCCAAACCGTCTGTGAGAATGGTTTGTCAACTTCAGTCTCAACAAGAGCAATTGATTTGCTAATTTGAGGCGGTTGCTGAGTTGGTAGCTCAAAGAAAGGAGCAAACGATACTCTCGGTGTCGGTAGAATATCGGGAACTATCTCGACCAGAGCAATAGACTTATTAACTTGAACTGGTGCTTGAGTCGGTAATGGTTCCGGATTGATCCAATCAGACTGACTGAATGGCTTCTCTAAAAGAAGGACAGATGGACTACCGACCTGGAATGGTGTCTGCGTTGGTAACGGATCAGGTACAGGCCATTCAATTTCAAGGAACGGTGGTTCTGGCTCCGTAAATATCAGAGGTAACAAAGTACCGACTTGGAATGGTTGCTGAGTCGGTAGTGGATCAGGGACAGGCCATCTGATCTCCATAAATGGAGGTTCAGGCTCGGTAAATATGAGTGGTAGCAGAGTCCCAACTTGGAAAGGAGTTTGTCTTTCAAAGGAGGGAGGAACAGGCCATTCGACTTCCAAGAACGGAGGTTCAGGTTCCGTGAAAATTAACGGCAGTAATGTCCCAACTTGGAATGGAGCTTGAGTTCCTAATGGCTCCGGTTGTGGCCATTCGTCTTGTTGGAACGGTTTATCAATTAACGGCAGAAGTGTTTCGACTTGGAACGGCTGCTGTGTTGAAAGTGGTTCTGGTTGTGGCCACCCGTTTTGGAAGAATGGCGGTTCAACTTCTTCCTCGACCAAGGCGATAGACTTTCCTATCTGGAATGGTTCTTGGATCGAAAGTGGCTCCGGATTTATCCAATCAGCTTGTCTGAACGGGTCGCCCGGAAGTTCGATTATAGACCGACCAACCGTTAAGGTTTCTTGCCAACCCGATTCTCTAGGGTTAGGCCAGTCGAACTGTGCAAATGGTGCAGCCGCATCTAAGACTATAGGCCGTTCTATCTGAACTGGCTGCTGTGTTGGCAGCTTTTGGATAGGCGCAAAGGATACACGTGGCGTTGGCTGTAACAGCGCAGCAGCGACCGCAAGAGTCGTTACAAGTAAATTTATAACGACATGCGGCCGCTGAGCGCCACGTGGCCTTCGTGGACTAAAATGCGGAGCGCGGATTGTCATTGTTGGTTACGAAGTATTATACGGTCTCGTAAACGAAATGACTACTCATTAGTCCTGCTGAGCCACCGGTGTAGGCCGATAACGAGAATGATCCCGTGTTCACGGCCAGTCCAACCACGGCAATCTCTTCACCTGGTGCTGCCAGCCAACGAACAATGCCGCCAAAGGCATTGAATGATAACTGCAGCAGGTGAAGTGTTGCTGATCGCTGTGCCACGACTGTTCCGCTTCGACCAACCTTCACTGGTGTAGCCAGAGCTGAGAATTGCCCATCCAGCGGCGCATCCCTGCCTTCTGTACCGACCACAATGACTGTTGCCGCCAACGAATTCATCGCGGCTACCATTATGGTCGGAGCACTGGCTCCTGCTTGTCCACCGAGATAGATTTCAGAGATTTCATTCCTCTGAAGTGTCTCGCCGGTGTCCGCTTGCAAAACACCGTTATGGGTGTTATTCGCAAGGTTTACGGTATCAGCCGTTGCGGTTGGCGTGCTTGTTGCTACTGAGAATGATCTTTTGCCCATCGTTCTTTACTCCTGTTTGTGCTTCATCTTTAACTGTTTGTTCACAGATATCGTCCAGAAATTCGTTATAAGTATAACAAATTCCCGTCTTTACCCGTATATCTTCGCAACCATCACAAACGTAATGATCGCACTTTTTGCAATAACCCCTGCTACGTGTTCTTGCTGGGTTCATCACCACTACACGTTGACAATGCGAACATGTAAATGTTGGAGACTCGAACACACCCTGGCCTGCACCTACAGGCAGGTTTGTGAATCGACTCATTTCCTCTGTGACCCCCGGCGAATTCCGGTGGTCAATTAAAATCACACCCTCGTGGCTTCGTTTAGATTTCATTAAAAAATCCCTTGGGCTTATCTTCAGATTTAAGAACAAGATTTTGTTCTGCTTCCACCTCTTCCGCTTTTATCGCGGATGAGAAAGCACCACACCACTTTGTATGATGAGGCATTAACGTCTTGCACATTGGACATCGTTCACGTAAATCCTTTATTTCAGATTGCATTATATTTTCTCCTTCAATATTACATCATTACTTGTGATTGTAAAGTGTCACCAGCAGCAGGCGTGTAAGTGATAACGACCTCAACCTCTGAGACTGTAATGTCAACCACGGCAGGCATAGCTGCCTGTAACGTGGTTAATCGAACCTGCAAACCATCGAGCTGAGATGCAGTCCAATCTGAATTCCAACCAACGTCGTTCGAATCGACATCATCAAATGTTGCTGGTAGGGTTCTATCGACCTGCGATCCTTGAACTGATCCTCCTATTAAGAGATCAATACCTAAACTGTCGTTGTCGTTCGCACCACGTTCTGCACGGGTGCGTATTGTAACATTGGTGATAGTGTCAGCATCTGCAAGTGCACTGTCGTCCATATCAAAGGTGACAATCTCACCCTCGTTAGAC
>Ga0209976_10001937_pt1 | contig 11959 bp, 12 predicted proteins | sample SumtaG_FD_182806 | JGI IMG/M metagenome (GOLD analysis project Ga0209976, IMG submission 182806) | Deep subsurface microbial communities from Indian Ocean to uncover new lineages of life (NeLLi) - Sumatra_00157 metaG (SPAdes) (version 2) | ecosystem: Environmental > Aquatic > Marine > Oceanic >... | reverse complement strand
CACGTCTCTAGCTAGCACCATAACCGTGTTGGAATTAACTGGCATAAGCCATCAAATTGCTTCACAGACTTATATGTTTGTTGAAACTTTTCTATTGGCAGGTTTGATTTATTTTGCGCTGAATATGATTATTATTGGCGTATTTAAAAAATTAGAAAAGAAGTTGGCGTTTGTATCAGCGACTTAATTCTATATTTTTCTATCTTTAAGTTATATCACCCGATCAAATAAGTAATACATTTCGTGCATTTGTGTCACCATTTTTATATCAATAGTTAACTCATTTATATTTATCAAATAAGAAAAATAATTCATTTTCCTTATACTAAAATGTGGTCTATATTTAAACAAACTGATCTATTTTTGAACAAGGCGTAGGACTAAATTTTGGAGGTATTATAAATGAAAACTAAAATAATATGCTTAATTATTGCTGTGAGCTTATGTGGCAATATTGCTGTTGCAAAGGCAACGAAAGCCACAAAGACACATAATGAGCTAATACAGAATAAGCTTTATTCACCATTGATTATGGCATCGCCATATATTGGGTCAGAGCCTGCTTATGACGGCTCAGATTTAATAGCTTCTTGGTCGTCTACTAACGAAGATCTGACCATTTTACAACAACGTCAGCAAGTGGAAAATTTTTTGAAAAAAAGCGGAGCAGCGCCTATTAATAAACCATTGCTATATCTTAGCGGTAATGTAGAAGGTCAGGTCTTAAAGCAGCAAGATTATGATCACCAAGTAACCAGCAGCATTGATCTTTCGAATGTAGAGCTTGATTTATTGGGAGAGATAAATTCATGGGCTAGTACTTTTATAGCGTTTACTTATGATGATACTTGTTCTAGTGTTTGTGTAGATAGGGCTTTTTTAACGCTAGGAAATTTAAATAATTTGCCATTTTATGGTAGCATCGGACAGATGGTAATACCATTTGGTATTTATAGTAATTATATGATATCAAACCCGCTCACAAAATCTTTGGCAAAAACCAAACAACAAACTGCATTACTTGGTTATAGCAAAAATAATTTGTATGCTTCAACGTATGTATTTAAGGGTGATAGTCATGTCAAAAATAAAAATACCATTAATAATTGGGGAACCAATTTAGGTTATAAATTCACTATTAAAAAACTTGATGCTGATATTGGAGTTGGATATATAAAAAATATTGCTGATTCATTAGGGATGCAGGGCACTGGAGCGGCAGATGGATATTTTCAGGGATTTGCAAATGACAATGGTTCAGGCAGCGATCATGAAAATTTACAACATCAAGTTCCAGCAGTTGATTTACATGCTAATGTGACTTTGGACGATCATTATCATCTAATTAATGAATATATAACTGCGCTTCAACCATTTAATAAAAATGATTTGAGTTTTAACGGCAAGGGTGCAAAAGTAAGTACCATGGATACAGAATTTGCATTCTCGCATGATGTTTATGATAAACCGTCATTTATTGCTGTAGGTTATGGCACAACTTGGCAAGCATTAAGCCTAAATTTACCAAAGCATAGCTTAATGGGGTCTATAGGAACATCGTTGTGGAAAAATATTGTTGAGATGATCGAATTTAAACATGATATAAATTATGGTCATAATAACACCTCTGCTGGTGGAGGAAGTAAACCTATGAATCCTGAAGGAGTACACAAAGATAATAATAGTATTACTTTGCAGATTGATTATTATTTTTAGAAATGTATTTTTGCATGAGGATTTTATTGCGAGCCATCCCCTGGCTCGCAATAATTATTTAGTTATTATTATTTTTTCTATATGCTTCATAGGGTGTCTGGTATTCAAGACATTTCATTGGTCTAGAATTTATATTTTCAGTTGCTTTTTCTATCGTTAATTGCGAAAGCTTATCAACCAGATAATTTCTTGGAAAAAACTCTCGCAATATTTTATTCGCATTTTCTATCGCGCCTTTTTGGTATGATTTATAAGGGTCACAAAAATATGTTTCTATTTCCAGCTTGTTTTTGATCAATTCATGTTCGGCAAATTCAAATCCATTATCAAAAGTTATTGATTTAATATTATTATTGAATGTTTGATGCATGTAGGAAATAATGTTTATTGCTGTTTTTATAGATTTTTTAGATTCATTTTTAATTGCGATGAGATATCTTGATTTACGTTCTCGTAGTGTAATTAGATTAATCCTCGTTGGTTTTTTAAACATCATTAAATCACATTCCCAATGCCCAAAATCAGATCTATCATTAATGTATTCAGGACGCTCGCTTATAGAAACGCGGTTACGAATAGACGGCGCTTTTCTGCGAGTAATTTTTGGATATCGTTTTTTTCTTTTACGTTTTAAAAATTTATATAATTGAAGTTTAATTCCAGTTTTGTTGTATATGTAAGCATAAATAGTTTCATGACAAATTAAAGCTTTACCACCAATTCTTTTCATGCGGCCGACGATTTGTTCAGGAGACCAGCCTAATTTAAGGCTATCAATAACGTATTCTAAAAGGGCAGGGTTGCGATCTAGCTTACGTTCTTTTTGATGTATTTGCCGATTTGCTGCTTTTGCATTGGCAATCAGGGTATAATAACCCCATTTTTCATCATGATTTCTTTTGAGTTCGCGATAAATTGTTGAACGATGAACTTTAAGTTGTTTTGCGATCTCTGTTTTACTTGCTCTGCGTTTTAACATCCAAGCTATGGCGACTCTATGCTCCATTGTTAAATGAGTATATTTTTTGCCCATATTATTCCCTTAAAGTTAATTATCATCTTATATCTTATTGAAAAATAACAAATTTACTTAGATTTGTCGCACTCTAGTATAGAGCGTACCGATCCTTCGGTCGCAGAGTTTACCCTCGAGCGCAGCGAAGGGCTGTGCTCTCTCAGGATGACAATTTCAAAAAAATCGCATTTATAGATGTGCCCTTAAATCTAGGAAAAAGGTTGCAAAAAATCAAGATTTTTAGTATTGTATGGTTTTAATGAATAGACTAATTGTCTCCTTAGACATCGATGATTTTGCTAAAGCCAACCAGCTGATCGATGTTCTTTCTTCTGAAGTTTCCCATTTTAAAGTAGGTATTGCGCCTTTTGTCGATTTTGGCGATAAATTGCTGGAAAAGTTGAATCTTGCCGGCAAGAAGGTTTTCTTAGATCTTAAATTTCATGATATTCCTAATACGGTGAAAAATGCGGCTTTGGCCTGCGCGCGCAAGGGCGTTTTCATGATGAATGTGCATTGCCTAGGCGGGCGACGCATGATGGAGGCGGCGATGGAAGGCGTCAACGCGGCAAACGTAAAATCTCGGCCTTTGTTATTGGGCGTGACCATCTTAACCAGCATGACTAAAGATGATATGCAAGCAATCGGCATGCAAGGTGAGGTGCAGCAAAAAGTCTTGGAACTGGCTACTTTAGCCAAATCTTCCGGACTTGATGGCGTGGTTGCTTCAGCCCAGGAAGCTGGTATGATTAAGCGCGAATTGGGGCAGGATTTTTTAGTGGTGACACCTGGCATAAGACCGATTTGGGCGATGAATAAAAAAGAAGATCAAAGACGGGTGTTGACGCCGAGTCAAGCAATTGCCGCGGGCGCTGATTACATTGTGGTGGGTCGGCCGATTATTCAAGCAGAGAGTCCTTTAGAAGCCGCCAAAAAAATTATGCAAGAATTGGAAGGGGTCGTAAGTGGAAAAAAGTAAATCGAAAGTTCTAGATAAAACCGAAATGACCCGCATCTTAAAACGTATGGCACATGAAATCGTGGAAAACAATCGTGGCACTAAAGATTTAATTATTATCGGTATCAAAACCCGCGGAGATTATTTAGCTAAAAGAATCGCGAAATACATTAAGTCGATTGAAAAAACTGAAATTACGGTTGGGGCAATAGACATAACTTTATATCGCGATGATTTAACTGAAATTGATACACAGCCTTTGGTGATGATGCATTCCACCGATGTTCCGTGTGATATAACTAAAAAGCGAATTATTTTGGTGGATGATGTATTGTATACTGGCCGGACCGTGCGTGCGGCATTGGATGCATTAATTGATTTAGGTCGGCCGACGAGTATCCGTTTAGCGGTTTTGATTGACCGCGGACATCGGCAACTTCCAATCCAAGCAGATTTTGTTGGCAAAAAAATTGCAACCGCCAAACGCGAACAGATACAAGTTAATTTAAAAGAAGTTGATAAAGAGGATAATGTGGTAATTGTGAAATGACATGCGCGTGCTTGCTGCACGCGCATGTCATCCTGAGGGAGTGCCCTTCGTTACACTCAAGGGTAAACTCCGCACGACCGAAGGAACTCATAATTTGAGATCCTTCGCCTTTGGCTCAGGATGACACCTCCCTGGAGAAACTATGAATGACAAACCAACCAAAAAATGGCGCAAAAAACATTTATTAGGAATTGCGGACTTAAGTAAAGATGAAATAAATTTAATCTTTGATCAAGCTAAAGGTTTTAAAGAAGTTTTGGAGCGGCCTATTCCAAAAGTTCCTGCATTACGCGGTACAACCATCGTAATGTTATTTTGTGAACCTTCAACTCGCACGCGCGCTTCATTTGAATTGGCAGCAAAACGTATTGGTGCAGATACGATGAACATGTCGGTCGCATCTTCTAGTTTTGTTAAAGGCGAAACATTAAAAGATACCATTCGCAACATCGAGGCGATGCGCGCCGAAATTGTAGTGATGCGTCATAGTTGCGCGGGATCACCACAAATGTTATCTGAGTGGTGTAGTGCTTCAGTGGTAAATGCGGGCGATGGGTTTCATGAGCATCCTACTCAAGCATTACTTGATACATTTACAATGCACGAAAAATTTGGCGACTTAAATGGTTTGAAAGTAAGTTTAATCGGCGACATTGCGCATTCGCGTGTCGCGTTAAGTAATATTTTAGCATTAAAAAAATTGGGCGCGCGCGTGACTTTGTGTGGACCAAAAACTTTAATCCCACCGGAAATTGAAAAATTAGGGGTGAAAGTTACTTATGATATTAAAGAAGCTTTGCGTAACGCCGATGTGCTTAATGTTTTGCGAATTCAATTGGAACGTCAGACGGATGCATTTTTTCCAACGATTCGCGAATATGCACAACGTTTTGGAATTAATAAAAATTTATTAAAAAAATATGCAAAAAAAGATGTGGTAATTATGCATCCCGGGCCAATTAATCGCGAAGTAGAATTAAGTAACGATGTTGCTGACGGAAAACACGCGGTAATTTTAGAACAAGTTACCAACGGGGTTGCAATAAGAATGGCAGTTTTGTATTTGATAAATCAATTTAGGGCAGTGTCATGAAAATATTAATTAAGAACGGCAAAGTAATCGACCCAAGCCAAAAAAGAAATGGTGTCGCAGATGTATTAATCGAAAATAAAAAAATTATCAAGATAGAAAAAAAGATAAAAGCAAAAGCAGATAAAGTTATTGATGCGCGCGGGAAAATTGTTGCACCGGGATTTATTGATATGCATACGCATTTGCGCGAGCCGGGCGAAGAAAATAAAGAAACGATTGCGACCGGCGCGCGTGCTGCATTATACGGAGGTTTTACTACGGTTTGCGCGATGCCAAACACAATTCCCACATGCGATAACGCAGCACTTATAAATTATATTTTAGAAAAGTCTGTGCACGCAGGTTTTGCAAATGTTTTGCCGATTGGCGCGATAACTAAAAATCGTCTTGGTAAAGAAATGACTGAGATGGCGGAGATGCAGCAGCTTGGATGTGTTGCAATTTCAGATGATGGTGACTCGGTAGATGATACAAAATTATTACGTCGCGTGATGGAATACGCTGCGATGCTTAATTTACCGGTGATTTGTCATTGCGAAGATAAAAATTTATTTGGCAAAGGTGTGATGCATGAAGGATATTGGTCAACAACTTTAGGTTTGCGCGGCATTCCCGCTGAAGCCGAAAGTATTATTGTGGGGCGCGATATTCAATTGGCGGCATTAACGGGAGTACATTTACATATCGCGCATGTTAGTACCGCACAAAGTGTTGATTTAATTCGCCAGGCAAAAAAACGCGGTGTTAAAATAACCGCCGAAGCAACGCCGCATCATTTTACTTTAAACGATGAAGCACTACAAAATTATGATACGCGTTGCAAAGTTAATCCGCCTTTGAGGTCTAAAAATGATGTTAAAGCAATTTGTAAAGGCTTAAAAGATGGAACGATTGATGTGATCGCCACCGATCACGCACCGCATTTGGAAGTTGACAAAGAAAAAGAATTTGATTACGCGCCATTTGGTTTGATTGGTTTAGAAACCGCTTTATCTTTAGCAATTATGCAGCTTGTTAATAAGAGGATTTTAACTTGGCCGGAATTAATTAATAAATTATCGTGCAATCCAAATAAAATTTTACAACATAATAGAGGTACGCTAAAACCAGGTGCGATCGCAGATATTATTATAATCGATCCGAAAAAAACTTGGGTGTACACAAAAGATCAAATAAAATCTAAATCATTTAATTCTCCGTTCATTGATTGGGAAATGAAAGGCAAAGTTGAAGTAGCAATTCTAGCGGGGAAAATATGTCAATTGTAAGTCTTGTTACTAAAATAATTACAAATGATTTGGTTGCAAAGAATCATTTTTGCATGCGCATTCATGTTCCCGAAATTTCTGCATCATCCGTTGCTGGGCAATTTGTGATGATAAAAGCGCGTGCGCAAACTTATAATCACTTACTTCGCATTCCATTGGCTATTTATCAAAAACATGATGATGGTGTTAGTATTTTATATTGTGTTGTAGGAACTGGCACGGAAATTTTAAGTAAACTTCGCGCAGGTGACGAAGTTGAAATTTTAGGGCCATTAGGAAATGGATTTGCTAAAACCTCCCGCAAAAATAATTTATTAATTGCCGGAGGTTGTGGCGTTCCACCAATTTATGCGTTGGCGGAAAGTTTGCAGCAGCAACAAAAAAGCATCACGATTTTTTTAGGTGCTAAAAATAAAGATTTAATTACTTGTGTTGATGAATTTAAAAAATTAGGCGCGCAAGTTTATATCGCAACTGAAGATGGGTCGCTAGGTGAAAAAGGTTTAGTGACGGATTTGTTAATACAACATTTAACTAATGATGCAATAATTTATGCTAGTGGCCCAAACGTGATGTTAAAAGCAATTGCGCGCATTGCGCGCGATAAAAAAATTCCTGCACAATTATCGATGGAAGCATACATGGCGTGCGGCATCGGAGCTTGCAGAGGCTGCGCAATTGAAACAGACGAAGGCTATAAAATGTGTTGCCAAGACGGCCCAGTTTTTGAGGGGTCAGGTATCGACAACGGACAAGCTATGAGCTTGTCCGTTGTCGATACCTGACCCCTTGATAGGAGATGTTAATATGAACTTAAAAAGTGCGATCGGCAACACCACCTTTAAAAACCCCATCTGGGTTGCATCAGGAACTTTTCGTTATGGGGAAGAGTTTGCAGAATTTTTAGATTTAGCAAAAATCGGCGCGATTGTTACTAAAACGGTTACGTTAAAACCGCGCGATGGCAATCCGCCGCCGCGTTTAGTCGAAACCGCATCCGGATTATTAAATTCAATTGGCCTAGAAAATAAAGGTGCGGAACATTTTAAAGCAACACATTACGATCGTTTAAAAAAAATTGGTACTAAAATAATTGTAAATATTGCAGGGACATCCGCGGAAGAATTTGTAGAATGCGCTAAAGTTTTGGCCGAAGATAATTTTCCGCACTTATTTGAATTAAATTTATCTTGCCCCAACGTCGAACATAAACAAAATAAACATCGATTGCTTGCACAAGATCCGGTTGTAACTGAAAAAATTGTCGCAATGGTCAAAAAGAAAATCAAGCAACCAATAATTGTTAAATTAACTCCAAATGTGACTGATATCGCAGAAATTGCGCGTGCCGCCGAACAAGGTGGTGCAGATGCAATTTCGTTGGTAAATACTTATTTAGGTATGGCGGTCAATGCAAATACCATGAAACCATTATTGGGAAATGTAATTGGTGGTTTAAGTGGGCCTGCGATTAAGCCTTTAGCATTGCGCGCGGTGTGGGAAGTTTATCAAAAAGTTTCGATTCCAATCATCGGCATCGGCGGAATTATGTCAGGAATTGATGTTGCCGAATTTATGTTGTGCGGCGCAACCGCAGTACAAATCGGCACAGCGAATTTAATCAATCCAAATGCGTACACTAAAATTTCTACCGAATTTATTAATTATTTAAAAACAAAAAAAATAACTTCGCCAGATCAGTTTATTGGTAAATTGCATGGATAATTTTGCGTAAAATTTCAAAAAATCGCATCTTGGAGTATGCTGGGTATATATGGCGCCTGAGATGGTATTAGGTGATGAAAACAATGAAGTAGGTAGATTTGCAATGAAACCAGTTGATGTATATGCATTAGGAATGGTTTATGTTGCGTTAGTGACTGAAAAAGAGCCATATCCTAATAGACAAAGTGCTATGAGTATTCCTTTACAAGTAGGTCGAGGCAAATTGTATTAACAGTTGGATGAAGACAGATGCCCATTTATGTTTTTCAGTTTAACTAATAGATGTCGAAATAAAGAAGCAAAAGAAAGGCCAAGCACTGCAGAAATTGTAGAAGAATTAAAAGGCATGAAAAGACAGGTAGCAAATTTTAGTTTACCAGATGAGTTGATCATAGAAAAACCAAAAAATGACAACAAAAAAATAATATTTATGTAGAGGTTAACTTAATATTGAAGCATATTAAGCCAGGTATAAATGTAGGATTTAACCAATTTTATGATACTATATACTCATTCGATTTAGGAAACAAATTTTTGTAACAGAACCATAGAGAGAAAGACCATGTTTAAAAAACTTAAAGAGCTAACAAGAAACGCTTTTGGCTGGTATGGTGAAGGCTGGAAGCACTATGATAAAAAAGAATATAATAAAGCAGCTGAGTGTTTTAAAAAATCATATGATAAGCATGAGGATTGTAAAAGTGATTATAAGCGTGAAGCTGCTTTTTGGCGAGGTATGTCATACTATAAGTTAAAAAAATACAAGGAGGCTGGTAGTTGTTTTTCTTCTGCGGAATATGTAGAGCGTTACGATGGTTTGGAATATTATGATTCTGCATGCGGTTCCGATTCCGCATGCGGGTTTTTATCAAAATACTTCCGACTGTTCATGGAAATAAAACAATCTCCTGATAAAATTCATCTTGGAACGGGTTGTATCCTTGAAACAATAAAGAAACAATTAAACGTTTCAACAGAAGACAAAAATTGGCATCAAAAAAGCCTTATGTGGAAATATATGGCGTGGCGGGTTAATTATGCTATTGGGCGATGCTATTATACAAACAATATGCATAATAAGGCTAGATCGTTTATGAACGCTGCTAATGATTATGTGGATATTGATATTAATGAGCTTAAATGTCTAACGTTACCAGATCGTGTTAAAGAAAAACTAGATCATTTTAAATGTACGCTAAAACGCCATGCAAAATTTTATTTTAGGTTTGGCCTAGTTTTACTCGAAGGTAAGGCCTTATGATACAGCAATAAAATTTTTTGAACAAGTCACAAAAGTAGCATCAAAAGATCAAATTGGTATGATGAGTTGGTATTTTATGGCTCAGTCTTATAGTCATCAGGGATTATTTAATGATGCTCATTCTTGTATTGATAAAGTAATAGATGCTTCAGCGCTTAATCTTCCATATATACTATTACACAAAGCTAATTATTTTCAAAGTCAGAAAAAATATGATGAGAGTATACAAACCATTGATAAAATATTTTTAGTTAAAAAGAAAAAATCTTTCCCTGATACTGCTGATACCAAAGATTATCAATTGTATAATAAAAAAGGTTTAATATTCCTTGAGCAGGAAAAATATCAGGAAGCTACTAAAAACTTTGATGAGGCATTACAACTTGAAAAACAAGATAGTAAAATATGGTTTAATCAAGGTTTATCGCTGAAATTTCAACAAGAAAGTGATCGCGCTTTGGAATATTTCGATAAAGCTTTGGGACTAAATCCAGCAAATAAAATTGATATATTACGAGAAAAAGCTTTTGTGCTTCATTACCAAAAAAAATTATCTATGCAAGCTGTGCAATGCCTTACTGCTGCTTTACGTATAGATTCGAAACGATCAGATATCTGGAATTTAAAAGGGTATTATTTAAAGCAAATGAAAGAATATAAAGAAGCAATGATTTGTTTTAATAAGGCTATTGAGTTTAACAAAGATTTTGTTGAAGCGTGGAGTAATAAAGGACATACTTTTAAGGCATTAGGAGAATCTGAAAAAGCTTTAGAAGCAATAATACAGGTTTTTAAACTTGATCCTGAAAATAACGATGCACTTGAGTTGAAACAACAAATTTTAGGAGTATATACTTCGGAACCATCGGGTTTACAAAGCAAAGATGCTTTTTTTGGAGGGAAAGTTGCAAGTGTTCCAGAGGTGCAGCAGTTTCAGCCTCAGCCTCAGCCTCAGAAAGAGGAATTTTACGACAAAAAATTCTACATATAAGGAAAGCGGTATTAGGAAACTTTAACGGGAGATTTACAGATAGATTGGCAGATTCAAGTAGTAAGTGCGACAATTTTTCCTCCCGCGATCAAGTCGTGGGATGACAGACTTGATTGCACCTAAGCGTATTTTAATCCATAAACCTTAAGAAATGGTAAAAAACACAATTTTTTTCCAGTATATGATACTTAGTTTAATCTTGGTTGCGAAGGAGAAAAATAATCACATATTTTTTTGAGACAACCAAAAGGGCATGTGGTTCTATTTTTATCAAAGAAAGTATACATTTTTCCAAATATACTAGAACCTTGCGTTTCATTTGTTAAATTTGACTCAAAAGTATTGTATTCAGAGGGAGAAGTATTTATTGATGGGGAATTGTTTTTTACAGGGCGACACAGTTTTTTCAGGCAATAACGGGTCAAGATGAATAAGGAATAAAGTGAATTATTTACCACGGCGTATCCTAAACAAGCTAGGAGATTGATTAAATTATCATTTCTTGAAGGATTTCTAGGCAGAAATATAGTGCTAGCTACACCTAAAGAAACAGTTTCCGTTATAATTGTATATATGAGATTGGAATTTTGCATGATTGAAAATAAAACTTGGCGCAAAGTCAGAAAAGACGAAATTAAAGCGAACATCAAACTGGTGGATTTTGAGTTAGAATCCTCGGGACTTTCTAAGGTGAAACCCAATATTAGATTTGTTATAGTTATGGGTATTACACAAAACAACGTAACATTAAGGAATAAAACAAAAAAATCCGTGTTAATTTCTTTTTTGTTAACTTTCTTGATAATACCTTTCACACGCTCAAATATTCCTGCGACAAATACTTGCAACATTGCGTTATTTATAATAATAAGAAGATTTGTATTGGATTTTTCTGCTTCATTTAAATTTTCGGACTTGAGATTAAGAAAAACCCAGAGGATGGTTGGTATTTCAAACAATAATAAATTTTCAATAAATAGTTTGACCTCGCGGAATTTAAAGATAACCTTGGGTATGTTCGTTCCAAGTTTGTCACGATTTTTGTAGAGGTAACGTAGCCAATAGATAATTAATCCAGAATTAATCAGCAAAAAATTACAATTTTTGAATGCAAATATATACGAATTTTTTATGGGTAGTTTTGTTAGATAACGAAAAAAATAAAATCCAACTCCAATGCCAATCAAACCGACACCTCGAGTTCCACCAAAGACAGCCAAAACCCTATTTTCTTGTGCAGAGACTATATTTTTAATGTAATTGTTAAGTATATTATTCAAGGCATATACAGGTAACCCGAATTTTAAAGTTAAATTTTGATCCATGCTTTGGGGTGAAAAAACGCTCAAAATAATTGGCGGTATGGTTGAGACAGTGATTAT
>Ga0209976_10001935_pt1 | contig 11969 bp, 14 predicted proteins | sample SumtaG_FD_182806 | JGI IMG/M metagenome (GOLD analysis project Ga0209976, IMG submission 182806) | Deep subsurface microbial communities from Indian Ocean to uncover new lineages of life (NeLLi) - Sumatra_00157 metaG (SPAdes) (version 2) | ecosystem: Environmental > Aquatic > Marine > Oceanic >... | reverse complement strand
AAGGAATCAAAACCTGCTGAGGAGAAAAAGGAATCAAAACCTGCTGAGGAGAAAAAGGAATCAAAACCTGCTGAGGAGAAAAAGGAATCAAAACCTGCTGAGGAGAAAAAGGAATCAAAACCTGCTGAGGAGAAAAAGGAATCAAAACCTGCTGAGGAGAAAAAGGAATCAAAACCTGCTGAGGAGAAAAAGGAATCAAAACCTGCTGAGGAGAAAAGCTAACAATGGCTGGAAAAAAGGGTTCTAGTCCTAATGTTTACAAATATTACAAAATAGAGGGGTCCAAAGTTGAAAGAACCCGTAAGATATGTTCACGTTGTGGCAAAGGTGTTTTCATGTCTGAACATAAAAACAGACGTACCTGTGGTAAGTGCGGTTTAACTGAATTTTCACAATAGTTAAAGATATTTTTTCTTTCGAATCTTACTACTCTTTTGTTCAAATTCATCTATTTTTGATAATAAAATAGGATCTAGCTTAGTTTTAGCCAATGATTCAGCAGGAATTTTAATAATATTAGTATCCAACGTAATATTCGTCGTTGGAAAATTTTTTTTCATCCAAAACTTTACTGCCTTGTCTTCTAGTTTATAATCTCTAAATCCTGCGGGAAATTTTTTTGTAATGTGCACTAGTAAAGTTTTATCATTAAAGACTGCTCTAGGTTCAAAAAGTCTAGTACTGTCTGAATAAATGTTTTCAAATAGATTTCCTGAAATCTCATCTGAAAGGATTTCCATCTTTGATACCTTCCTTATCAATTCCAAGTAGTGAAGAAATTCATGAGCAAGTATAGCATGTATAGTGCCTTTTAGTCCATAAGCAACAAGTGGAGCTGAAATTTGGATTACAACTTGAAGTTGATTTTCTAGAACTAGAGGGATTGTTCTAGCAAACAGTATTCCGTAATCGTAAGAATTTGAAGAAGAAATTACTAGTGAGGGGTCCACATAAGCAATTGGAAAATTAATTCCCGATGCCTTTTCTATTCTATCTATTCCTTGTAGTACAATAGGAAATCTTTTTTTAACCAAATCAAATATCTTATCAGGTAAAATTCCATTTTGATGGGCTTCTCTGATTTTTACTAGTGGATCCATTGAACCAAATCGAGTTTTAGAGTGTAAAAAGTGTTAATCTTTCACAAATTTGATTCAAAAAAGTATGACGATTTCTTAGTAAGCCTTTTTTTAATAAAATTCTAAAGACAATTATCCTTCAATTCCGGAGCGAGGGTTCAATAATGCGAGGCAGGCTAATGTGGACCCTTGCTCCAAAGATTCCTCAAATCAAATGTTTTGGCAGAGTATTATTTTAGTAAATCAATTTCATTAAAGTCAAATTGTTTGCAGATACATTTGTTTTCAAGAATTTCAGTAAGGTTCGGTTTGATATTATTTCCTTCAATAAAGCGCTTGATAGAAATGCCTCCCTGAATGGTCATCCATAACAAAAATGAATTTGTGGAACTTTTCTTGTATTTGATTTCATAAATGGATTTTTTGTTTCCTTTGTTTGTTTTTTCTAATACCAGTATAGGGATTTTAGTCAAGCCTTTGAGAAGTTTTAGGTTTTTAGGATTAATGGTTTTTTGAGCAACTACAGAAAGTTTAACCTTAGATCTGAATTTCGGAATTTGTTTGGGAATTTGATCAAGGATCTTAAGATCATGAATCATAATTCCGTCATAATGATACTTCTTGACTAATCTTACTTTTCGTTTTTTTGGGTTTTGAAGCTTTACAAAAAAGGGTCTGCCTTTGCCTAAAACTAGACTAGATTTATCTTCACCCCCTATCCAAGTAAATTTTGTTTTTGTACAGCCAAATTTATCATATAGAATTTTAGAAATTTTTCCTTCAACACTATTAAAATTCGAAATTCCATGAAAATTGCAGGAAACACACCCTATACCATTACAATTATTACATGGAGTTTGTTTTTGAGGAAATCCTCGTACAGTTTTATTATATCTAGCAAAAACGAGTAAGGATTGAGATTTTAATTCGCAAGAATCTTTTTTGAAGTTAATAGTAAAAGTTAGATCAGGAGAGATGTGTTCTACTTTAGTTTTGTTTTTTTTTGCAAATTTTTTTCCAAGTTGTTGAGTTATGTCGGTTTTAACGCTATCAATCCCTCGAAGTTTAAATTTCGAACGAATAACATCATCTCTATCAGTAACAGAAGGTCTTAACATTGCTCCTACAACAAATGTTGAAAAATCATATCCATAAGAAATTTCTAACATTTTTTCCAAATATGTATCTAGATTAGAAAGAATATTTTTGCAAATGTAACAGTTTTTTGGTAATTTTTTTTCTAAAAACTCTCTGATTTTTTTCCCCAGGAGTTTATTAGATGATAAACCTAATTTTTTTGCAAATAGTCTTCCAGTACAATAATCACAAAGATCATATTCATCAGAAATTTTTCTTACAATTGGAATAATTTTATTGAAATTTTCTTTACTTGATACAATCTTGATTTTTTGCTGACTTTTCATCATATTGTAGGTGGAAAAAAATATTTTATTAGACTTATCCTAATCCCATTCTTCGCAGCATACCTTGCATTTGCCTTCCTTTTGAAGCTTTCATCATGTTCTTTGAGTTTTTGTAATTTTTTAATAATTCTTTTACTTCATGTTCTGGCCAGCCTGAACCGCGTGCAATTCTTTTGATTCTTGAAGCATTCAACAAATCAGGGTCAGCCTTTTCTTCTTTGTTCATACTTTGAATAATGTATCTCCATTTTTCTACTCTGTCTTCTACTTGATCAAGTTGATCTTCTTTTACCATTCCAGAAAGACCAGGCATATTATCCAAAAATCCTTTTAGTGAACCAACCTTAGTTACTTCTTCAAGTTGATAATAGAAATCATCCATGTTCATCTTTCCACTAGATATACGTTTAAGACGTACATCATCAGCTTCACTTTCCAGTCTTTTTGCAAGATCTAATAGAGCTTGGATATCACCCATTCCAAGAAGACGTCCTACAAATCTAGTCGGAGAAAATTTTTCTAAATCATCAATCCTTTCACCAGTACCCACATACATTATTTGGGCACCAGTGGCAGCTGAAGCAGCAATAGCACCCCCTCCTTTTGCAGAGCTATCAAGTTTTGTGATTACAATTCCTCCCACAGGTACAATTTTGTGAAAAGCTTCTGCTTGTGAAAAACACTGTTGACCTATGGTGCCATCAATTACTAATAGAGACAGATCAGGTTTGGCTACCTTGTCGATCTGCTTCATTTCATCTAACAAATCTTTTTCTTCCTTATGGCGTCCAGCAGTATCGATTAAAATGATATCAAGATTAGAATTTTCAAAATGTTTTAGGCCATTTTTTACAATTTGTGGAGAATCTTTGGTTTTTTCCTCACCGTAAACTTCGACATTTGCCTTTTCACACATTGTGCGGAGCTGAACCAATGCCGCAGGCCTATAGGTATCTGCTCCTACCACACCTACCTTGTAACCTTGTTTTGACAAAAATTTTGAAAGTTTGGCAGTAATTGTGGTTTTCCCACTTCCTTGAATACCTAACATGAGAACCTTGTTAATTTTTCCTGCATTAAAAGAAAATTCGGTTTCGTTTCCAAGTAATTTTGAGAGTTCATCGTAAAGAATCTTAACGATATGATCTTTTCTAGACAAACCAGGTGGAGGAGTTTCTTTTAAAGAACGTTCTTCAAGATTTTTTGTAATTTCAAAAACTAATTTGACATTAACGTCAGATTGTAATAATGCTCTTTGGACATCTTTGGATAATTCTTTTATTAGTTCCTCATCAATTCCTGAAGAGTTTACAATTTTTTTAATTGCTGCTCTTAAATTTGTTTTAAGATCATCTAGCATTATAATCTAATTTCGCTTCTTCTATTTCAAATCTTCCTCTATATCCATCCCATATTTTCTTAAATTTTTGAATTTTAATTGGATATGAGAATAGTGGACAATCAATTACAAAAGTTTCTGCCTCTCCTCCTTCAAAGCTTAGATTAAAACCATGTTTTTCTGAAAGATTTTCTAAGGTTACCAAGTCATCATCAGTAATTTTTTTCCCCAACCATGATTCATCAAGACCTCCAGAAGTAGCGCTAATAATTAAAAAATGAAATTTTAATTTGAGTAAATTTTTCATGTATTCTTTTTGATTTTGTTTCCATAATGGCGAAATCAAAGTGACGCCTAAATTATTAGAAACCTGTTCAAATCTTTTTCTTTGAAATTCACTTAGTATACCACCGTGTACTATCCCTTCAACATTGAAATTTTCTTTTGCCCTACTTATGATTTCTTCTAAGGTGCTTTCCTCAGAATTAGGATTAGTAGAATCTACTTCAATGGAAATTTGAGGTAAATTCATTGTCTCAGCTTGTAATTTTGTAAGTTGAATATTTGGATAATGTAATAGTTCACTTTCATAAGATTGTGGGAAAATTGTTGCTACGCATTCAACTTGATGTCCAGATTCTTTTGCTTTATAGATAGAATAGGTACTATCTTTACCACCTGAAAAAAGTACAGCTACTTTCATGTTGGTATAAAAGTAAGAAGCTCTATTTCATTTTTTGACTTTAAGAAAAGCCAAGGATGCTTCAATACTCATAATCTTCATCAAAAATCAGACGGCTTTTCCAATCATCATCAGCATCCAAACTAAGATTTAATTCGCATTATTTTAGTAGTGAGGATTTTTTGTAAGGCTAATTTATAACGCATTTGACTATAGAATTCAAATCAGATGGAGTTCGGCACAATATAGTTCATTTTTACAGTCCACAATCATTTTTCTGACTGAAATTGAAGAAATTGAACTAAACTATCTTTGCATCTACATTGATTTTATGAGACATGCTGTACATAGTAGGACATCTGTTCTTCTGCTCTAGATTTTGATATAAAAAATACGGGATGATTTTCTGTTTTGAAAATTATCCAAATTGTTTTATTAACAAAGAATTTTAGAAATACCATGCAAGCATATGAAATTGTCAAAAAACCTATTGGGATTTTAAAAAAATCAACAATTTCTGAGGTAATCAAAAAATTATTAGAATATAATGTCAGCAGATTGGTTGTACTTGATTCAGGCAAGCCGATAGGAATTATTTCCGAAAAAAATGTCGGATTGTTCTTGTTTAATGAATCAACAAAGCAAGGATTGGATATTATCCCCCTTGATAAAATTATGAACAAAATTCAATTCACTTCTCCTGAAAGCACACTTGAAGAGTGTGCAAAAATAATGATCAACAAAAAAATTAGCTCAATTATTGTAGGAAAAGAAAATTCCCTTGAAGGAATTTTTACAAAAACAGATTTGGTAAAATATTATGCAGAAAACTACAAGGCAAAAAACAAAGTTTCCGATTTTATGGCAAATGAATTCATTTCTACTCACGGAGCAGCCCCGTTGTTCAAAGTTGTTAAAAAAATGATTGATAACAAAGTATCAAGGGTAATAGCTAAAAACCAAAACGAGCAGCCAGTTGGAGTGGTGTCATTTCGTGATTTGTTTCGAATTTCCTTAGAATTAGGTACAGATGAAGGCGAATCTGGCTTTCCTTTGTCTGAACAAATAAGACGCGGATTTTTATCCGAAGATGGATTTGGCGGGGTTTCTCTTGCAAGAGATGTAATGTCAGATGGAATAATTTCAGTAAAATCGGATGAGGATCTTAGCAATGCATGCGAATTGATGTTAGAAAATAATGTTAGTGGTCTGACAGTTCTTGATGAAAAAGATTCTATTTCTGGAATAATAAGTAAAACCGATGTTACTCGAGCACTTGCTTCATAATTTATAGTTGGTTTCATCAAGATTTTCCCAAAAAGACCATACCTCCAAAAAGCCAAAGTAATTTAGCGAGATTGAAAGAGAATATTAATTTTCAAATGTGATAATCAGAAGATAACTATAAGAAATCATAATATTCCTTAAACAATCCATGGGTGGAATTTTGGATTACAATAAAATCTGTGAAAACATCAAGAAATTGGATCCAAAAATTAGGTTTACAGGCATAATAAATCCTAGAGGTAGGTTAGTCGCAGGAGGTATGAAAGAAGGTCTTGAGCCACTTGAAAGCAGAAAAGATGATGAGATGTTATTCATGGAGCTTGCACTCCGAGTAAGAATGCGTAAGGAGTTTGATAGACAACTGGGAAAAGTTAAATTTTCAATGTCGTTACGTGATAAAGCACTAGCTATGAGTTTTCCAGTTGGGGCAGAAGATACATTGTATGTATATGCTGAACCATCTGCTGATTTTGGAAGACTCCCAATTAGAATAATTAAACTAATTGAGAATAATGAAGGGGCAGGTTAGAAATTTGATAAAAGTGATGTTTTTAGTATTTAATCATGAAGACACAGTCTAAACGAATTTCAATTAGTATCGACAAAAAACTAATTTTATTAGTTATTGGAGTATCAGTTGTTACAATTTCTGTAAGTGGTTTTTTGAGCTTTAATTCTGCATCAGATGTTTTACACGAAAGAATGCGTGATCAGCTAACAAGCGAATCAACTATACGTGGAAATTCAATTTTGTCAATTATACATACACGAATCACAGAGACTCAAGTATTAGCTACTGATCCCATGATACGAAAATTAGTTGATGAATTAAACCATGCAAAATATGAGCCAGAGGATTATTATAAAAAAGTACAAGAAAAACAGGGTGACTTTCTAATACAAGTTAGAGCGTTTCAAGAGTTAGTAGGATTCTCAATTGGTTTTGAAGACGTAAAAATTATTGGAAAAGATGGTAAAGTTTTTTTTTCACTTGTCAAACTTGCTATAACTGATAATTTTTCTGATGATCCACGATTCATTCGTGGATTGATTGGACCCTTTGCAACCTTTGAGCCTACAGAAAAGGATGGTAGTAAAATGATTGTAGTCATACAGATTTTTGAACCAGATGCCATCAGAGGTTCAGAACCTATTGGTGTAATTATTGCAAAAATGCGTAATGATGAAATCAACGAAATTTTGTTGAATAGAGGTGGCTTGGGTGAAAGCGGAGAAGTTTATTTGATAAATGATGATTATCTGATGATTTCAGAATCGAGATTTATTGAAAATGCTCCCTTTAACCAAATTGTAACCACTCTTCCAGTCAGAGAATGTTTTGAAAATGGCAATGAAATTGATGGAATGTATTTAGATTATAGGGAGATTTCAGTTTTAGGTACTTCTTACTGTGCAAATGATTTGGGTTTTGTTTTGCTTGCTGAGATAGATGAAGCAGAAACCCTACAACCTGTTGTAGTACTTCAGAATACCATCTTTCTTACCGGCGTCTTAATTACAATAGTAATGTCTGCAATTGCTTTTTTGTTATCTAAATTACTTTCTAGACCGATAATCAAACTTCGAGATGCTGCAAATGAAATAGCTCAAGGAAATTTTGATGTTAGAACCAACATAAAAACTAGCGATGAAATTGGACAGCTTTCCTTATCATTTGATAAAATGTCCAAAAATCTACAAGAATCATTGCGTGCTATCAATCTAAGAGAAGAGATCATAAAACAACAAGAAGATATTTTATTACGTTTTTCTCACAAAGAAGAAAATTCATGTGTTTGTATAATTGATATCATCCAATCTACTGTGATCATAGCAAATTTGTCTGAAGAACAAATAAGCAAGTTTTACGAAATTTTTATCAATTCTATAGCAGAAATTGTAAAAAAATTCAATGGCATAGTAGTTAAAAACATTGGTGATTCCGTATTGTTCTATTTTCCAGAAATTAGTTCTCACGATAAGGCTGCAATGCAAAACGTTCTTGAATGTTGTTTAACAATTAGTCAATCTATCTCAATGATCAACGAACGAATGATTCAGTCTGGACTGCCTACAATAGATTGTAGATTAAGTATTACCTATGGAACAGTGAATGTTGCTAAAATGGCTACTTCTTTAATAGATGACATTTTTGGTTCCACAGTAAACAGATGTGCAAAAATAAATCGTTTTGCCATACCTAATTCGGTAATAATAGGCAGCGATGTTTATGAACATGTAAAATCATATAATGATTATAATTTTAGAATCAGAAATGTTGAACCTGTAGGCCCAAAGACAATTTTTTCGGTTTATCAAGTTACCAGAAAGATACCCGGCTTGAAACCTTAACTTTATGAAAAGCTGGAAGAAACGGGTTACGTTTCAATAACGAACAGAAAAATGATTTAGCGAAATTAGAACGCTAAGATGATAGCGTAATCACGCATCATTGAAGTGATTAGGATTAGTTTAACGCCTATAATTTAATGCAAAACTAGGAACTTTTGATTCTCGTAATCATAGTTCTGCCCATTACTTTCCAATATTCTACATCCTTACCTTGTTGAATTTTATCTTTAATCTCATCATCTATCAGGGTAATGTCTAGGGTTTCGAAGGTTTCGGAATCCATTACTTGGGTTCCAGCATCAGTCATTGAAATTATCTGACCGGTTCGTTTGTCTATTAAAGGCACGTGAATTTGCATACTTACTGGCCCAACATGTGGTCTTTTCTGGCCATCAAAAACGCCTACTCCAACGATTCTTGCTTTGGCAGATCCATGTTTTCCAGGTTTACTTGTATCATACTCTACAATTCTACATGGTTCACCTGTAGGTTGGTCTGCTACAGGAAGAAGAATATAGGAACCAATTTTTAATGAACCCAAATCAGAAGGCTTGCTCATGGAAAAACAGGATTATGTTGAATATTTAACTTTTTTATTTTAACTTTTCTAGAATTGAAAGACTAACTAAATTTGTCATGGTGATCCCTTTTCTGCAAACAGCTCTTCGTGTCTTTTCACAATACTTGTTTATTCTTTGATGACTATCTTCACTTGAGACTTCTAAGACAACAATATGTTCATTGTAAGGAAATGTGAATTTTTGAGTTTCAGTACAATAAAGATCCATATGACCCATTCCCGCTTTTCCTACTTTGTCCCTCTTTGCTACAACGTTAGCTACCTCACAAAAATCATCAATTGATTCGCTATATTCAAGATAATAGACCGAAACAAAATTCGTCTTTCCAAGACTCCCTCTTTCAAATAGTTCATCACACATATTAAAAACAAAGCATGCCTTTTCTTGATTGAACTTTTCTACTTCTTTCTGAATTTTTTTGTTGTCTTTGAATTTTGCTAAAATATAGTGATTTGTAGAGGATGAAAAATATGGCTTGCTTTCTTGTGAGAAGGTTGCTGTAACAAAGTACATGTCATCAATATTTCTAGAGTGGGCCCACGTATCCTTCAATTCTATGGAATTATGGTTATGTAAATACGGGGCACAAACATATCCACCAGTTACAGGATTTGAGTCCAATTGAGTCACTCTTCTAAGAATACTATTTAATTTTTCTCAGCTTTTGTATAAATAACAGAAAATTAGGTTAGAAAAATCCATTTTTCTACCCGATCTTCCTTTGAGTATTTCTTTCTTGTAGCCTATTATGCTACTTGTGCGGAAACGACTTCGTATTTGGTAGAATTACGTTTGCGAAGTATGAACTGCATCAATGCCTCTTTGGAATATTCTATACCATGTTCATCAAGGGTGTGGTTACCAAATTTTTCGAGTAGTTCTGATGAATCTTTTGTTTCAACTCCAAAATCGCACGGGAAGCCGTAATCTCTACAATTCAGTTTTAGCATGTGGACTATAACGTGAATTTTTCTATTAACCACTTGTTTGTTATTTTTTTCTTACAAAGTCAATATACAAATACGAATAATTTTACCAAAACCCCTACGGTTTGGGAAATAGGAATTCAAACAAAATGAATTTCAAGAAGAAAATGTATGGGAAATATTACAAACAATTTCTTAACTATTTTTGTGCTATAGTTATCTTGGAAATGCTAATACTGGAGTTGATAGGATAAATGACTTTTCAGAAAAAAGCTGTTCTAATTTTAGACGATGTTGCAGAAATTGTTTTAAAATGGAATCTTGGGGGATTGTCGGATACTCAAGCAATTGGGAAAATAAACCAGTCGTTTAGAAAATAATCAAAGTAGTTTTCCAGTTTCATTTCAATTAATTTCGATAGTTATTTAATACTTGAATGCGGCGGAAAATCTGTCCCACGCTAGCTCAGCCTGGTAGAGCTTCCGGCTGTAGTTGTCGGCTTTTGGCTGACTGAATAACAGCCTATCAGGCATACAGAAACCGGGTTGTCGAAGGTTCAATTCCTTCGCGTGGGACGTACAACCAAATATTCAAAAACATGTCCTAGATACCTGATGATATGAGTAGTGATGCATGGTCAAATCTGGATAAGGTGGATCAAAAAATTATTGAAATTTTAAACAAAAATGCTAGAACCCCATCAAAGGAAATTGCAACAGAATTACGAAAATCCGGTCATGATGTATCTGATAGGACCATTAGAAAAAGAATTGAGCGTCTTGAAAAAAGTGGAATTATCAAAGGTTACAAAGCTGTCTTATCAGATGTTTCTGAAACAAGTGAGTATGAAGCCTTATTCATGAAATTCAAACCAACCAAGTCATTAGAGTCTGTAAAAGAATCAATTAAAGAGCACGTTATTATTAATCCAGATTATCTTTTTGTAGCAAATCTTGAAGGAGAATGGAATATGCTTATTGTAATGAAAGTAGAAACAGGAAAGAAGAACCCTACTTCAAAAATAATTGAAAAATTCTCAGAACAAGTAATTGATTATCGAATATGTAAATTTGATATGAAAAATGTTAACTTGTTGAATATGTCTTTAATGTTATTATAATCCTGAATATTCAGATTCTACAGTATCCATTGCATCTTTTACATCATTGATAGTAAATGGTTTTTGAATAAATGCAGTCACTCCAGAACTAATGGTTTTACTCACACGTTTGCTAGTTTTTTCATCAGCCGTAATTAGAATAATTTGTGAGTCTAGTTTTTCTTCTAAAATTTTACTTGCTACCACGTCTCCTTCAACATCTGGAAGACCCATATCTAATAAAATAATTGGATTTTTTGAATTCTTGAATAATTCTTTGCAGCCTTTGATTGCGTCTTTTCCAGATTCAAATGAAATGGTATCATTGTATCCAAGTTTTTTAAGATAACTTTGAACTTTAAGGATCACCGCTTTACTATCTTCAACAATTACCACTGGCCTTACTGATTCTATAGTTGGGGCTAGAAGTTTTTTGGATTGTTCATAGGCTTTTTTTGCCTGATCGTGATTTCCAACTTTTAGAAAACATTTTGCTGCACAAAGATAAGCACTTTTGACAGTGTAATTATCCTCTTTTTTTGCAAAATTAAGAAAAAGTTTCCCTGCTTCCAAAGTCTCATCATCATTGTCTTTTTTCTGCCGAGATTTGCATTCTGCAGCTATTATGTAAAGAAGAGCAGCTTTTATAGAATCAATTTTTTTTTGTGCTTCAGCCAATTCCATAAAAAGATTATACGCGGAAATATTTTGATTATTTTGTAGATGTGTAAATGCTAGCTCATAATTTTGATTTTTCTTCTTTTTTTCGCCCATAGCTTTGCTCACGATTTGTTTTATATTATATTGATGTAGTTCGAATTGAACAGCCAAGTATGGTTTTTGATAATATTTTATGGATTAATTACAGCACGGCCGATAATTTTTCGTTGTTTAAGATTCTCAAGTGCATCATTTACTTGATCGAGAGAATATCTTTGCGAAATGATTGGTTTTATTACTCCCTTCTTTGCTAAATCGATTAATTCAACCATATCATTATAATTTCCAGTATAAGCTCCTTGGATGGTAAGTGCCTTCAAAGGAATTGTAACTAATGATAACTCCAAAGAACCCCCAAAAAGTCCTACTAGAACCAAATTTCCTCTTTTTCTTAAAGCTGCTAAAGCAGTTTTTACAGTTTGGGGAGCATTTACAAAGTCAATTACACTATCAGCACCTTTGTTATTACTAAGAGAAATT
>Ga0209976_10001933_pt1 | contig 11969 bp, 17 predicted proteins | sample SumtaG_FD_182806 | JGI IMG/M metagenome (GOLD analysis project Ga0209976, IMG submission 182806) | Deep subsurface microbial communities from Indian Ocean to uncover new lineages of life (NeLLi) - Sumatra_00157 metaG (SPAdes) (version 2) | ecosystem: Environmental > Aquatic > Marine > Oceanic >... | reverse complement strand
CATACACATTCTTTTACCGAGAGTAAGATGGTAAAATCCATCAAAGACGTCGGCATAATATATGGACTACAGCAAGTAGGATTCGCAGCTGATTACGCGCTGAAATACGCGGACACACTTAGACCGGAGGGACTCCTCGGACAGCCCATATCTCTATGGGGCGACATTCTCGGTGTCATAGGAGGCATCTGGGGCGCCATGAAACTGAAGGCACCCTATGATCTCGCTGCCGCAATGGTTGGCGGATACCTTTCAACTGATCTTTGGAGGCACTTGGCTCGTGTGGTTCCCCTGGGAGCCCGTGTCGCCACACCTCCAGCTACACTGGTCTACACTCCTGCTGGAACAGTTGTAACTCCTCAAATAGCATCCGCCGGAAGGTATGCGATAGTTACTTAGAGGGCTCATTTCCGTTATTAAAAGCCGACTAAATCTAGCGCCCTCCTATCCTAGTGCGAGCTATCTAAGTTCAACTGACTTTGCAATGTAGAACCGGCCATCCAAGCCCCGTAGCCAATAAACGCTGTCACCTTCTTCAAGCCCGATTGAGTCACGGATTTCTTTAGGTACCTGAAGACGCCCCCTGTCCTGAATCTTCCTGACTCCTATTATCTCTCCCTTGATATCAGGCATGACCGTGTATCGATTCTTGGGCATTTACCCACTTATCCCCTTTTTCCCGATTATAATTATACGTCACCTAATTTAAAATATCTATGGAAAAAAGGAGAAAATACATTGGGACAAGGAGGCTATATTTTCTGTGAGTGGGACAGCGTCCAGAAGGACGACCCTAGATTTCAGGCAGTCTTCGCTAATCTTGAGTCCGCAATGATAAACAAGTGCAACACGGAGTGGGCGCCGAGAACAATGGGATATCTAACGCCGGCTGCGGGGCAGTACGGCAGGACATCGATTCTTCCGGAGCTTTTCGACCCCAACCCGAATACATATGGAGGGGCGGCTTTCGGTGGTGCTGCTGCTGCTGGCTATTCGAGACCTCCAGCTTACTGGAGGCAGGCGTTTAGCGAGACCGGACATCAAACGCTCATACAGGGAAATAGAACCGGAGAGACAATGCCAGAGGATTGGAAAGTTGGGTGGCTGGGTCTGGCGTTCCCAAATAAAAATCAGCACATCACGGAAATACGGATGCAGATAGGAGATCGCAAGTACGGCAGGATAAACCTGGAGGAGATGCGGATCTACAACAAGCCGGCTATCATATTTGAGGAGCCCTTCATCATAGATGAGGAGACATCATTTCACCTATACGGCTACTTTGACGGAGCCATACCTGTGAGTCCATTCAGTCCGACTCTTGAGGTAGACAGCGTCGACCCAACTTACGTTGAATACCAACGCATCGTGATGCTAGGAGAGGCCAATTATAAAATGGTGGACAGAGCCCTAGGGAACTGTGGAGCGGCGATATAATGTCTTACGTAATCTGTGAATATGAAAAAATCAAACAGACCTTCCCAGAATACAAACAAACAATGGAGACACTGGCATCCACGCTGAGGGCTAAGTGCGCTGCAGACTGGTCTCCTAAGTCGTTCGGAGGAATGACGCCGACAGCTGGACAGTTCGGAGAGACAACTATCCTACCGGCATTGTTCAGGGATCAGACGATGACTACTGCAAACGCAGGTAACATGGCCACATGGAATCAGTGGCTGACACTCACGGCGGCACAAAAGGCATTGGGTGGAGGACAAAACACGATCATGTCTGGAAGTGGTACGGGAGGCATACTGCTGGAGGATTATAAAGTGGGGTTAGTCGGTCTTGCCTTCCTCGATAAAGCCATAAGGGTCTCTGAGATAAAAATGCAAATTTCAGACAAGAAGCTGCCACGCATCAACATCGAGGAGGCCCTCGCCTACAACAAGCCAGCCATAATCTTCGAGACGGGCTATATCATCGATGAGGAGACTGGCTTCGACCTATATGCCTACGTTACGACCGAAGGACCAGCAAGGATCAAGCCGATTGGGCTTCAGATGAACAGGGTGCCTAACAGGCTGCAAGTGACTGACACGGGAGCGACACTTTGAGGTGATTGAATGGTAGAAGTAATAGTAACGAGAGATTACAGAACAAGTGACGATATAGGCTACGGAAATTGGGGACCCCTAATCCACGTACACCACGTTGAGAGGAATGTCTTCGGCAACGGCATAGCCATCCACATCTACGGTGAGATGAGGATCGCAGCCAAGGAAGTCGTCTACGCAAGGGAGCTGATGCTCAACACCATTCAGACTCTAACCCTAACGGCTGAGACAGGAACACACACGGGCTACAACGCGCAGAAGTACATCTATCACAAAGGTGAGTACGACAACTACGCCAGCATCGATATATTCAATATGGCTGGCACCGAGATCACGCGCGGAGAAGGACCCGACGAAGGCTCTGTCTGGCTCGACTTCGAGGCACTGGGCGAGTAGCGTCGCAGGAACCTGTAAAGAAAATTAAAGGTGAATGCGATGGTAGAATGGACCGACTGGTCTGACTGGCTACGCCCAGGCTACTTCATTAGCTATATCAAAGACCGCGTGAGATACTACGAGCATATCACGCAGCGTGACTTAGGACACTGGGAATACGCTTGGCCGGAGACAATTGATCCTACAACTACGTCTGGACCGTTTGTTCCAGAAACCCTCGAAATTACTCGTGGATACGACGCAGTAAATCATACTAACAGGCTCTGGCAAATGATCTTTGGGATAAAAGGTCAATCTCTGGTCTATATTGAGATGCCAACGGACATACATAGACATGGGATACCCAAGGATCCAAAGCCAAGCGCCGCAAACAGATTCACATCACACTTTGAAGAGTACATGAGCCCCTTCTACGAGCCCACATTCCTTACGGAACACTTCTTCATGCGACCTGAGACACAGCAGATTGCATTTGATGCATACAACCCTGATGCGATAGCTGACACCGACTTGAGGTTGAACATAATCCTAGCAAAGCTTGCTACGGAACGAATAGGGACATCCTCAGCAGGTATCATAACGCCAACGGAGGCTAGGTGGACGGAGACATTGGACAAGTTGTATAAGAGAGCCATCCCCTGTCGCCCGATCACGATAATGCCTGTAAGAGCTCCAGCGGAAGCTCCAGCGGGAGAGTGATGATAGATGGTACAGATCAATAAGCACTTGATAAAGGACATTGGGCTACAAAGAGAGGTCGAGACAGCACTCCCCTACGCCGTCGTAGGTGGAGCATGGGAGGGCAGCTTCGATTCTCAGCCCATGTACAACGACTTCTACTACACGCCTCTGACCTATGTGGTGCCAGCAGGACAACAACTGAAGATACTCTTCCTTCGAGTCTGGACGCAAGAGGCATCCGGTGCAAGGTTCGCAATAGTGCAGGAGAACCCGTCGGTCGCAGGACTGACAGGAACCACGGAAGCTTACCCCGTAGTGGGAAGCGTACCTCCAGGTGCAGGAACAACCGACACGCCAACGACTAGAGATTACCCGATGCTCGAAGCGGCGGGGGCCGAGGTATTGACTGGAAGCCTAGTAGAACCTGTACATGTCCTAGAGGGAAGCATAGACTTCAACATACTAGCTCTCTATCCAGGTAACGATGTAGATCCAGAAGGCTTCACAGGGTCAAGATATGGCATAGTCTGGTGGGGCGTAATCAAAGTACCTGAGCCGACGAGGTGACAAAGATAGGACAGCACAGACGACATACGGGTCCTAGCAACCGAGGCGAGGCAACACTACTAGCAGGTGCAACCAACGTCCCCATTAGGCATGGTCTAGTATACCAGCCAAGGATAGTTCTATGCAACCCTGCCGCTGACGTAGGAGACACGTATGTAACAGCCGTAACCAGTTACACGTTTACGTTCAACTGCGATACTGCACCAGCCGCGAACACGGCGATATACTGGTATGTCGAATAGTTAAGAATCCCTTTCCCCAATTTTTTTATATTCTAGTTCAAAGCCAGTTGATATTAGATGGGCGATGGAAATCGTAGCACCCTCAAGTTAATGGGAAAATATGAATATACTCCAGGAGACAGAGTCAATGGAGTCCCAACATATCTCCTCACCGACATAAAGGGACGACTGGTCTCAAGGGTGACTGCCGTTGATGATGAAGGGAACATCGTAAACCTCCTCGCCGATCAGCAGGGACGACTGATCTCAAGAATGACTGTCGTTGATGATGAGGGGCACATCGTAGACCTCCTCGCCGATCACTCGGGAAATCTCCATATCACTCACGCCACGGGACTAAAATCAATCATGGTAAACGAACCAGGACTCGCGTATGCCAACGGCGTAAACGCTCTCTGCCTCGCCGCCCCATCAACCGAGGCCCACCGCCTAGATATAGTAGGCGTTTATCTCTCAACTAACGCTGCCGGCTCCTTCTACCTGGTCACAAGAAACCTTGGAATCGCCCCTGGAGCCACCACAAACTACACCTTCGATCTAGTGGGCATGATGGGTACGGATATTACCAACACTTGTGACGTTATATGGGGCGCCTTCCTCGCAAACCAGGGAAGAGGAGTAACCGGCGGGAACTTCGACATGCATACTATGGCTGGACGAGAAGTGTATCTAATTGCCCCCGACGTCACCTACCACGTACACGTGAACTACTTAGAGACCTTGTAAATGGCGCGCTCTGTCCTGATAGCTGATACTAACATTATTATTTATATTTAATTTATATGAAGTTGATGAGAATACTTGTTTCCGGGGGAGCAGGTTTCATAGGGCTTAGCCTAGTTAAGCGTCTTCTCCTCGAAGGACATGATGTCGTCAGCTACGACCTCAGACCAAGCCCGATGGGCGAGTCAATGATAGGAGACATAACAGATGAAGAGGCGTTCGGCAACGCAGTGAACGGCTGTGAACATGTCTTCCACCTCGCTGCGGCAGCTGACCTGAACTGGTGCAGCGCCCATCCGAACGAGGCCGTGAAGATTAACATCGAGGGGACAAGGGTAGTAGCGCAGGAATGCGCGAAAAGGGACGTAACCCTCTCATTCGCCTCAACGTGCTGCGTATACGGGAGCACACCTGACCACCCCAGCGACGAGGAGAGCATATGCTCTCCAACGGATATATACGGAGCTACAAAGGTCGCCGCCGAGGCGTTGATAAGGGGATACAAAAAGAAAAGGGGGCTCAACTATCATCTCCTCAGGTTCGGAACCACATATGGTCCGGGTATGAGGCCGACGCTCGCCATCTACGTCTTCATCCAGCAGGCTCTACAGGATAAGAAAATGACGATACATGGCTCGGGAGAGCAGACTAGGTGTATGATCTATATAGACGACTTGGTGGAAGCTTGTGTGAAAACTTTGGAACTGGATCACTACATCATGGGAACAACCCTGAACATAGCAACGGAGGAGGAGCTCTCTGTGATGCAGATGGCTCAAATGATACTTGAGCTGACCGGAAAACCGCTAGATCAATATGTCCATGTGTCCGATAGGAGCGGTCAGATAATGAAGGAGCAGATAGACCTCTCAAGATCTAGGAAACTGCTTGACTGGGAGCCTGAAACCAGCTTCAGAGAGGGCTTGCTGAAGACTATAGCCTGGATTAGACCTCAACTGAGGTGACTTCAATTGGAGGCATGGCGCAGGAAAGGACTCGACCAAGTCTGGAAGAAAGAGAACGTACTTGAACTGGAGAAGGGCTGGGATGAGAAAGACAAGCAGAAAGCCAAGATGGAACTTGCTTCATCTTTGATTGTTGGACGCTCGGTTCTTGACATAGGATGTGGAACTGGAGATCTATATCGATATCTCCAGTACGTAACATATATGGGGATAGATCAGAGCAGTGACATGATCGAAAGAGCTAGATTCAGGAATCCTTCAGCAGAGTTCAAGGATCAAAACATATACGAGCTGGACGTTCCCACTTTCGACACAGTTGTCTGCCTAGATGTTCTACACCACCTACCCGACCTAGAACCAGCATTCTCAATACTGCTCGAACATGCTAGGAAATGCCTGATAGTAACTTTGTGGATCAACAACAGAGATGAACACCACCCTAGAAAAATAAATGGCAGTATGGGCGAGATAGTAACTTGGTTCACCGAGGAAGAGCTGAAGGAGAAGTTCTCAGATCTGAAATACGAAGTCTATGATAGGGTGGGCTGCCCCTGGAAGGATATTTACCGATTTCTGAAGTGATGAAATGGATTACAAAATAGTCTACGTATTCAACGGAAAAAAATGGCTCTGGCGCCAGCTGATGCTGTCAATCAAGACGCTATTTTTACGCTCGGACGTCGTTAAAGACAATGTTGTGGTCTTTTACGGTCCCCCGAGATTCGATGAGCACATAGAATGGCTTGAGCCGAGATGCGATATTAGGCTCGTTGAGACGCCTTTGAACGACCCAGAATTTGTAAAGACAAGGACCTATCCTTATCGTGGAAAATTCTACGGTGTTGCGATGAAGCTCCACGCCTACGGGGTTGAGACGCCTAACATGATACACCTGGACTGCGACACAGTGATCAAGGGAAACCTAGTTGAAATCTTGCAATGGAAGGATTATGATATGGCCGTGGGCAAGTGGCAGGATGGGAGAGGAAGAAAAATAATGACGAAGAACCTTGAGATGCTGGGTCTACCATACTGGCCATTGATGATGGATGGCTGCGTCGCATGCAAAAATAATTCCCATAACAAGTTTCAACCAATATACAGAGATTACCTGATAAGGGTTCTCAAAAACGAAATACATCCCCACGACAATACTCACATGAACATACATGCCTATAACCTAGCCCTCGCACAGATGAGGAAAAACGGATACAACGTTATTGAGATGCCTAAAAGCTTCCACAAGTATGGAAGAGCAAAATATGTGGGACACCTAGTTCACGGGGCCTTCGCGAAGAAGGGTGAGGTAGCTTTTTTCTCCGCAAAGGAACATAAACTCAAGGAAATAGGAATATGAATAGAAAGGACTTCAAGAGTTTACATGTAGAGTTCCTGAGAAAGACGAAAGAATCAAAAAGAGACCGTAGATGGTTCGCGAAGATACTGCCCGAGAGACCCAGAAACATATGGTTCATGTCGGTCTTACCCCCGATACATGGTCTGGAGATACTTGATCTGTGTGGAGGATACGGTATGTATGGTGCATATCTTCAGGCGGTGAAGAGATTATCCTTCGGATACACATGTCTAGACAATGATAAACAAAGAGTAGAGCATGGACCCAAATACTTCAAAAACTTCGGACTTAAGGAGCCAAGATTCATACATGGCGACATGAGAGATCCACTTCCGCTTCAAGACAATAGCTATGATCTGGTCTGGCTCTTTGGATGGTGCCAAGTGAAAAATGATTGCATTAAACTATTTAACGAAGTAAATCGGGTATTGAAGCCAAAAGGATTCTTTATATTCAATATGGCAAGGAAAAGCGTGATAAAATACGTGACGAGGTACTCAAGAGAAGAGTTAAGAAATCTTTTGAAGTTGACCAAATTTAATATTATAAAGTTAGAGAATATATTAAACAAGGTGGACTTCGGAGTTGTCGCAGTTAAAAATTAAATTTGTATACGCATTGAAATGGGCCTTCCTCTTTCTGATGCAGGAGGTTCAAAAACACTCCAAGCATACGGTCGATATAATACACCACAGTAAGTTCTCTTTTGAAGACGCGATGAAATATGATGTAATCTTCTGCGCTAATAACCAGACTTGGGGGTTTATGGTTAAGAGGGTAGGCAAGGATAAAATGGGAGAGCTTGTGAAGAAAAGGAGTTGCATCTGTAGCGCTGCCTCTAAGAAAAATTCAAGGACCGCATTGAAGCTGCTGAATCGTGTGAATTTTCGTTATGTTCGCGTACCCTCGTCCGTTATAAAAGAGTACTTGGAGGTGAGAGGATGCCAAAGAGAGATAAGAATAGCCGAGCAAGGTATAAATATAGACTTTTTCAAACCCCTGAATATCGATAGGGAAGGCTTCACGATAGGCTGGGCTGGGAAATACAAGCGTAGGGAAAAAAGAACTCACATACTAAACCAGCTAGGATACCCCCTTAAAATTGCAAGTGGAAGTCTTCCCCGATCTAAAATGGCTGATTTTTACAACTCCGTCAATGCATATGTTCATGTCAGTAGTACGGAGGGAGCACCTACCACAGTTCTTGAAGCGATGGCTTGCGGCTTACCAGTCATCTCAACGCGAGTAGGATTAGTTCCTAGGCTTATTGAGGAGGAGTGGATAACACCAGTAAACCCTGAAGAAAAGGTCGTAGAACTAACAAAGAAGAAACTATCAATATTAGAGAATGATATCGACCTGAGAAGAAAAGTTGGTCAAAGAAACCTAATGGAGATTCATAGGAACTGGACATCTGAAATTATCACCAAGAAATGGGATAAGCTCTTTGAGGACTCAGTAAGATGAGGGTTTTACTAATTGATCCAGCAAGAGGATTCTATGCTGAAAAAAGCCCTGGAAAGATAATCAAGCAGACGCCTAACATAGGTCTGGCTTATCTAGCTGCAATATTAAAGAAAGAAGGGATAGACGTTGACGTTCTTGATATTTCGATAACGAAGCGCTCTCTCATTGATGTTTTGAAGTCCTTTGAGCCAGATATCGTAGGAATATCATCAATGACTTTCAACATTAAAGACGCTTATATCTGTGCAAAGACCGCCAAGAAATTTAACCCAAATATTCTTACTGTAATTGGGGGGCCACATCCTTCAGCACTTCCATATAAGACATTAAAAGATTGCAAGTATTTAGACTCCGTCGTAAAAGGAGAGGGAGAAAAATCATTCAAGGAAATAATATACAACTTAGCTAAAGGAGAAGAAATCTCAAAGGTTTATATTAATAATCCAATAGAAGACTTGGACACCATTCCCTTCCCAGACTGGTCTATATTCAATATAGAAAAAAACTACTCTAAAGCATACAACTTCCGATGGGGAGATATGAGAAACATCTATCCAATAATAACAGCAAGGGGATGCCCATTCAACTGTATATTCTGCTATTCTCATTATCTTGGACCTGGGGTCCGATTCAGAAGTCCTGAAAACGTAATCGAAGAGATTATGAGAAATATTGACGATTACGGGGCATCATACTTTTACTTCGCAGACGATAACTTTAGTTTAAACCAAGAAAGGCTTCTCAAAATATGTGACTTATTAATAGAGAATGGCATAAATGAGGAGATAACATGGAAATGCCAGAGCAAAATTTCAACGGTAAACGGAAAGACATTGAAACGGATGAGGGAAGCAAGTTGCGAACTTGTTTTCTATGGCATAGAAACGGGTAATGAAGCTATACAGAAGAAAATAGGTAAAAACCTCACCAGGGAAATGATACGTAAAGCAGTAGACGATGCAAGAATTGCTGGTTTATATGTTAGAGCTAGCTTCATAATCGGATTACCATATGAAACAAAGGAGTCATGCATGGAAACTATAAATTTCGCAAAGTCATTAAATCTTACTTCCTCAGTTTTTCATATTCTCGATGTATATCCTGGGACCGAGCTAGAGCGGCTACTTGTATCTGGAGAGGGGGGTATGAAAAAGATCAGCGAAGAGGTCTCAAGAGTGTCAGCCATGGTGGAGGTAAACGATCTTGATGGGGAGAGCATAGTAACCTTGGCTAAAATGGGCAACGATATAGTATATGGGGATACAATGCTCGATAATGTCCATCAATATATTACTGAACTGAAATACTATAGAGAAACTTATCCAAATGTACATTCTCAATATTTAATTAATGTGAAACCGTGTATCCACAGGTGGTCTGCATGAAGCCTAGAGAATGGGAGGTCTGGGATGAAGAACGAGTAGGGAACTTCATAAAGCGCTTTGGTACTCCTAATAAACCTACTGGACGTCACCGTGCAAGAATGGAACTTGTAGCAGGATTGGTTGAGGGAAAATCTCTACTTGAGGTTGCGTGTGGTTTAGGCCATCTCTATCCTTTTGTGAAAAACAAGGTTGAAAATTATTTAGGGACTGATAATAGCGCTGCTATGATAAAGAAAGCAATAGAACTACAGCCAAATGTAAACTTCAAATATGGAGATATTTATGATCTAAGTCCCTTTGGAGAATACGATACTGTTTGCTGCTTGAATGTTCTGATTCACCTTCCAAATTCAGATAATCCTATTAAAGAGATGTGGAAACATGCCGGTAGATGCCTAATTTTCAGCGTTCCATTATCAACTTCATTAAAGCATGAAACACAGAGATACGGAGATGGTTATGTCATTTTTCGATGGGAAACCTGGGAAAATATCCAAAGAATAATAGGCCAGCTAAAGGGGGTCAAAAAAGTTGAAAAGTATCCCCAAGAAATAAGGGTACGTACAGGACTAAAGGGAAGAAACTCAACTATTAAAGTGGTGAGAAAGTCAAGTTGAGAACACTTTGGTTTGATGATGGCCATGCCTCAACATTCAATGTAGCATATCCTAGAATGAGAAAACAGAACCGTACTGGAATAATAGCCATCGTAACAAGTATGGTGGGAAAATTTGGCAAGTTACCTCCGAGAAGGAGGGGTCCATTCCAGTTTATAACTGTAAAACAATTATTAGAATTAATTGAAGAAGGATGGGAAGTTGCCAGCCATACGGTTACTCACCCCTTCAGATTCGACCTTTTGAGCATTGAAGATACTGTTTACGAGCTTGAGGAATCTAAGAAATGGATAGAGGACAACCTAGACATCGTACCAGAAAAATTTGTGGTTCCAAGACACCTAATAAGGGAAGACCAGATGAAAATAGCTAGAAAATATTATCCTTATGTAAGACCCCTCGGAAACCCGATTAAGGGACACAAGATAATACACCATTTAAGAGATGAAAGGGCGTTTAATAGTCGTATAGGATATTGAAATGTCAATGAAACAGCTTGATAAAATACGTGGCGAGGACTGGGACAACCTGATAATCCTCGATGCTTGCAGGTACGATTACTTCGAGGAAGAGCACCTTAAGTGGTTAGAGGGCGAGCTTCAAAATGTGACTTCGCCCGCATCGTGTACGATAAATTGGCTGAAAAGAACCTGGAACGGTAAATACGATTTGACATACGTATCTGGGTTCCCAAGCGTGAATAGTAAGGGCATACCGAGAATGGGATATAGGGCGACAGATCACTTCAAAAGGATAATAGACGTCTGGGATTTTGGATGGGATGAAGAACTGGGCACAATCCCACCTTGGAATATTAACAAAACAGTGTTAAATAAAACGGATAGAACCAACCTCCTCATACACTATATGCAACCACATCAGCCATACATCGGCAAAACTAAGATCACAGTCCCTATAGGTAAGCCAACGCCAACCCCCGGTGCATCTGGTTTTGGTAGAACTGCGACTAGAATTAGAAACAGGCTCAGAAAAAATAAAAACCTCAGCTTGGAAAGGGCTTACAGGGACAACCTCATATTGGTACTTGAATGGGTTTCAAAACTTGTTCCCTCCCTAAAGGGTAAAACAATCATAACAGCAGACCATGGAGAGGGTCTTGGTCGTGGAGGACCCCAACACCATGCAGGTGATGCGCGCGCTACATTAAGACATGTTCCCTGGTTTGAAGTAGAAAGTTGATTCATATAGGCTTCTCGACTTGATCTTCCTTTCTATATCGTTCTATGAGCTTCCTTGAGGCTGCTCCGCCACCCTTCCTCTGGGCTTCATGTAGCTCTATCCATATCGTTCCGTCTTGGACTTTCTTGAAAACTTTGGTTCCCCATTTATACTTGAACTGTGCGTAACCACCCAAGCCCAGCCCTCTTCTGTGTTTTGGCAGTTGCTTAGCGAAGTAACCACTTGAATATACGCCACTATGAGCGTGTAAGGCGGAAAGGTGATGTAAACAGACCATATTGCTATTAGAAACCCGACAGTCAGTCATCA
>Ga0209976_10001932_pt1 | contig 11972 bp, 7 predicted proteins | sample SumtaG_FD_182806 | JGI IMG/M metagenome (GOLD analysis project Ga0209976, IMG submission 182806) | Deep subsurface microbial communities from Indian Ocean to uncover new lineages of life (NeLLi) - Sumatra_00157 metaG (SPAdes) (version 2) | ecosystem: Environmental > Aquatic > Marine > Oceanic >... | reverse complement strand
GCCGAACGTAATGTTGTCAGCGGAGTAGCCAATGGCTTCGAAGTTGTCAAGAATTGCCTTACACATTTCAAGATCAATTCCATCACCTTGAATGATTCTGGCACATGGGTTCAACACTTTGAAACCCTTCTTGTTGGCGGTAGAACCGAATACGGCGTCCAACTTCCGTATTACCAATTGTGTCATATCAACCGGATTACCAGAATCAGGACGGAAAACTATGGTCCCGCTTTCTTCAATCTCACTTTGAAGCTGACCAAGCATGTCGATAGCTTCCAGTGAATCGTAGGTGTCGATCACAACTGAGCAGACGCCAGTCTTTGGCAACAAAGTGCGAACGATGTTAGCGTAAAAATCAAATTCCCGGCCTCTTCCCCAAGAACAAGTCACTGAGTGTTCTGTTGCGGGAATAGAATAAGAAGGAACTGTCACACCATCGCCGTAGTAGTCCATCAACATACCCATGCCAAGAAGGTTATCGGTAACCTTGAAGGAAATTTGGTGTGCTGCTCCACCCAACATAGCCTGTTCGCGGCATGATACACCACGGGCACCGAAGTCAACCGCTTTCATGTCAGCTTCTGTGATTTCATCAACTAGATGAAGATTGCCGGTGTCGGGGTTGCCGGTTCGAAGAAGAGCATTATGAATGATCTTCTTGAACTCTCGTGCCAGTGTAGCGATAGTTATTGGGTACCAGATACGCATCAGTTTGGTTTCGATGTAGGATGCTGCCCATGCTGCATTGAATCGCATGTCAGTGCTTTCCACAACAACCAATGCGTTATTAGCTGGAACAACTTCGCCTTCCTTAACAGCATAGATTTTAACTGGAAGGAAACCATTGTGCTCATTGACAATGTAATCCCAACCTTCTCGGTTGAAGGGTTCGCCGTGTTCAGTGAGAATACGCTCTGCCTGATCAACCATCTCGGCTGTAATTGGCTTCAGGAAAGTGTTTTGCATTAGCAAATACTGAAGACCAAAGAAATCTGTGGTAGCAAATTTTGCCCCCACTCTCGCTTCAATGTATGAAGTAGAATACTCGGTGGAGTTTTCAAGAAACGCCCAGTGCGAGATTTTGTAACTGTCACAGTCCAGAATAGTGTTATCTGTGACGGCTAGTCCACCGTGAATTCGTTCCAAGGCTTCAACTGCCTTAGGGTTGAATTCTAGGGCTCTGCCCGTGATTGTGGGCCTGATAGCACAGTATTTGATACCGTCGCTTAGTGTAGCTATATTGCAATTCATGTTAGTTTTCATGGTCATATCTCCTATGTACCGTAAGTTAATTGTACCATTACCCTATAAAATAGTCAATGATGTCGGCATGGTCCTCAAAGAGAACTGGTCTCATTTTCTTCGCTTCCGCGAGAGTGAACCACCACGCCTTTTCAATCCCCTTACCAGCTTTCACATTCTTTGGTAATGGGGTATTTGAATCTAGTCTATAGAAAAATGCGTCAGTGATTGATCTGGCATTTTTCTCTGTTAATCTTGCTCGTAAAGATCGTTCAGGATGATCAAAACGTTTTGATTTTTTCAGGCTCCCTTTCAAAACTTTGAGGGGAACCTTAAGATGTGTTTCCTCTATCAACGCCCGAACCGATGCTTCATCCACTGTTTCGTTGAGACCCACGTGAACACCGGGTAATGCCCATAAGCCCTTACCGGGGTACTCAGCTCGTTTAACGAGTAATATGTGACCTGATTGTACTACCACAGAGTCAGCAGTAAAAAATGTCATGCCATATGGCAAGGGTCTAACCATATCTTCCTCCACTAAGATATGAGCATATTCCCCACAAAGAAGTTCAAATTCGGGGGTCTTCGCATATGCTTCCAACTTTCTGTAGATTGGTGCTGGAAGATTACTTGCTGTGTAGCCAACGTCACCTTCGAACATTAACTCCCTGATCTTGGTGGCACTCACAACTTTACCGGCTGATCCTGATTCTTTGGTGTACGGGCCGGTATCAATATAGTCAATGCCGGGGAAACACTGTTTTAGATATCCCGAATCACCTTTATCATGACCAATGATGGCCATTGACTTATTATCAACTATTTTGCTGACCTGTTCTTGTAAATATGCCAGCCATTTATCGTCATTGTACAGACGATCTTCCATTGGTATAAAATGAATGCTTGAATTTACGTCGGGACGGATAATATTCAGCAGAGAATTAATCATCTCTATGCGGGTATCTGCTGACCATGGATTTTTTGGTGTTGGGGAGGCATTAGCAGAACCAATAATGATTATTAGATTCTTTGTATAATGAAATGCTTTGGTGATTGTTTCGAGGTGCCCGGAATGAGGTGGTTCGAATCTACCGATGTATATTACATAATCGTATGTTTTCATCATCTGCCTAAGCTCCTTAGTGCAATAAAATGCCGTAAACCTTTATAACTTTGATACATTTACTGTATATTGATCGCTCCGATCATCAGAATTCACGTATCTCTTAAATATATAGCGGAGTATACACCAAATTTTTCAAAAATGCAAGAACAAAAAATTATGCTGATACAGCAAAAGCATTAGCTGCATTAATACGGGCATCTGTAAGTTCTTTTCCTGCTGAATCCGCTACATCATGTCCTGTTAAATCTTCATCCCATACTGTCTCAGATATAACTTCTTTGTTAACCAAACCATCTATATTAAGTGTTATACCGCTGCTTGCATCAGATTCTATGGTTCCTATACCAAACAATATAACATTTCCATCAGTAAGTCCAGATAAAAGTCTAATATTTCCAGCATGTAAGCCAATAACAGCAGCGTCTGCTGCACCACTCATATTATCAATATCTAAATTACCTTGGTATCCATGAAATACAGCACTGTTACCACTTCCACCTATATCTATAGTGGTTCTAGTAGCAGGTACAATTGCATGATTATAACAATTTACAAATCTAGATATTACATCACCGGATAACACTATATCTCCCTGAAGCCCGCAATTTGTTGCTTGCCCATTGAATGATGTCAAGTCTCTCAGTACAGCATCGGTGCACACCACACTTCCACCTACAGAACCAGTTAGAGTACAATCTCCAAACCTAGCCCCGTCTACTGTGGCACTTCCGCTAATGGTTATTGTAGTTGTCTCAATGCCGTTCCCTAAAAATAAATTATTATACGAACCAGATGAAAGAGTTAAATCGCTATGTATATGCACCGTCTCTATACCACGACTGGCCATAATAAGTAATGCATCGGCCATATTATCAACAGGGGTACTAAGTGTGCCTATTGGAAATGCAGTTCCACTCGAACCACCAACAGTATCTATATGTACTACTCCAGTATAAGAGAGTTGTTCTATTTCTTGTACTAAAACACCGTCGATCAATTGATTAACAACATTTGCCCCACCAGTATAGGTCTCTCGGTTTGTCCAAGTTCCTACACCCCTTAAGTAAATATCTCCGTCTGTAACCGTGTCATCGATGATTACTTGACCACTATTCATATCAATTGATACATCCTCTGTTCCAGTTTTATTTGTTAACGTAATGCCACCGTTATAATTACGTAATCCTAAACCTTGACCGGTACCGCCCATATCAATAGTTGGGGTAGATCCCCCCGGAACACCTGACCAACAATCTACAATATGAGCATCTACACCGCCACCTAAAGTTATTGTTCCAGACAAAATACAGTGATCAATATACCCATTTAAAAAAGTAAGAGTTTCTATTACACAGTTGCTAATTGACGAACTTCCATCCAAAACCCCAGTAATTGTTGCATTTTTATACTCACTATCTGCAATCTTAGCGGCATCTAATAATGTTATCTTTGTTCTTGCTTTTGATTCCCCTTCATAAGTGTGGCCATCATCGGCATCCACCGATGCGTCAATTGTTATATCCCCTTTTATGAGAAAAGTAAAAAATCCTCTATCATCTGCAATTGTATGACCATCTATTAAATTATTAGATGGCTGTCTGGGTGTTCCGGCGGGGAACACTGTCCCGGCTTCACCGCCAATAACATCAATAGTTACACCACCACCAAACGATGCGTATTGAATATCCGCTTGTTCTTGTAATGTTGCTGAAGATGATGCGGTTAATATGACTTGGGTGAATGCTGTGGGTAAAATGGCATCAATAACATCTTGTAGATCATTGACAGCAACAAGATTACCGCCGGTTGCAGATACTTGAACAACGTTCCATACCTTATACTCATCATCTATATCATAGGTATTACCAATACCTTCTGTTAATGTTTTAGTTGTGAGTTGTGTTTCAAAATCTACGGATACAACCTCGGCAATAGATTGATCAGTAAAATTAACAATCAATGATCCGCGTTGCACATTATTAGAAATAAATAAAGCGGCAGTATCTTGTATTATTTGTCTACCAGCTACTGGGGATGCTGGAGAGCCTGTTACTGTGCCTGTTTCTGCCGGAACAGTTCTACCAGCAAACGCTAGAAGAAGGTTTTGCATAGCAACAGTAATACCAACTTTAACGCCGCCGCCCAAGTCCTCTTTACCAGAAGCATTGATGAGCTTATCAAATGACATACCCACAAAGGAATCTTCTTGTTTTCTAAGAGTATCCACTAGGTCTTGCATCGTAATTTCAACAGAAGGAGAAGCTACTTCAGCAATTCGCGGGCTGGTGTTAAATTCGACATCTACGTCTGATCGAGTTGTCACGGCTTACCCCACTTTAACCCCAAATTGCTTTAATTCTTCATCTCGTTGCTTACATAAGGAAAGAACTCCATACAACGTATTTATACTGTTATTTTCTTCATCAACAACATCATCACAACGGATCATAGCTTCTCTACATTGTATGATTTGTTGTTCCATTGCGATAATATCATATGGTGGATATTGAAGTTTAAGCCGTTTTATTTCATCCATATCATCCACTTGATCTAATTTAGATATTTCAGTATCTCTATGCACACACATGCGTATATGCATAGAATATTCATTTATCATGGTATCCTGATCAGATTTAAATTTCTTGATACGTTTAATATTATCTTGACATTCAATAATTCTGCCGTCTATATAGGCAACACTTGGTTTGGGGTATCGCCCAAGTATACTGTTAATTTTGTTTTTAATGTCCATGGCTTGAACTTCAGACCATTGCTGTTTTGCTATTGCTGATTCAGCAATCGGAAGGGCATCCAATTTCATTCCATTCAGGCGAATGGAATCTATTCCAGTTAATCCAAGATTAGAATTATCCTGACCCATATTGTTACCCCATTAATTAAGCAATTATACAATATATACGATAATTCCACATGGTGTACATTACAGTATTATACAGCAATTGAATCAGGTGTACGTACAGTGGTTACCGTTGTATTGCCTTGTCCTTGGTCCTGATTTTGTTCAAATGGTAGAATAACTTTACCCTGTCTCACTTGAACTACTGTACCAAATGTACCACCTAACTTAACAAATGTATTCACAATTGATCCCGGTGTAACATCATCACCTACATCTTCTTCATAATCTAGAATTGTATCATATACATCGTCAGAAGTAGCATAAGTTTGAATTAACAAATTAATTGTAAATGTGTCACCTACATCAAAGTCATCTGGGGAACCATATAATGGTCTCAGCAATAATGTATCATTTGGTGTGGCCCCAGTTTGAGCAAACCCAGTTACTTCCCAAATATGTGTGGTTTTACCACCAAAAGTATTTCTAATAAGCATTCCTACTTCAACGCCGTTTGTAACAAAGTTTTCACCATCATCAACAACTTGGGTGGTACTCCCTGCTGTAGCAGTAAATGGACTATTAGCAATAGCCTTTAGAGTAAATACACCGTTTGATCCAGTAGTACGGGATGAATAGTAATATCTATGTTCTTCTTCAAGTGTGGTCTCTACAACTCTAACTACACCAATAGTAGGAACTTCCCCATCTACAGTACCAGCAGCCCTAACCTCCGCATCGTCGATACTATTATAAGATCCACCCGGAGTATCTATTCCACCAAATTGATCTTTATCAATTACACCGGAAGTACCTGTGTCTCTAGCAACAAGAATTCTATCAGCCGCTCTAGTATTAGCAACTGTAAATGATAGTGTGTTAGGTGGAGTACGCAAGGTACCAAGGTCATCAGTCAAAATATATGCTTGAGTATCATCTGGGCCGGGATTACGAAAATCGATACCTTGGGCACCGAAAATTTGTGAACCTGTGAACGTACCAAACGGAGACGACTTAGGAGAGGAAATAGATAACGCTGCACCACCAGCACCATCCGTTTGTATGTCAACAGAGGACGAACTTTCATCATCAATCTGATCATTGTTTCCAACACTATCAAGAGATGTCTGTTCGTCAGTCGTTGTAAAGTATATCTGAGCCACATCCTCACCTACCACAGTTGTACGTACAGCTATTGAACGGGCTGTCCATGTACCACCATTGTGATCGATGTCTTCACCTTCGCCAAATGGTCCAGATGTCAAACCGTCATAATAATACAACCCTTCCAATCCACGGTACGTTTCTCCCGGTACATTTACGCCAGCTCCGAATAAATCCGCTGCATCAGCACCACGACGAGTTACATACTTGATACGCTCGTACACCTTAGCAATAGGAACATCGCCTTGTGCATCAATTATAACAGAATAAGGTTCTGCTACTCCAGTGTTATCATGATCACGGGTTGTGTTACCGTTTGTAATTGTTACTGATCCGCCTTGCGTTGCAGCGGGATCAGTAGGCCCAAGCAAGTTAGGGATTGATCCACCAGCAGCACCAGTAGCCGTGGCATCACCATCACCTTCAGCTACGAAATCATATTCTTTTATGGCTTCAGAACCAGTTAAATCAGTTAAGTCACCAATTAAATAATATTCTATTGTACCGGAATCTTCAGCAGTTATAACACCCTTTATTGTAGCCGCTGCCCATGAAGCACCAACATACAAGGCATTTCCTACAGTCCATGTGCCCCCACTTCCAGTCATTACATTTCTTCTATAACCAATAGTGTTGTTAATATCTGGTGCAGAAGCTAACGGCAAAGCGGAAAAACCACCCGCTGCTACGTTCAATCGGAAATTATCATACAATGACGTATACCTTCTAGCGAATACTTCAAGGTCACCATCGGCAATCAATGCTCCTACACTTTGTGTTCTAATTAAAACAGAAACAATACCCAAAGAAACGGCAGTATCTGTGGCCCAGAATTGGAAACTATCAGTAACAGCATCCTTTAGTTTAATTCTATTTTGAACAACATAAACTTCGGTGGCTGTAGGTACACTACCAATAGCCTGAATAGCTGTAAATCTAGTTTGCCCAGAAGTTGCGGCAGTACTAGAAGTACTTGAACCAGTACCATTAGTAACCACAAGAGTACCAGTACCATCAAAAATATCTCCCGTTGTGGGGGTAGAATCGTCTGGCCTAATCCACGCCACAAGGGTACCATCGGGTTCTATTTCAAAATCTAATAAAGTTCCAGTATCACCAGAATCGCCCTGAGTAACAAGTTTTCCAACATCACCAGAATCAAAGTTGGTACCACCTGTATACGGTACCCGTAATACTCCTCGACCGGCATCATTTCCAGCAACACCAACTAATGCCCAGTCTGCTGTAATTGTTCCTTCTTTAAGCTGTTCTGACGAAGCTCTTGAAATAAAAGCTTTATTTTCCATCGTATATGCGTTCGGAGTTACAGGAAGCATTGGATTTTTAAATCCCATTGCTTGAAATTCATCTGTGACATCAGCTAGGGCTGAATACACTTCATTTGTCGAGCGTACAACCCCAGATACATATACTAGCATTCGTGTTCCAACATTTGCGGCAGGATCAGTAGTCTCATCCTCAAACTGATACTCCCAATCTCCTCCGAGCAGTGATATAGTTGTCATTTATGGCATCTCCTGTAATACTTTTATTTATATGAAATGAAAACTTATTTCAAAATAATGGAGGGTTATTTGTCAATTTACATCTAAAAACTAGCAATCGCATCTTCAATCCATGTAGCAACCACACCTAACCCAGTAGAAATAACAATACGATCTTGTGCAAATGGTAGATATTTGGTAACATCTAAAGTACATTTTTTACCTTTCGGAACTATTGTTACTGATCCCGCTGTATATGCGGCTCTTACATAATAAAATGGACCTTGGCCATTAATAGTAGTTGTGGCCCAATCCCCCGGCATTGTCCACGACACGATATTTTCCCCCAACACGGAAAAACTGCTTGTACCATCAGATACTCCTGATAAATTGGTCCAAGCACCATTCCAATATTGCCAAGTCATTGTAAACCCACCAGTACCAACCACACTAACATTTAATTTCAATTGACTAAACTTCTCAGTATGACCAAATAAATAGCGGTCTTCATTAACAACAGGGACTGTGGGAAGGAGTAGCATATCATCAGTAGTTGAGCTGTTAGCCTCCGTTGTCTCATCAGTAAAAGAACCGTTATCATCTTGTAAAACAGCAATGGCATTACCTGATGATCGGGCTCTAACAACAACATCTAAACCAGATGGATTAAATGCGGATTCATACTTAAAATTTGTAACCTCTGCAACTCCATCAGAGTCAGCAAATTTCTCAAAAATTATATCTCCTTCTGTCATACTTCCAACGGTTTCATCAGCTATAACTACAACAGCAGCCCCCTCTGATACCCCTTCTACCCTTATTGTGATTACTGCTGGTGGAGACCATTGAGCGCCTGCATCGTCTGTAACATAATCCAATGTACCTCCCCCAGAATTGACTATCATTATTCCCTTGCCATTAGATCTCTCAGTCAAAAAGGTCGATCCTGTGGAATAGAATGCTTGTGTTTGAGCAGATCGGCACCACTCCCATACTAATTCCCCAGTTGCTCCTAGAGTAGTTTCAGTAGTTATGGCTGCAATATAATCATACAATGCTTGATACGTTATGGTTGCTGCGTCAATCCATATAGAAAATGGCTGCTTTGAGTCATTTGTATATGTGCCACTAAATGTCCCGGCTGTGCCTCCTGTTCTGCTAAATGTATCCCCATTAGTTATTGCCGTTGCATTTCTGTCTTTCAGATGAATTATTCCAGCAACAGAATCTCCATCAAGAGCCTCGGTAATGGTTCCAGTAGCACCACTAGTAAACGTCAAGATCATACCCACAGCTAATGTACCAGAACCAAGTGTAAAATTAAACAGTTCAGAGGGATTGGTATCATCATTCCATGTAACACTAGACCCTACTGCTATTGCTGTAGATTGAGTCGTCTGAACGATATTATTATCAGGATTTAAAACTATAACACCATTGAATTTCTCATCTGATACCTGTGCAGCTACAAAAGGTAGATACAGCCACTTATTACTCTGCAAAGCATGACCGCCGTAGGTAGTTGTAGATGAATTGGTGGCATGAGCTAGGTAAATAAAAGAATCTTCAACAAACCCAGTAACTGCCGCTGTAACTAGCTCCAATACAAGGTCATCGGATTGGGTATTTTCATATACATTAACAAGAGCATCTGATAACTTGGTGCCATCTGATGTTTGCACAGTAACTTTAATACTTCTTCTGTCATTTAATACATTTCCTGTGGTTGTGCCAACCCACGTAAAATCAGTATATACCGTTGCATCCCAGATAGGATCAATCATGTTGATCGTCTTATTTTGGCGAATATTCCATAAATCTGTTACTCCAGAAAAAACTACTCCTTCAAGTTCTATCGTTTCTGCTGCCGTATCAGCTACAGTATCTAATGTATCAATATCAGCTAATGATAAACCATTGGCTATAGTTCCTGCATTGACTCTGACTATTTCCGTTGTAGCGGCTAAACCACCAATACCAGAATTAACTAATTCAGCATCATACAAATGCAATTCTTCGGTATTTTTTAAAAGTTTGCATCCATCAAAACGAACATCAGATCCAGCAACACATTCAAATTGCTGAGTAACTAATTGTGCCCAGAAAAGACTGTCATAAAAACGACCTACGGACCCACTTTGAAATTGCCAGCTAGGTTCAGCAGCAGATCCATTGTAAGATGTATATATTGCCCCATTAATAGATGCATCCCCCGCCGGATATCCAGATACAAACCATCCAGTACTGGCAACTATAATTGCTACATTTGATCCCCTGTCATCAGCTTCTAATGCCTGACCATAACTGTTGTGCAAACCAGCATTAGCTTGAACAGTTAGGACATTGGACAGCTCGTACAGTCCAGTCCTTGCGCTTAGGGAAATACCGTTGCCAGATGTGCCCGAAATTCCAGTCTCAATATCATCTACATCATAAAAAACATCAATATCATGTGTTGTTTCTATTGGATTGGTATCCCAGTCACGGTCAACAGTTAGGATTATTGTGTTTCCAGTACCAGCAGCTTGGCTAATTACTTCCCGTAACTGGGGAGTGCCTGTTCTGTCTATCAAAATTGCCCGGTTAGTGTAGGTCGTGTATTTGTCCCCTACTTGGGTTCCAAGCGTGGCGAGATCATCTGATACAACAACAGTATTGTTTCCTGTTTGTTGAGCCTGAGAGCCAAGGGTCTCAGTCATCACAAAGGATGTGATTAAAGTTCCTGTACCTGATGAGTAACTAATTGCCACTGTATAATCCTATTTTTCAAATCATCCTACTTCGCCAAACAATGCGTATAACTGTATAGTTTTCATATGTTATTTATTTATTGTGTTCCATTTGGGGTGCTTTATTTAATCCAATCATATTACTGAAACCTGTATCTCATCCACCGTTTTGTCTGGGTTGTATACAAATGTTTTTAAATACGTACCGTCATTGATAGTGTTTACGGTGGCATCAGGACTATATGTAAATGTTTTTGTGATGGAACCCTTAGTTATGGTCTCCACAGCTTTATTTACAAAATAGGTAAACGCGGCAGATAATGGTATGCCTTCCAACTCCACTTCATCTTTGGTTGCAAGCCAAATATCTAGAAAGGAGACTGATGATCCTCCGATTTTTCGTGTAAATATCATTCCCATAACACTATTTATACCCTATGAAAGTGAACAACTATATATATCATAAATTAGATATAAGCCTCCTTTTCAGTGGCGTTTGATAAATAAAATAAAGGAACCGATATGGCTATAGAAGTAGACACATTAATTAATTCATTCTTCACTTCAGATGGTGTTCCGGCTGACGGATTGACGCCCACAATTGATATATGGACAGTAACTCCAACTAGCCACACTAAGGTCATAGATGGGGAGTCCATGATCGAAATAGGAGAGGGGTTATACAAATATAATTTCACCACGTATGACACCGATATTGATTATGTGGTTAAAGTGGATGGCGGGGGATCATTAAGCGGAAATGATAGATACCAAGCTTCAGGTAATGAGAGTTTCAAGGAAGATATTGCAGATGCCGTGTTAGATGAAACGGTCACTGATCACTTGTCTGCTGGTTCATTGGGATTTGTGATTGCCGCTACACAAGCAGATACCACGGCATTAAGAATTGATGTAGATAGTGCAATTATTTTGGTTCAAACATTACTTAAGTATGAGTCAAATAGGACTAAAATAGATAAATTGGCTAAAACCTTGACAGTATTTGATGATGATGGATTGACACCGTTACAGGTATTTGATTTATTAGACGGTACAGGTTCACCAAGTGTGGATGAGGTTGCTGAAAGAGTACCACAATAATGGCTGATTCTTTGGGTGGTATACTTACCAATGGTCTAGGTGGTGATTGCACTGCCATGATATTAGGACCATTTCGTCTTAAAATTTTTATCGAGGTAAGAGACGTAAATCCTATGAGGCCCGGTGGGGTTGACGCACCATTTCCTATTCACAGGGATGACGATGATGAAAAACAAGAGCTTAAGAAGCTTGTGTGTATAACGGTTAAAATGGGGGAAAATGATATCTACCGGGAATATATAGTT
>Ga0209976_10001931_pt1 | contig 11974 bp, 7 predicted proteins | sample SumtaG_FD_182806 | JGI IMG/M metagenome (GOLD analysis project Ga0209976, IMG submission 182806) | Deep subsurface microbial communities from Indian Ocean to uncover new lineages of life (NeLLi) - Sumatra_00157 metaG (SPAdes) (version 2) | ecosystem: Environmental > Aquatic > Marine > Oceanic >... | reverse complement strand
CCGTTTCACTGTCTGCTGAACCGGTTGCCCCTGTCCAGGCCTTGACGCCTGTGGCTGCTGGTCTTGGGAGAAAGCGTCCTCCATGGGACCTCTCGTCATACTGAAGCGCTGCTTCCGCCTCTCGGGCATATTCTCTTCTTCTGCCATCTGGACGAGGAACAGGATCCGGATCGTGTCCTCCCTGACCCGAATCATCATCTCCTCGAACATCCCGAAACCTTCTATTTTATATTCGGATAGAGGATCTTTCTGGCCATATCCCCTCAGTCCGATCCCCTCCCTGAGCTGGTCCATTCCGTATAGATGGTCCTTCCACTGCCCATCCAGGACCTGCAGGAAAAAATTTTTCTCCAGGAGCCTCATCGTCTCAGGTCCGAACTCGGTCTCCCTGGCCTTGTAGGTCTCCCTGGCAAGGGTCAGGAGCCCCTCCTCGAATTCATCTACACCAGGCTCGAAAGAACCCATCCGGGGTCTGAAACCGAAAACGGCGAAGAAACGGTCTGCCAAGCCGTCCAGATCCCACTCGTCGCTATGGGCTCTGGCGTCGACATGAAACTGCACCATTTCCTCGATCGTCTCCTGGACCATGTCGTCGACCCATTCGGACAGGTTCTCCGTACCCAGGATCTCCCTTCTCTGTCCGTAAACCGATTCGCGCTGCATGTTCATGACATCATCGTACTCGAGGATGTGCTTCCTGATGTCGAAGTTGTGGCCCTCGACCCTTTTCTGGGCATTCTCGATCGCCTTGGAGACCATCCGGTTCTCTATCTCCTGCCCCTCGGTCATTCCAAGCCGCTCCATGAGTCCGGAGATCCGCTCGGAACCGAAAATACGCATGAGGTCGTCCTCAAGACTTAGAAAGAACCTTGAACTGCCCGGATCACCCTGACGACCGGACCGCCCCCGAAGCTGGTTGTCGATCCTTCTACTCTCATGGCGTTCGGTTCCCAGGATGTGCAAGCCCCCTGCCTCCAGAACCGAGGCGCGTTCCTGTTCGCAAAGGTGCTGCATCTCGTCCAGTACTTTCCGATACTCTTCAGATTCGATATCCTTGATCTTGTGCCTGGCAAGGAAGATCGGGTTGCCTCCCAACACGATATCCGTTCCCCGCCCCGCCATGTTGGTCGCCACGGTAACGGCGCCTGCTCTCCCCGCCTGAGCCACAATCTCAGCCTCCCGTTCATGGTGCTTCGCGTTTAGAACATGGTGAGGAATACCCTCCCTTTTCATCATCCTTGACAGGAGTTCTGAACTCTCAATAGAGGCTGTTCCAACCAGGACCGGCTGATTCCTGTGCCGGCAGTCGGCTATCTCATCGACCACGGCGCTGTATTTCTCCTTCGTAGTACGATAAATGACATCCGGATTGTCCTTCCGGACCATAGGCATGTTTGTGGGAATCACAGCAACATCCAGGTTGTAGATATTCTTGAACTCCGCGGCTTCGGTATCCGCGGTTCCCGTCATACCGGCCAGTTTGGAATACATCCTGAAAAAGTTCTGGAAAGTAATGGATGCCAGTGTCTGGTTCTCGCTTTCGATCCGCACCCCTTCCTTGGCCTCCAGGGCCTGGTGCAGACCATCGCTGTAACGTCTCCCGGGCATGAGGCGACCGGTGAACTCGTCGACAATAAGCACCTGATTGTCCTTAACGACATAATCCACATCGCGTCTGAAAAGAGCGTGGGCCTTGAGGGCCTGCTGAACGTGGTGGTTGATCTCGATAGTCGCCGGATCGTAAAGGTTCTCGACACCCAGCAGCTTTTCAACACGCTCGACCCCCTCTTCGGTAAGAACCACGCTCCTGGCCTTTTCATCTTTGGTATAGTGCAGTTCCTGTTTCAGTCGGGGGATGATGGTATTGATGCTGTAGTACTTGTCGGTGGAGTCCTCCGCTGGACCGGAAATGATGAGAGGGGTACGTGCTTCATCCACCAGAATGCTGTCGACCTCGTCCACAATGGCGTAGTTCAGGTCCTTCTGGACATAGTCCTCAAGGGAAAACTTCATGTTGTCCCTGAGATAATCGAACCCGAATTCGTTATTGGTCCCGTAGGTAACGTCCGCCCCGTAGGCATTTTTCCTTTCCAGGTCTCCCATGGCGTGTTGAATGACACCGACATCCAGGCCGAGGTACCTGTAGATGGTTCCCATCCATTCGGAATCCCTGCCGGCCAGATAATCGTTGACCGTCACCACGTGGACACCGGCTCCGGTGAGAGCGTTGAGATATACGGGAAGGGTCGCGACGAGAGTCTTTCCCTCCCCGGTTTTCATTTCGGCGATCGTTCCCTGGTGGAGAATAACCCCCCCGACAATTTGAACATCGAAATGTCTCATGCCAAGAAGTCTTATGGATGCCTCCCTGACCACGGCGAAGGCTTCCGGGAGCAGGTCGTCAAGGGGTTCTCCCTGCTTAAGCCGTTCTCTGAACTGCCCTGTTTTCCCTTTCAGTGCAACATCATCCAGGACCTGTATGGACGGTTCAAAGCTGTTCACACGCTCAACAATGGGAGTGATCCGTTTAAGTTCTCTCTCGTTCTTTGTACCGAAGATCTTCTGGGCAATAAGATTGATCATTTATGGAGTTCCTGGCAGCGTGTCGTATAAATCCCGACACGCTGCGTAAATTTTTCGAAAGGCTCTTTCTTAGAGCTGTTATTTCGAAAATGATTAACAACACCGTTTCATACCTGAATTACGAATCATTGACACATCAAGTTAACACCTAGCAGCGTACCTTGAAAACAAAAACCGGGTCACACAAACCGGGAACAATTTTACAGAAAACGACCCCGGTGGCATCACCTCCGGGGCCGCTGGATTTATATTTTCGGCTTTACCCGGTTCAGTTCAAAATATATCTGGATGGATTGACCGACACTCCGTTAACAGCCACTTCGTAATGAACGTGAGGACCAGTGCTTCTCCCCGTACTGCCGACGTGGGCAACCACGTCACCCCTCTTGACCTTCTGTCCCAACTTGGCATCAAGTGTAGAACAGTGACCGTACCTGGTGGTGATCCCATAACCATGGTCGATAATGATCATGTTGCCGAAACCGCCCTCGCGGCCCGCGAATACGACTAGACCGTCGGCCGGTGCGATAATCGGCGTACCACTTCTTGTGGCGATATCAAGCCCCTTGTGCAGTTCCCGTCTGCCGGTAAAGGGAGAAGAACGGTATCCGAATGTGGATGTCAACCAACCTTTGACCGGCCAGATGGAGGGTGTTGAGGCAAGGAGCGATTTCTGGTCTTCCAGGTACTCCACAAGCTCCTGGAAACTTCGCTCCTGAATGCTGACATCTGTCTTGAGACGTTCCAGGCTCCTGTTCATACTGCTGATAATGGTCTGGTCCTGGAATGAAAGTTCACCTTCCAGGGGATTGAACGGTTCCGGGTTCTCACCTCCGATACCCATGATCTGCTCAGGGTACACCACTCCGTCCAGATCGGCCATGACCCTCAGTTTCATATCGAACTGTCTGAGCCTCGTCATCTCTCCCTGGAGATCATCAAAGGATTTGGCGAAGGTGACCAGTTGCTGTTGCTGCTGACGCGCCTCAAGACGAAGCCTGTCGAGTTCAGTCACCATTTTCTTTACGCCGTAATAATCGGTAATCAGATATCCGAGACCGAGGACAACAATAGAGAGAAACACAAGGAATCCCCTGACCATGGTCTGTGGAACCCGATATTTCCTTACCCGCGTGGTCTCATCGGGAAGGATCATAATGGTATATTTCTTTTTACTCACGTACAGACTCTCCCCTTGGAAGCTGGTTCGCCACCCGAGCAGCGTGTCAGGAAATCCCGACTCGCTGCAAAAATTTGCTCAAGCTGTTCGTGGTTCTCAACCACCGTCTTACGGAATTCTATACCCAGGGGTATATCAGGATTCCCCGGTATACTCCCTAACCATCAATAAAATCCTGAAAAAACTAACATATCCGATTAGCAATTGCAAGATGCCTTAACTCCGGAACCGTCCGAACAGGCTTCACGATTCCGGAGCTGGAAAATAACTTTTATCCCAGTGGCAACAACCAACAACCTGATATATCTTTTCTAACTCCCTGAAATAATGACCGATTCAAATAAAAGTGTTGGTGATCCCAGTGATCCGTAAAAAGAAAGGTCATCCCCGACACCTGCAAGTGAGGCCATCAGTTCAAACAGGTTACCACTCACTGTGCCGTTTCTGAAAGGCCGTTCGGGTTCTCCGTTGTGGAGAATATGGCCTGCTGCTCCGAGCGAAAAATCCCCGGAAACCCTGTCCATCATATGGGCTCCCATCAGGCTATTGAACCTCACCGAGAGCCCGGACGGCACTAACGATTCTATGGGGTCTTTTCCTTCCTGGATGTAAAGGTTGGACGGTCCAGGCATGGGCGCGCCGGTGAGGGCTCCTCTCGAAGCGCTGCCCGTGGGCTCTTCAGACCATCTTGCCGCGGTCTTAAGAGTGTGCATGCAGCCGGAAACCACACCGTTGTCCACAAGTTTCCGCGACACAGGGGGTACTCTCTCGTCGTCAAACGGCATCGACCCTGTCCTCCAGGGCATGGTTCCATCATCAATGATGGTAAGAATCTCCGAAAACAACCTTTCTCCCCTTTTATCGACCAGCCGCGATCTACCTTTTTGCATCTCCTCGGCTGAAAAGGAAGCGATCAGAGCTCCGAGGAGATCCAAGGCAACTTTCGGGGGGAACAGGGCGGGAAAGGTCCCAGTATCCGGAGGCAGGCCGCCCAACAGCTGTACAGCTTCCTTGGCCGCGTTTTGTCCTACCTGCCCGGGCAGCAAATCAGACAACCTTCTCGATACCGCGAAATCGTGCCCCGATTGGGATTCCTCACCGGATCGGGCCACCGCCTGCACGGAAAGAGAAAAAACAGAATCCTCATAGGACCAGACACGCCCTCCGGAGGCAATGGCCGTACCACGGCGCTGCTCCTGATATGAAGGTTTATGAGCCTGTTCTACCCGCTCATCGGCGCCCAGTACGGCCGCCTCTGTTTCTGCGGCAAAAAGCACCTTATTTTCAAAAGGTATTTCAAACCCCTTAGCGTCAAACAGACCTTCAGTCGAACCGATAGTTTCCGCTTTCGAAAAACGGTTTTCCTCCATAGGCGGCAGCAGGCGAGCAGCGTCAATAGCATCGCGAGCGAAACCGGCAAAGCCTTTCTCATCAGGCGCTGTTGTGAAAGCAAACCCCTCTCGTTTTCCGTCAAGCAAAACCCTCAAGGCAGCTGAAGTCTCCTCGCTGCGCCTTATCCCCTCCGGCTTGCCATCCTTAACCTCAATACGCAGAGAGTGGATCCTGCGGACCATGCACTCCGCGTCGTCAGCCCCGGCCCCGCGGGCCGACTCCTCTATTTGTGAGGCTAGAATTTCGATATCACTGGAAGTGGAAGACATTCAGGCCAGCTCCATGATCACGGCATCCTCGTCGCAATTGGGAAATTGTGGGCACTTAAGGCAGTCCGCCCACACCTTGTGGGGAAGAGACTCCTTTGGGACCATAGCAAACCCGATCCCCTCAAAAAACTTCGGCCTGTAGGTCAGGGCGTATATACGAGCGATACCCAGTGACCTTGCTTCTTCAATGCACGCGTTCACAAGGGTCTTTCCCATGCCCCGCCCCTGCAGTTCGGGTGACACGGCAAGGGATCTCACCTCTGCAAGATCCTCCCAGTTGATGTGTAGCGCTGAGCATCCGAGGATCACACCATCTTTATCTATCACAAAAAAATCCCGTAACCCCTCGTAAAGTTCGCTGCGGGATCTGCCCAACATTTCACCCTTGGTAGCAAAATTATTTACCAGGGTGTGGATCTGGGGAACATCGCCGATCCTGGCCTTCCGTAAATTGATATTGTCTTCAGCCACGAGCCTCCTCCAACAGTTCCCTCGCTGACCTGACGATCCCCGAGGACACCTCGATCCCACCCATCATTCGGGCCAATTCGTCCACCCGTTCCTCATCATCCAGATACCTCGCCCGGACCACTGTCCTGCCCTTTTCCTCGGTCTTCTCCACCACGATATGGTGATGGGCACAGGCCGCCACAGGGGCCAGGTGCGTTATGCAAAGGACCTGATGGTATCTGGCGATGTCCTGCAATTTGCGGCCAAGAACCGCCGCCACCCTGCCCCCGATACCGGCATCCACCTCGTCGAAAACAAGGGTCCCGACTTCGTCAGCTCCGGCAAGGATCCTTTTCAAAGCCAACATCACCCTGGACAACTCGCCCCCTGAAGCGATCTTCCTCAGAGGCATAAGAGGTTCGCCTGGGTTAGGGGAAATTAGAAATTCGGCTTCATCGGTCCCGGTCTCGCTCATGTCGGTCTCAACGAAGGAAACCGAGAACCTGACCTTATCCATGGCAAGATCCTGCAGCTCTTTCTGAACCAGGCTTTCCAGCGATAGTGCTTCCTCTTTCCTGTCCCTGCTCAAGCTCAAAGCCATTTTCCCGGCCCGCACCGCCAGTTCTTCCTCCCGGGACTTTAACGTTTCCTGATCTGTCTCGCCCTCCTCGATGAGAGTCAGTTCCTGCCTCGCCTCCTCCAGGGTTCCAACGACCTCTTCCATGGAGGGGCCATACTTCTTCTTGAGGGTCGCTATGAAGGCCAGGCGCTCTTGGATCTCCTCAAGACGGTGGGGATCAGCCTGGACAGCTGAAGCGTAGTCCCTCAGGAAATGTCCTGCCTCCTCCAATTGAACGCCGGCCCCTTCAATGAGTTCCACGACCTCACTCAGTCTCGCGTCTGTTCCCATCATTTTCTTCAGGTCTTCGGTATGGCGGCGAACCGTTTCCACAACCGAGCCCTCTCCCTGATAAATATCCTCCAGGGCAGAGGAAGCAGTGTACAGGAGTTTTTCAGCAGCACCCAGGATGCTTTCCTCATCACAAAGTTTCTCTTCCTCACCCGGCTGAAGATCCGCTGATTGAAGTTCATTGGTGACATAACGAAGGTAATCGAGTCTGGCCAGACGCTCTCTTTTGTCCCGCTCGATCGCGCCTAACTGTTCCCTGACATTCATAAGCTCTCGGAAAACCTCTGAAAACTCCTGCTTTCTGGGACCGAGGGATGCAAATGAATCCAGAGCCTCAAGATGGACAGTTGTTTTAAGAAGAGATTGATGTTCATGCTGGCCGTGGAGATCTACCATCCGATCCCCTATTTCTCTTAGATGAGGGAGCGTGATCATCGCACCGTTGACCGTAGCCCGCCCTCGCCCTTCCCGGCGGATCTCTCGACCGATGATCATTTCATCCAAGGCCTCGAACCCGTCAGGGAGAATCATTTCCGGAGCTTTGAACGCTGCCTCCACCTTGGCTAAACTATCACCGGCCCTCACGATAGAAATGTCAATCTTTTCCCCGAGGACTGCCTGGAGCGCGTCCACGATGATCGATTTCCCCGCCCCGGTCTCACCCGTCAGCACCGTCAACCCCGGTTTAAAGGGCAAAGCCAGTTCATCGATGATAGCGAAGCCTTTTATGGAAAGGAATTCTAACAAAACAATCCTCTGTACCCAGTACCCAGTACCCAGGAGCCAGTAATGACGACTAGCTGACTGAACGACTGAGCGACAAAGCGAATGTGACGCAGGTCGCGCGGACTTACAGCACTATTGCAAAAGTTCCACATCGAGCACTCATATTTAAATATTTTAATTTCAGTTCTCGATTGTAATCCGTTCACTTTCCACTTTCCACTTTCCTCTTTCCACTGTTCACTGTTAACTCACAGATAATTTCGGTCACGAATTTACCTGAGTCCCCAGTGCAGTTTCGTGCTCAGAACATCATAGAAGTTCCTGGCCCCGGTTCGTATGAGGTTGACCTTATTGTCAGATGCCCGGATCCGGACGCAATCTCCCTGGTTGAGCTTCGTCCCTTCCTGTCCGTCGAGGGTAAGGAACACCGCTCCTGAATCGCTTAGCAGACACAGTTCGATTCTTGACCCTCCGGAGATCACAAGGGGGCGGTTAGTCAGGGTGTGAGGGCATATGGGAGAAATCACGATCACGTCCAGCGTAGGTTCTATGATCGGCCCTCCTGCCGCCAGGGAATAGGCTGTCGAGCCCGTTGGTGTGCTGACGATAAGGCCGTCTGCCTGGTAGTTAGTCACCTTCTGGCCGTCAACCAGTGTCTCCAGATCGATGATCCTGGCCAGGGCGCCCTTGTGGATGACCACATCGTTCAGGACCTGGTAATGTACTATCTGCTTTCCTTCACGATGAAGGGTTGCCTCAAGGCGAACCCTGGGTTCAATGGAATATTCTCCCTCAAGAACTCTTTCAAGAGATCCGAAAAGCTCCTCCAGTCCAAGTTCGGTGAGGAACCCGAGGGATCCCAGGTTGATCCCGAGGATTGGCTGGTCCGTTCCTTCAAGCAACCGGGCAACTGAAAGAAGGGTTCCATCACCACCGAGGACAAGCACCAGGTCCACACCATCAGGGACATTTTCCCTCGGAACAGCGATGCAATCGCCATCGGACAACCCCCTGTAATCTTCCTGTACACGTACCTTCACACCGCGTCCGGTGAGCCAGGGAACGAGTTTCTCCATCACCTCGTCGGCATGGGGACTGGAGATCTTCGTTACAATGCCTATTTCTTTCATTCCGGCCATGGGGGCTCCCTTACCGATGAACCGATAGTAACGGTGTGTCGGTGTGTCGGTGTATCAGTGTAATAAACTTTGAAACTAACATGATTACAACCCATTTCACCCTTACTCCGTTACTCCCTAACTTGCGTGTCCCTCCGGTACACCCACACCCCTTACCGCCATACTGGAACCTGAAGTCTGCGGCCACATTTTCCCCGACACGCCGATACTCCGATACGTTTTTTGTTCTTTCCCCGTTACCCCAATACAAAGCCTGTCACGCCAAAGGCGTGATTACCCCGGCACGTTTTTTGTTCCTTCCCCTTCCCACAAAAAATACGCCAGAAATTCCACATTCCCGTTCGCGCCCTTTATGGGTGACTCCATACACCCCCTGGGTGTAAAGCCTTCCCTGGTAGCCGCTTCGATAATAAATTCAACAACCTCCTCGCGAACGGCCGGATCTCTTACGATCCCCCCCTTCCCCACTTTCTTCCTGCCTGCCTCGAACTGGGGCTTTATCAGGACCACAACCCTGGCGCCGGCACTGAGGAAATTCTTCAGCCGTGGCAGTATAAGCTTAAGGGAGATAAATGATACATCCACTACTGCAAGGTCCAGATCGTGCGGAAGCGCGTCGTCATGAATGGTTCTGAAATTTGTCCTTTCAAGGACAGTAACCCTGTTATCGTTTCTCAGCTTCCAGTCCAACTGTCCATAGCCAACATCGACAGCGAAAACACCAGCCGCTCCGGCCTTAAGGAGACAATCGGTAAATCCGCCAGTAGAGGCTCCAACGTCAAGACAAATGGCTCCGGCAGGGTCGATCCCGAAATGTTCCAGTGCAGCATGAAGTTTCAATCCTCCTCTGCTGACGTAAGGAAGTGTCTCCCTGATGGAGAGGGGAGTCTCGGGGTCCAGACGGGTACCCGCTTTTTCGATCCTTGATTCGCCGGAATAGACACGACCGGAAAGGATGAGCGCCTGAGCCCGTGTCCTCGTTTCCGCCAAGCCTCTTTCAACGAGGAGGAGATCAACCCTTATGGATGCGGCCACCGGACAACACTTCCTTGACTGCTGCGGCGATCCCAACGGCATCTATCTTAAGTTCCGATTTCAGTTCCTTGATAGTACCCTGCTCCAGAAAGGAATCCGGCAATCCGAGGCGGTGTACAGTGAAATCCTCACCTTTTTCCGATGCCGCTTCGATTACGGCCGACCCGAAACCGCCCTGGAGCACATTTTCCTCAACAGTCAGGGTGACGCGGCATTCCATTGCCCACTGAAATATCAGATCCGTGTCAAGGGGCTTGATGAATCTGGCGTCTATGACCGCTACCGACACTCCTTCTCTCTCCAGGGCCTCGGCAGCCGTGACGCATGGATGAACGGAAGATCCCACGCCTATGAGCAAAGCGTCCGCTCCTTCACGGAGAAGTTCCCCCGTGCCGGATTCCCAAGGAGCCGGTTCGGGGATCTTCACACCAACACCTGCTCCGCGCGGGTATCGAAACGCTGAAGGCCCATCCAGAGACAGGGAAGTTGCCAAGGCCTGGACGAGAGCAGCCTCGTCTCGTGGAGCCATAAGGGTCATGTTGGGTATATGCCTCAGATAGGACAGGTCGAAGGTGCCGTGATGGGTTGGACCATCCTCCCCTACCAATCCACCCCGGTCCATGGCAAATATAACAGGCAGATCCTGGAGACATACATCGTGGATTATCTGATCGTAGGCCCGCTGAAGGAAGGTGCTGTAGACGGCTACCACAGGCCTGAAACCTCTCGTAGCCAGACCTGCGGCAAAAGTGACCCCGTGTTGTTCGGCGATCCCGACGTCGTAGAACCGGTCGGGAAACTCTTTGGCAAAAAGGTCGAGTCCCGTTCCCTCCGGCATGGCCGCCGTGATCGCTATGACCCTGTCGTCTCTTTTGGCGGCTTCGACTATGGCACTTGAAAAAACGCTCGTGTATGATGGAGGGCCGTCGTTCTTATAAGGCACACCGGTCGTAAGATCGAAGGGTCCAATTCCGTGAAAAGCCATGGGGCTCTCTTCCGCCGGCTCATAACCTTTGCCCTTTTCCGTTCCCACGTGCACGAGAACCGGACCATCTATTCGTCGCGCGTTATTCAGCGCTTCTAAAAGGCGATCCAGCCTGTGTCCTTTGATGGGGCCGATATATTCATATCCCAGTTCCTCGAACAACATGCCGGGGTAGATGAGTGATTTGAAGGAGTCCTCAGCCCTTTGAGCTATGTGGAGAAAATGTTCGCCCACCTTGGGGATGCTCTTCAGGAAGTTCTCCGTCACTTTTTTGACCTTGTTCACAGGACTTCCCGTCAGGGTGCGGGACAGGTAGGAGGACAAGGCTCCGACGTTGTGGGCGATTGACATTTCATTGTCGTTAAGAATAACAACCAGCCTGTCTCCCAACTCCCCACCCTGGTTGAGACCCTCCAGAGCCAGGCCGGAAGTCATGCTCCCGTCGCCGATGACGGCCACAACTTTACCTTCCTCGCCCTTGTGTTTCATCGCCTCAGCTATTCCGAGAGCGGCCGATATGGAGGTACCGCTATGCCCTACGTCAAACACATCATATGGACTTTCTTTTCTCTTGGGAAAACCGCTGATACCGCCTTTTGTGCGAAGAGTGCTGAATCGGTCCCTTCGTCCGGTGATCAGTTTGTGAGTGTACGCCTGATGCCCCACGTCCCAGATGATCTTGTCCCGGGGCATCTTGAAAACGTGATGCAGGGCCAGAGTCAGTTCGACTGCCCCCAGGTTCGATGCCAGGTGACCACCGTTGGTGGACACCACCTCGAGAATGGCTGACCGCACCTCACCCGCCAATTGCTCGAGCTGTTTGATATTCAGATCCCACAGATCCTCCGGGGAGTTAATGTTCGGGAGAATGAGGTTTTTTTCCACATCTTTTCCGCTCAAACCTTATAACCTCCTGAGTAGGACAAAATCAGCGATCTCGGCCAACCGACCCGTAGAATCAACATCAGCTATCACAGCCTTCGCGTCATCCACCAGTTTAAAAGCCCTTTCGCGGGCTCCCTCCAGCCCAAAGAGACCTGTGTAGGTAACTTTCCCCCTCTCGGCATCGCTTCCCTGGTCCTTGCCCATCTCCTCGGTAGTAGCGGTCACATCCAGGATGTCGTCCACCACCTGAAAAGCCAATCCAATTATTTCCCCGTAGTGTGCCAAGGCCCTCAGTGTCGTCTCATCCGCATTGGCGGCAAGCCCGCCCAGGATCAGGGAACACCGGATCAAAGCGCCCGTCTTGTGGGTGTGGATATACTCGAGCAGGGGAAGGTCAGGCTCTGACCCTTCGCTGTCCAT
>Ga0209976_10001930_pt1 | contig 11981 bp, 12 predicted proteins | sample SumtaG_FD_182806 | JGI IMG/M metagenome (GOLD analysis project Ga0209976, IMG submission 182806) | Deep subsurface microbial communities from Indian Ocean to uncover new lineages of life (NeLLi) - Sumatra_00157 metaG (SPAdes) (version 2) | ecosystem: Environmental > Aquatic > Marine > Oceanic >... | reverse complement strand
AGTTAGGGGTGAAGTATGCGTATGAGACTTGGAAAGATTATTACCAGGAAATAAAAGAAAAGTGGGAAGTATGATTTCGGTAATCATTCCATCCAGAAACGAGCTGTATTTGAATAAGACTATCGAAGACATCAAAGTAAAATTCGTAAGTGATTACGAGATTATTGTCATTCTTGATGGAGCCGACAGTGAGAGGATCGAGGGAGTTAAATATATTTATAATAAAGAGCCTAGAGGGATGAGAACAGCCATTAATCAGGGTGTAGTTCAATCTGGGGGGGAGTATCTGATGAAATTAGATGCCCACTGTATGGTAGACCAAGGTATCGATGTAAAGCTTAAAGTAGTTCATCAAGAGAGTTGGGTGCAGTCTCCTAGGCGCAAGCGCCTTGATTCCAAAAAGTGGGTCTTAACAGACACTGATAAGCCTGATATTGATTATATGTTTATTGGAAAAAGCTTTAAAGGACATAAAGATAACGACAAGAACAGAGATTTGGAGTTAAAAAAGAAGTCGATAGACGATACTGATGTTTTTCAAGGTAGTTGTTATTTTATGAGCAAAAATTACTTCAATAAATTAGGACTTTTGGATGACGTAAACTTTGGGAAGTTGGGCAGTGAGGCAATCGAAATAGCTTTAAAAGTGAAGCACGATGGAGGTCGGGTGATGGTCAATAAAACTACTTGGTACGCCCATGCGCGCATCGGGAGAAGATATAGAGGAAGTATAGAAGAAATGAATAAAAGCCGTGAGTATGTCAAGATACTAGCAGAGAGGTTATGATTCCCTTGTTTTATCCCTCCATTCCTAAAAAGAAAATTTTACAAGAACTCTCAGATACTTTAAGTGGGAGGTGGATTGGACAAGGGCCTAAAGTTGAACTCTTCGAGAGAAAGTTCGGGGAAAAAATGGGCTATAAATATCCAGTAATGGTAAATTCAGGCACATCAGCATTAGAGTTGGCATATCACTTGCTTGATCTTGAGGAAGATGATGTGGTGATTGTGCCGGTTTTGAATGCCATCTCAGGCCAAGTCGGACTGATAAGGCGAAGGTGTAAAATAGTATTCTGTGACATAGAAAAAAGCACTTTAAATATTGATCCTATTCATCTGGAAAAACTGTTAAATAAGCATAAGGCACAAGCGGTAGTTGGAGTACACTTGGGGGGCATACATTTTAATCGGCGGGTCAATTTAGTTTGTAAAAAATATAAAGTGCCTTTGATAGTTGATTCGGCCCAGTATCCTGCCACAACTGCCGGAGACTATATTTGTTATTCTTTCCAAGCGATTAAACATATAACGACCGCTGATGGAGGGATGTTGGTAGTAAGTAAAAGACAAGAGTATCAAAGGGCCAAAGCATTAAGATGGTTTGGAATACCCAGAAAATCCAAAAATTCGAGTCAAACTCGACAAAAGTTGAGTAAGGCTAGAGGAAGAAGCAGTTGGAAAGTAAGAGAGGTAACCAACGAGCTCAAGGAAGCTGGTTATAAATACCAACCAACTGATGTTGATGCCTGTTTTGCTTTGGCGGCCTGGCCGGATTTAGATAGAGTGATTGAATGCAGAAAACAGTTAGCGAAAGAGTATTTTAAAGGATTAAAAGCGGTCAAAGGGGTTCAAATAATAGCAGCTGACACGTATTGGTTGCTGACAATTCTGGCCAAGAAGCGTGACCAGCTAGCAAACTACTTGACAAAAAAGGGCGTTGAAACTAACCTGGTTCACATCAGAAATGATAGTTATAAGATTTTTGGCAGTAGGCGTCTAAACTTGCCTAATATGAATTGGGTTGAGAGAAGATACCTATGCTTGCCGCTAAATGGTGAAGTAAAAAAGGCTGACGTTTCTTATATTTGTCGGTCGATAAGAAAATTCTATGATTAAGCATGATGTCAGCGTAGGAAAACTAGAGTATTGTCAAATTTCTGGTTCGAGGAATTTGTTTGAGGCGATTGACCTTGGTTTCCAACCTCCGTGCGGGACGCTGCTGACAGAAGACACGGTTGGTAATCCGGAAACCTACTATCCTTTGAGGCTGATGATTTGTCCTGAGTCTGGGTTGGGACAATTAGATTATGTTTTAGGAAATGAGTTTTGTTTTCCGGTTGATTACTCTTATAGACCCGGGATATCGGTGCCTTTGGTAGAGCATTTAAAAAAGCTTGCCTTTAGAACCGTTTCCGACTACAAACTGAAGCCTGGTTCATTGGTGGTTGATGTTGGTTCAAATGACGGCACGCTGCTGTCGTTTTTTAAGAAGAAAGGAATGAAAGTTCTTGGAGTTGAGCCGACCAATATGGCTAAAATGGCAAAAGAAGACGGAATTACTACAATTCAAGACTTTTTTACTGAAAGACGAGCTAAAAGAATCGTTAAAAAATATGGTCGGGCCAAGATAATTACCATGACCAATGTTTTTGCCCATATGGCGGATTTGGGGGAAGTAATGAGGGGGATAGCCATTTTACTTGATAAAAAGGGAGTGGTGGTGAGTGAAAGTCAGTATCTTTTGGATGTTTTTGAGAGAAACCAGTTTGACGAAATTTATCACGATCATATTAGGATCTATAGCTTAAAGTCGCTAACTAAGCTGTTTCCTTATTATGGTATGGAGGTGTTTGACGCCAAGAGAGTCCAGACTCGTGAGGGCAGTATTGAAGTTCACGCTGGCTGGAAAGGCAAACATCCAATTAGCCCCCATGTTGGGAGACTCTTAAAAGCAGAAGAGGATGTAGATCTATTTAGTCCTAAAGGTTGGTCTAAATTCAGGAAAAGAGTTGTTAAGCAAAAAGATAAGTTCTTGGAATTAGTTGGCAAAATTAAGAAAAAAGGGTTAAAAATCGTTGCGGATTCTTGCCCGACTCGAGGCGTGGTGTTACTTAATTATTACGGCCTAGGCAAAGATATCTTGCCCTACGTTTCCCAGTTACCAAAAACAGAAAAGATCGGGAAATTCATACCGGGAACACGAAACCCCATAATCAGTAATGAGATTATCTTAAAAGAACAACCGGACTACATCTTGATTCTTGCCTGGCATTATGACGATTACATTATTAAAAATTGGAAGGCAAAAGGAGTGAAATCTAAATTTGTTATCCCTTTGCCAGAATTTAAGATAATATGAAAACAGTTGACTACTTAGAAAAAAGATTCGGCCAGCACAAGGACAATCCCCACAAACTTTCCGGATTGGTTCGTGATGACCTGTATCGAATATTTGTGGATTTGGGCTTTACGACTGGGGCTGAGGTGGGGGTGGAGAAAGGAAAGAATGCCCAGACGATGTTTGAGATTATTCCCGATCTAAAACTATATGGAGTTGATCCATACAAACAACATCCTCAGGCTAGTTATGTTCACCATGCTGAAAAGAGGGGTTGGAGTGAGAGGTATTTGCGAAACTGCAAAAAACAGTGCCTGAAAAGAATGCACGGCAGGAATTTTACTTTGCTTCAAGGATTTAGTGAGCATATGGCTGATAAACTGGAAGACAGTTCTTTGGATTTTGTTTATATCGATGCCGATCACTCATACGATATGGTGATGTTGGACGTGATTAAATGGGGCAGGAAGCTTAAAAAGGGTGGGATTATGAGCGGCCATGACTATTACTATGATAACGATACATCTGGAAGGAGAGCCAAAGTAACTCAAGCAGTCAATGATTACACCAAGGTTCACAATATCAAGTTTTATACCACTGATGAGAAGCACGCTTTGCTAATGGGGGATATTTACCCCTCGTGGTTTTGGGTCAAATTAGAAGACATTTACCCCAATGTGATAGGAGCATAATAAATCTATGAATAAAATAAAACAATATGATATCATTTTTTTTTGTTGATCTAACACATTCTCTTACGTCGCAAGTACGAGGCTTACAAATGGCAACGTACCTTGGAGCAAAAATGAATCCCAAAAGTGGATTCAAAGATGATGTTTGTATTTGGGTAAAATCACAACCCCCAGAAAATTGTCCTAGATTTTCTTACGTTGACATGATGGAGGGTGATAACTTGTTGCCGTGGTTAGCCGCTCATCCCAAGGTGGGTATAATTGCTGTAACTAATGATCTTTACAAATATCTTCAGAAAAAATTTGCAAGAAACAATATAAAATTGATCCCACAAAATCATTGTAACTATAAACGGGAAGTAAGAAATCGAAAAGATGTTAAAACTGTGGGGTTTATAGGAGTTCCAAGATATTCTTTCATGCATCATTCATTGGATGATATAAAGGAAAGATTAGCGAAAGTAGGGTTAGATTTTGTCAAAAAAACATCATTTAGTGGTCGCAGGGGTGTAATTAATTTTTATAGGAATGTGGATATTCAAATTGCATGGAGACCAAATGCTGACGAATTTAGAAATCCTCTAAAGTTATCCAACGCCGGCTCATATGGAATACCGACAGTTGCTTATCCAGAAGAAAGTTTTGTGTCTGAATATGACGGCTGTTTTATTCCCGCTATGTCTATAGATGAATTAATTACTAAAGTTAAAGAACTAAAAGACAATCCAGATTTATATAACTATATGGCTAAGAAGGTTATTGCTAGGGCAGAAAAATATCATATTGAGCACATTGCCAAACTTTATAAAAAATTAGATAAACATAAAAATTAAATATGCATCGAAATTCACTAAATATAATGCAGATGTTTGTGAGAAAATATCTTTCCGATATAGAATTAAAAATTCTGGATTTGGGCAGTAGGCTGGTACCATCAAGACAACAAAGACGACTGGGTTCTTATCGGCAATTTTTTACAAATCCAAAATGGCATTATTTGGGAGCCGACATTGAAGTGGGAGAAAACGTCGATATTTTGACTGACGGTTATGTCTTTCCGTTTAGTGACGGAGAGTTTGATATTGTGATATCAGGTCAAACCATAGAGCATATGGAATACCCATGGGTATGGTTTAAGGAGGTAACACGGGTTCTAAAAAAGGATGGGTTGTGTTGTATTATCGGTCCAGCCGTATTTGGTGAACACAAATTCCCCATAGATACTTATCGCTACTACCCGGATGGAATGAGGGCTCTGGCAAAATGGAGTGGATTGGAAATTCTAGAAGTAGAAAGAATTAAACAAGAGTACATGATAGAAGATACATACATGATTGCCAAAAAACCATGAATAATACAATAATCTATAGTTTAAAGGTGTTCCAAGTACCATTCTATTGTTTTCTTCAAGCCTTCTCTTAAGCTGGTTTTGGCAGTAAAGCCAATCCTTTTTGCTCTTGATACATCGAGTTGCCGTCTGGGCTGTCCATCTGGTTTATTGTCATTCCAGCGTATCGAGCCTTTATAATTGCATAATTTCATAATGATTTCTACAACCTCTTTTATTGATGTCTCTACTCCAGTTCCGAGATTAAGCGGTTTGACATCTTGATACTTTAAAGTAGCCTGGACAATTCCTTCGGCGGCGTCTTTAACATATAAAAATTCTCTGGTTGCAGATCCAGAGCCCCAGACTTCTACAGATTTTTTATTTTTGTTACGCGCATCAATAATTTTTTTAATAAGGGCTGGAATTACATGGGCTGAGGCTCTGTTGAAATTATCTCCCGGACCATAAAGATTAACAGGAATAAGATGGATGGCATTAAAGCCGTATTGTTTTCTATAGGCATTGCCTTGAACTAAGAGCATTTTTTTGGCTAATCCATAAGGAGCAGTGGTGTCTTCAGGATAGCCGCGCCAAAGATCGGCTTCTTTGAACGGTAAAGTAAGTACGTTCGGGTATGCACAGACTGTTCCGATACTGACAAACTTTTTAACTTTGGCTCTACGTGCTGCCTCCATTAACTCTATACCCATGACTGCATTTTTATAAAACATTTCTCCAGGGTGATCGTTAATGTATCCAATTCCGCCAACTTGAGCAGCCAGATGGATAACAAGGTCAACACCATTAATCAAGGATTGGCAATTGGATCTTTCCAAAAGATTATATTCTTTTGAACGAGGGGTGAAAATGTTTGTGGCGCCGCAACGCTTTAGTTTTGAAACTACATGTCTGCCTAGAAAGCCGTTTCCTCCGGTGACCAAAATGTTTTGGTTTTTGAGTTTCATCTCGACAGAATTATAGCCTACTAAAATTATAGCGAAAGCAGGAGTACAAACAAAGGAGTCTTGATCACAGCATTTTCTCGATTTCAGAGCCCCAAGCATTTACTAGCTTAAGTTCTATTTTTTGTAAAAAATCTCTTTTAACAAGTTCTTTGTAAACTTTAAGCAGCGAAGTCAAAGGGTCTTTGGTTAAAGAAAGCGAATTGAGAACCTTGGTCAGCTTTATAATTGTTAGAAAGTTTGGTATTTCGAGTGCAAAGTCTTTGGAATTGTCATGCGGATTTCTATTACTGGTACCGGCAACAGGGTAGGTAAATAATAGTCTTGCATCCATTTCCCACAATATTCTTTGGGCAATGTAGCCTCTATAAATGTCTTCTGTTCTTGATATTCCTTCTACTTTTGATCCAGATGAGGTTACTGGTAAATAAAGGAGGGGGTATGCGGGAGGGTGGCTGAAAGTACTTTGAGTATTGAATGGTGCATAGCAACCGCGGTCAAGCGCAAAAAGACCATGACGTTTTAAAATTAGCGGGTCGTTGTAGAGAAAACGATAGATGGCATCAAAGTCGCTATCTTTGTCTTGAGCAGAATTCTTAATAGGGGCATAAACTGTTTGTTTCTTGGCTTTAATATTTGCCTGATTTTTTATGTATTCAAGCGGAAAGCCTCGGGTCCAAACTAGTTTGTTTTTTTTAGGACTTTCAAGAAAATAGTTATATACATTTATAAATTTTTTCCCAGAAAGAACCGTGGCGTCTATCTTTAGGTTCAGGGGAGGGGGAAAATTTTTGTCCGGAAACATATCATCGTCGCTTTCATAGATCACTTTGGCTTTGTTTTTAATGGCATATAAATATCCTAAGTTTTTTCTGGCATAGAGATTCCAGGGAAAAATTTTGGAGAATTTGGGAAAGAGTTTATCTTGCAGGGAAGGGGAAAGATAATAAGTTTTATTTAATGACCAATTTTTTGGAGTCTTTTTATCGCCAACAACAATTAATTGCCATTGGGAAATAGCAGAAAAGGATAAAATCTCGCTTTTGGGAGAGTTTATGGAGGTAATTACAATTGCTTTATCCACTGGTTTGTTTTGAATAAATAGTACTTTAGCATATCAAAAAACGACAGGTATTTTAAATTGATGTACCGTTAGATCTGGCCTCCTATTGTTTGTTGAAAAATAATTGGAGCGTAATATATAATTCATAATATAAACTCTGCCGCAATTCGCTCTGATAATGATTTCCTCTGCCTTAAGACCATTAGGGTTGTCAGTAAAGAAAAAGAATATTTTATAAAATTCTTAAATCATGACTAATATTAAGAATACCACTATACCTATAGCACCTATAGCAGGGAACGAAAATAATTGGCGAACGAGTCAAAGTGATCCTGATTTTGGCCATATCTTAGAAGTAGAAGCAGATTCTTGGTTGATAGAGGATGAAACCAGGAGAAAAGATAAGACGTTGAGGGAAGCCATTAGGTATCCTTTACTTAAAAAACAGATGGGGCTTAACTTCTTAGATACTGCCGACATGATTGTAGCAGATATAGGAGCTGGTCCTTTGGGCGGGGTTAGTTCAGTGGTTCATTGTAGAGAGGTACATAGATTTGATCCTTTAGCAGATGTGTATAGAAAATATTATCATTTAAATAATTATCATAATGTCAAGGCAGAAGATCTCACTGATGATTTGGGCAACTTTGATCTGATTATTATTACTAATGCTTTAGATCATTGTGAAAACCCACGACAAATTTTGGGAAATTTAGCTAGATATATGAAATATAGTGCATATTTTGCTCATCTTCATGCGATTAATAATGCTATTACCCATCCTCACGAAGCTCACGTCCATAATGTCAATCCAGAGATATTTAGAAAAAATCTTGATGCAGATTTTGAATGTGTGTGGTATTTAGACTACCAAAATGATTATCTTACTTACGGATGGCGGAAACAGCCAGCCTTTTCAGGACTGTATAGAAAGATAACTGGTTATAAATAAGGGTAAAGTCTTTGGCCAAAAATTTTTATGAAACTAACAACGTTGATATTTAGTAAAAATAGAGGCTGTCAGTTAGAACTGTTATTGCGGAGTTTGCGCTTTAAAGTTGAGCAGATAAATCTACGAGTCATCTATACCTATGATCCAGAGTACAAAGCAGCTTATGACAAGCTTATAAAGCTGTATCCAAATATCGAGTTTATTTTAGAAGAAGATTTTCAGAAACAAGTTATAAGCAACATTACAGATGAATATCTATTGTTTTTAACCGACGACGAAGTAATGATCAACAGTTTTAGCGAAGATTGCCCGGAATTTAAAAAGTTTCAAGCAAATGAAGATATCGTATGTTTAAACCTTCGCATGGCCCCTAATTACGATTACGACTTCCTGAAAGACAAACAGGTTCCGATACCAAAATTTGATGATGGGATGTGGGAATGGAAAAATTATCGGCATGATTGGGGGTATCCTTGGTCGGTTGGCAGTCACATATTTCGGAAAAAAGATATTTTGCCTGTTTTAAAGACGATGGAGTTGAGTGGTCCTCACATGCTGGAGCGTAATTTGCGAGGGAGGCTAGAGAAACCACTGATGATCTGTTTTAAGAAGGCAAAATTTGTGCAAATCCCAGTAAATAGAGTCGCTGGCGATATCCAAAGAAGCAGTAAGTTTATCCCGGCTTCTTTGCTGAACGATAAATTTTTATATGGTTATGTTATTGATTTGGAGCCGATTATAAAGCAATCAAAAAAAACCAGGTCGTATTTTATGCCGGTAGATTTAAAATTGATAAAAAAATTCAGTAAAAATAACCCTTCAAAACGGCTGAAAAAACCAATAATTTATTCAGCCTTTGGGCGAGAGATTAATGATGATATAACGATCATATTTCTGACTGTAAACAGGGTGCCTGAAAATTGGGCTAAGTATCAGCGGAGTGTGTTGGAAAAAGCAATTGGTAAGGCTCCGGTAATCTCGATTTCTAAAAAGCCATTAGATTTTGGGATTAATATTATTCAAACTGAACCAGAGAGCTCATCGAATATTTATTATCAGATTCTGAAAGGATGTAAGCGAGCAAAAACGCCCTATATTGGAATTGCAGAGGATGATACTTTATATGAAGCTGAGCATTATCGATTTCGACCACCACTGGACAGCGTGGCTTATAACTATAGCCGTTTAACCCTAAATTTGACCCAGCACCCACTTTACGGCTGGAAGAACCGAGTAGTTAACGCGACGATGATTGGTCCACGAAAACTAATCATCGACTCTTTGGAAGAAAGATATGCTAAATATCCCGACGGAACGCCGGATAGATACACTGGAGAAATTGGTCGCGCATGGGTGGAGAGGAGTTTGGGGATAATAAGACGCAAGTCGATACGTTTCTACACAAAAATTCCAGTGATCCAATTTAAACATGATTATAGAAGAAAAGAATTGGGATCGGTTAGAAATATGGATCCTGGCGCTATGAGGAGTTTTGATATTTGCCACTGGGGAAAAGCGAGTGATTTAGTTAAAAAATTTCGATGAACAAAACTATCATTTACTACACGGCTAATCGAGAGAAGTTTGAACAAAAGATTATTGATGACATGTGGCCTAAAGCTGGAGATATCCCGATTGTGAGTGTATCCCAAAAACCGATGGATTTGGGCACAAATATCTGTGTTGGCGATGTTGGGTATTCTTATTTGAATGAACGAAAACAGATTCTAATAGCGGCTGAGGCAGCCAAAACTGAGTATGTAGTGACGGCGGAGTCTGATTTTTTATATCCAACTGGTTATTTTTATTTTGAACCCAAGGGGGCCAATATCTACCGGTACGAAAACGTTTGGATCATGTGGCTTGATGATCGGAAAAGAAGAAACTTTTATCGAAAAACGGCTACCTCTGATGGGGCGCAAATTGTAAGAAGAGAATTCTTAATTGATTTGCTGACAAAGTATTTGACTCCTTATCCAGGCTGGTACCGCCAAAATGATAGAAACGTTGACCCCAGACATTCTCCATATCATCGTGTGGATTTTGAAGTTATTAATTCTGAGATTCCCTGTGTGTCCATAAAGAGTAGAGAGGGGCTAACCTACATCACGGGTGTTCATAATGACGACACTAAAGAAGTGCTGCCTTATTGGGGCAATGTTAATGATTTGAGGAGCAAGTTTCTCTTAAGCTCATCTGAAAGTAACGGACCTTCAGATCTTCAAGGGGGGACTACATTCCCTTCCAGGCGCCCAGAACCGGAGCACGTACTCTCGCCCCGCACAGAAATTCGCTCTGGTGTGGGGAGTAAACTTTCAAAAGTTAAGTCAGACTCGGCAAAAATCGAATCAGACTCGAAAGGAAAAGTTTCGAGCCCAAAAACGAGCCTTGAGCCGGATTCTGAAAAAAGTGTTGTAAATACTAAGAAACATCTAATAAAAAAGTATGGAACGGGAGACCCACTAGTGGCACTAGGCATGTTGAGACATAATCTTTATCAGTTGTTTGCCGAGTTAGGGTTTAAGGTCGGGGCAGAAGTAGGCTTATTTCGGGGCAGAAACGCCAGGCAGATGTTTCGAGAAATACCAGGACTTAAGCTCTATGGTGTTGATGCTTATGACGACCAGCCCTACTCGACTCGCCACAAAACGGTCCCGCGCTACGATCGCAATCGGAGGATGATGACCGATAGAATAAGGGGGAGAAATATAAAAGTGATTGAGAAATTTAGTGAAGAAGCGGTCCAAGAGATTCCCTATGACTCTTTGGACTTTGTATATATCGATGGCGACCACTCATATGATTATATGATGACCGATATAATTCTTTGGAGTAGACGAGTTCGGGCCGGCGGGATTGTAAGCGGCCATGATTATGTTAAGCCTGGGGAGTACCGCCATAAATATGATATTAATGTCAAGGAAGCGGTTGATGATTATATTAGGATGCACAAAATTAGCCCTTGGTATCTGACAGACAAAAAAGGAGCGGTTAATAAGAGTGATAAATGCCCAACGTGGTTTTTTGTAAAGGAATAAAGATGACAAAAGGATTGGTTTATTACACTAATAACAAGCCGGATGAGAGAATATTTCTGGCGTGCCAGAAACAATTGAATAAGTGCATGGATTACTGGGGGTTTCCTATCTATTCCATATCTCACAAACCAATTGAGTTTGGGATCAACACCGTCGTGGATCTGGAAAACTCTTTAGTTTCGATGTATAGGCAGATACTTGAGGGGTTGGAGCAGTGTGAAACAGACGTTATTTTTTTAATTGAGCATGATGTTTTATACCATCCTTCGCATTTTGAATTTACGCCAGAAAGGGAAGATCATTTCTATTACAACCGCAATCAGTGGCATGTAAATTCAGAGACTGGAGAGGTAGTGACTTACCTTCATAACGATACCTCGCAAATGTGTGCTTTAAGAGAACCTTTAATTGTGCACATTAAGCGCGCCATCGAGACAAATAAGGACTGTTTTCATAGTCGTTGGGGAATCTCGCCGCCAAGAGGGATACCGCCAGAAGAGCAAAAAGGAAAGCATTACGGGACTTATTTCTCCTTGGTTCCTAACGTAGATGTCAGGCATCCCAAAACTTTTACTCGAGTGAGGATGACTAAAGATCAGTTTAGATCACCGCGGAGCCGTCGGGGCTGGTTGGAAACTGATGGGATTCCAGGCTGGGGAAAAACACTGGGTAGATTCTATGAGTTTTTAGAGGAAGTGGTATGATCTCCTTTTTTGCCAAAAGCACCTATCTACTAACGGATAAGGAGAAGGGAAAAGCTTATTTGCAGCGTGTTTCGACAAGAATCAGGGTCGAAGAAATATCCGAGTATTTGGAGGCCAGACTC
>Ga0209976_10001929_pt1 | contig 11984 bp, 9 predicted proteins | sample SumtaG_FD_182806 | JGI IMG/M metagenome (GOLD analysis project Ga0209976, IMG submission 182806) | Deep subsurface microbial communities from Indian Ocean to uncover new lineages of life (NeLLi) - Sumatra_00157 metaG (SPAdes) (version 2) | ecosystem: Environmental > Aquatic > Marine > Oceanic >... | reverse complement strand
GAACAGTTAGGCGAAGGGCGCACTGACCGGATATTCGGCCTGCCACACGAACAGATTGAGCAAGAGCCGCCCAAAGAACACGATGCCGACGGCAATTGCGAGCAGGGCCGGGCGGGGCTCAAGCGTGAGCCCGGTGACGTTATCGACCATCCGCAAGCCCAAGAGGAGACTGAACAGCGCAAACGCAATGATCGCTGCGAGAGCAGAGTCTAAAAGCGCGGGCCCGAGCCTCTGGCCGAACGATGTCGAAGGCTCAGCCAAGGCCCTCAGACCTTCTCCACTTCGGGACGGCCGAGCAGGCCGGTCGGGAAAAAGATCAGCACTATCGCGAGCATCGAGAAGGCGGCGACATCTTTATATTCAATGGTGAAATAGGCCGACCAGAACGTCTCGATCAGGCCGATCACGAGTCCGCCGAGCATGGCGCCGGGCAACGACCCGATGCCGCCGAACACCGCCGCGGTGAAAGCTTTGATCCCTGCGATGAAGCCAATGTAGAAATCGATCACGCCGTAATAGAGGAGGTAGAGCAGCCCCGCCACGGCAGCCAGGCTCGCGCCCAGCACGAATGTCAGCGAAATCGTGCGGTCGACATTGACACCGGACAGAGACGCCATCAGCCGGTCTTGCTCGCAGGCGCGCTGCGCCCGGCCGAGCGCCGTGCGCGCGATCATGAGCCAGAACACAATCATCAGCACGAGCGTCGTCACTACGATTAGGATTTGGATATTGGAGAGATTGACGGCGAACCCTCCCTCCTCGAACAAGGTGTAGCCGCCGGTGACGACGGGCTGAAGCGGTTTCACCCGCGCGCCTTGCGCCACTTGGACGAAATTCTGCAGCACGATCGACATGCCGATTGCGGTGATGAGCGGCGCCAAGCGAAACGACTCGCGCAGCGGCCGATAAGCGATCCGTTCCACAGTCCAGCCCCACACCGCAGTGAGAAGCATGGCAAGCAAGAGCACGATGAGAAGGGCGAGCGGGATCATGGTGACGCCCAGACTGAGAAAGGCCAGGAACAGAATGAGCGCGATGAAGGCGCCCACCATAAAGATGTCACCATGGGCGAAATTGATCATGCCGATGATGCCATAGACCATAGTGTAGCCGATGGCGATCAGCCCATAGATCGAGCCAAGCGCGATCCCGTTGATCAGCTGTTGAAGGAAATAAGCCATTGCCCCCGCCGTCCCCCCAAGCCAGGCCTGCCTTGCGGTAAACCCTTAGGCCCTGCTCGTTTACCGCCCTTTCTTAGCAAGAAGGGTGCGCCGCTTACAACGCGGCTCATCCGCTTAAGAGGCCAAGATCAGAGCAGCAAATGCGAGCCGTCACAATAGGGCGGATCGCCGGTGTCTTTGCAGCCGCAAAGCAGGGCAAGTTCGGTGCGCTCGGCGGTGAACGTCAGCGGCTCGATCCCGGTTCCAGCGTGGGAGCCGTCGCAGAAAGGCTGTTTCTTGCTCCGCCCGCAGCGGCACCAAGCGTAGCGCCGGCCGGCCTCAAGTTCGACTTGATAGGGGTTAAGCTGCGGTCGCTCTGGCTCTGCCATGGCGGGGTCCTTTGCAAGAGCTGGCCTTCGAAAGGCCCGCGGTCTTGGGCCTTGCTTAGCCAATTCGCCTCGCCGGCACAAGAAAGTGTCGCCAATCGAGGGGCTGTGACGGATCGAGAAGGAGGCAAGGGCAACCTGTTAATTCACTGGGAATCTGTTGGCGGCAGGATGAACTTACTGATTCGGAGGCCCAACTTGTCCCAGCGGAAATCGCACGAAAGAGCTTGAGTCGATGACCCATCCGGACCATAGAGGGCGAAAAGTCGGCACCGTTCATGCCGCACCGGCAGAACGGCGTGCCCGCGAAGGGCGCTTCAGTCGGGGACGGAGAGGGGCCGAGGTGTTTTCAGAGGCCGCTCATGTCTGAAGTCTTTTTTGCCCTCGTTTCCATCTTGGCGTTGTTTGCGTTGGCCATGAATCGCGCCTCGCTCCGGGCCTGGGCGCTCGCCGTCGCTATTTTCACCTTGGGCGCGCAGATGGGACTCGCGCAGGGCGATCTCCATTGGCCCGTCTTTCCGCTTTGGTCATTGCTGGGCTGGTTTGTCGCGGGGCTGCTCTTCGTCACCAGCCTTCCCGAGATCAAGCGCAACTATATTGTGCTCCCCGCCTATCGCGCGCTGAAAGATGCGATGCCGACGATCTCCGAGACCGAACGCGAGGCGCTTGAAGCGGGTACGATCGGCTGGGACGCCGAGCTCTTCTCCGGAACGCCCGATTGGGAAAAACTCCGCCGCATCGCGCCGATCTCGCTCACCGCGGAAGAACGCGCCTTTCTCGATGGGCCGACGACTGAGCTCTGCAAGAAGCTCGACGACTGGCGTATTCGCCACGAACTCCACGACATTCCCGACGACATCTGGCGCTTTGTCTGCGATCGCGGATTCCTTGGCATGCTCATCTCCAAAGAGCATGGAGGCCTTGGCTTCTCCGCCCAAGCCCAGTCGCTCGTTCTCGGCAAGATCTCGACGCGGAGCTCGGCGGGCGTCACCATTGTCATGGTGCCGAATTCTCTCGGTCCCGGCGAGCTGATCGAGAAATACGGTACCGAGGCGCAGAAGGCGCACTTCCTGCCGCGTCTTGCCAGAGGCGAGGAGATTCCCTGCTTTGCGCTGACCGGCCCGTTCTCGGGGTCCGACGCCGCTTCGATGCGCGACATCGGCTATGTCACGCGCGGCCAGCATGAAGGAAAGGAAACCCTCGGTATCCGGCTTGATTGGGACAAGCGCTACATCACGCTTGCGCCCAAGGCCACGCTGCTCGGTCTTGCCTTCCGCCTGTTCGATCCCGAAAATCATCTCGGCCGCGGCGAGGATGTCGGCATTACGCTTGCGCTGATCCCCACCAACCATCAAGGCGTCGAGATCGGACGACGGCATCTTCCCGGCGGGACGGGTTTTCCGAACGGTCCCACGCAAGGCCGCGACGTGTTTGTGCCGCTCGATTGGGTCATCGGCGGCCCGGAGCGGGCCGGGCAGGGATGGCGCATGCTGATGAACTGCCTTGCTGCGGGGCGCTCGGTCTCGCTTCCCGCCACCAGCGCCGCCGCCGCCAAGGGGCTGCTCCGGACCAGCACGGCCTATGCCCGCATCAGAAAGCAATTCAATCTGCCGATCGGTTTCATGGAGGGAGTCGAGGAGCCCCTGGCGCGCATGATCGAGACTGCATATGCGCTCGAGGCCGCCCGCGCGCTGACCGCCTCCATGGTCTCGGCCGGCGAGAAGCCCGCCGTGATCTCGGCGCTGCTCAAATACGTTTCGACCGAGCGCATGCGTCAGAGCGTGAACGATGCGCTCGATATCCATGGCGGTAAGGGCGTCTGTGACGGGCCGAGCAACACCCTTCAGGGCGCCTATCAGATGGTGCCGGTCACGATCACCGTCGAGGGCGCCAACATCCTGACCCGCACGCTGATCACCTTCGCCCAAGGAGCCTTGCGCAGTCACCCTTATCTTTTCACCGAGATCGAGGCGCTTCAGGAGCAGGATCGCGCGCGCAGCATCGAGCGCTTCGCACAGACCTTTGACGGCCATGTCGCCTTCACCGTCTCCAACGCCGCTGGCGCGCTGTTTCACAATCTGACCTTTGGTGTCTTCGCTTCGGCGCCGCCCAATGCCGGCGATACGCGGCGCTGGTGGCGAGAACTCGCGCGCGCCTCGCGCTCCTTCGCGCTGGTCGCCGATGCGACCGTTGCGCTCCTCGGCGGCAGGCTGAAGGTCAAGCAGAAGGTCGCCGGTCGCATGGCCGACGCCCTTGCCGAGCTCTATCTCCTCTCTGCCGTGCTCAAACGCTTTGACGATGACGGTCGCGTCAAGGAGGATTTCAAGCTCGTTGAGTATTGCGCCAGGAACTGCCTCCACCGGTTCGAACAGGCATTGCTCGGCACGTTACGCAATTTCCCGGTAAGATGGGCGGCCTGGCTGATGATGCCGCTGGTCTTTCCGTTAGGCCTGCGCCGGCGGCCGGCGAAGGACGACGCGGGCAAGGAAATTGTGCGCGCGGCGCTTGAGCCCGGCGCGTTCCGCGATCGTCTCACCCGTGAAATCTTCATCTCCGACGATCCGAAGGACCGAGTGGGGCTGCTCGACTATACGCTCGCAAAGGTCGTGGCTTGCGAGGATGCCGACAAGAAGCTGGAGCGGGCGATTCGCACAGGCGAGGTGAGGCGCTTCTACGACAGGGACTGGATCGCTGAAGCGCAACACAAAGGCGTCCTGAGCGAGACCGAAGCGCGTGATCTTGCCGAGCTTCGCGATCTCGTGGCTCGCGTCATTGCTGTTGACGATTTTTCGGCAAGCGAACTCGCGCGCGGGCAAGCGCCGGCACCGCCGCCCAAAAACGACGCCTCCAAGCCTGAGCATATTGCCGCCGAGTAACTCCCGACCATGACAGTGACACTTCCCGATTTGCAGGATTGGCGTTTCACCGTCGATTTCGAGCGCATCGCCTGGGCGATCTTCGATCGTGAAGGCGAGAGCATGAACTCGCTCGGCCGCCGTCCTACCGAGGAGCTTGGCGATATCGTCATGGCGGTCGAGGAAGCGGCGGCAAAAGGTGAGGTGAAGGGTCTTGTGCTGATGAGCGCCAAGGAGCGGAGCTTCATTGCCGGCGCCGATATTCGGGAGTTCGAGAGCTTCGACACCGAGTCCAAGATCGCCGAGGTGGTGAAGCAGACGCTGGAATTGTTCAACAGGATCGACCGGCTCCCGGTGCCGGTGGTGGCCGCCATCCACGGTTATTGCCTGGGCGGCGGGTTTGAACTCGCGCTGGCCTGCGACTGGCGCATCGCGGACCGCGAAGAGGAGACGCGGCTCGGTTTTCCCGAAGTCAAGCTCGGCATCTTCCCGGGGCTGAACGGCACCGTCCGCGCGATCGAGGCCGCCGGCCCGATGGACGCCATGACCGCCATGCTGACGGGCCGCATGTTGCGCCCCGCAGCGGCCAGGGCGATGGGCCTCATCGACCAGCTTGTGCCCACCCGCCACAATCTGCGTTGGGCCGCGCGCAAGGCCGTACTGCAAAAGCGCAGGTCCCGGGGCGCGCCGTGGTGGAAGCGGCTGATGCTGAAGCAGCCGGTGCGCGGGCTGCTGGCGAAGCAAATGCGCGCCAAGACCGCCGCGAAGGTCCGCGAAGAACATTATCCGGCGCCGTTCCGGCTTATCGACCTTTTCGAGCGCTACGGCGACGATCCGGAGCGCATGCGTGCCGCCGAGACGGAAGCATTTACCCCGCTGATGGCGAGCGAAGCCTCGCGCAATTTGCGCCGCGTCTTCAAGCTATCCGAGATGCTGAAGGACGAGGCGCCGAAGAATGGATTCAAGCCGCGCAAAGTGCATGTGATCGGCGCCGGCACCATGGGCGGCGATATCGCCGCCTGGTGCGTAATCCGGGGCATGCAGGCAAGCCTTCAGGATCTCGACGAAGCCCAGATCAACAAAGCGCTCGCCCGCGCCAAGGGCTTGTTCAAGCGGCATCTGCGCACGCCGCTCGCCGTCGACACGGCGCTTGCCCGCCTCATCGCCGATCCTTCCGGGAAGCATGTGAGGTATGCCGATGTGGTGGTCGAGGCCATCGTCGAGAAGCTCGACGTCAAGCAGACCCTGTTTCAGAAGCTTGAGCGCGAGGTAAAGCCGAAAGCCGTGCTCGCGACCAACACCTCCTCGCTTCGGCTTGAGGACATCGCCAAGCCTCTTGCCGATCCGGGGCGTCTTGTCGGGCTGCACTTCTTCAACCCCGTGGCGCAGCTTCCGCTGGTTGAAGTGGTGCGTGGCGAGACAACGCGCGAAGAAGAGGTGCGCAAGGCCTGCGCATTCGTTACCGCCATCAACAAGCTTCCGCTGATCGTCAGAAGCTGCCCCGGGTTTCTCGTGAACCGCGTGCTCGCGCCCTACATGATGGAGGCAGTCCGCCGCTACCAGTTGGGAGAGTCGCGCGACAAGATCGATCAAGCGGCGCTCAAATTCGGCATGCCGATGGGACCGCTCGAACTCATGGATATGGTCGGTCTCGACATCGCCAATCATGTCGGCGTGGAGCTTGATCTCGTGCCGGGCGGCGACAACGCGCTGTCGGCACTGGTCAAGCAAGGCAAGCTCGGCAAGAAGACAGGCGAGGGCTTCTATGTTTGGGATGAGGGCAAACCCAAACGGGAGCCGGTTGCATACGATCAGGCTGAACTGGAGCGCCTCGGCCGCGAACTGGTGAAACCCATGCTGGACGAGGCCGAGCGCGCGCTGGCCGATCGCGTGGTCGCGACAGAGGATCATGTCGATGCCGGCGTGATTTTCGGCACGGGCTTTGCGCCTTTCCGCGGCGGTCCGCTCCACTACAGGCGCAAAGAAAGTGAAACGGCGGCGGCCGCCGCTGCGGCCTAGAGCGGGCGAGGGGAGCCGGGAGAGACGAGATGGCTGAGGCTACGGTGCGGCGTGTAGCGGTGTTGGGGGGATCCCGCATCCCCTTTTGCCGCTCGCACACCGCTTACGCCGAACTCTCCAATCTCGACATGCTGATCGCCGCGCTTGGCGGCCTGGTCGACCGCTTCGCTCTGCACGGCGCCCATATCGACGAAGTTATCGGCGGCGCCGTGGTGACTCATGCCAAGGATTGGAACCTCGCCCGCGAGGCTGTGATCGGCAGCGCGCTGGCACCCACCACGCCCGGAATCACCATGATGCAGGCCTGCGGCACAAGCCTGCAAGGCGCGCTCGGGCTCGCCGCCAAGATCGCCGCAGGCCAGATCGAATCGGGTATTGCCTTTGGCTCCGACACGACAAGCGACGCGCCGATCGTGTTCCAGCGAAAATTCGCTCGGCGCCTCGTGACCTCGTCCCGCGCCCGCGGTTTCGGCCAGAAGGCTGCGGCTTTTAAAGGCTTCACCCCGGCCGAGTTGGCCCCTCAGCCGCCCTCGACCTCCGAGCCGCGCACCGGTCTTAGCATGGGAGAACATTGCGAGCTGATGGCCAAGGAATGGGGCGTCACCCGAGCGGCGCAAGACCGGCTCGCCTATGAGAGCCATAAGAAGGCAGCCGCCGCCTATGACGAAGGTTTCATGGACGACCTCGTCGTCCCTTGTGCCGGAGTGTTCCGCGACAACACGATCCGTGAGGACATTTCGCTGGAAAAAATGGCCGAGTTGAAGCCGGTTTTCGATCGCTCGGGGGCCGGTACGATCACCGCCGCCAACTCCACGCCGCTGACCGATGGCGCCGCCGCCATCCTTCTCGCCTCCGAGGGTTGGGCCGAAAGGCGCGGAATTCCGGTCCAAGCCTATCTCGGCCCGGGCCGCACTTCCGCCGTAGATTTCGTGCAAGGAGAAGGACTTCTGATGGCGCCGACCGTTGCCGTGAGCGATCTCCTCAAGCAAACTGGCCTTGCGCTACAGGACTTTGATTATTACGAGATTCATGAAGCCTTTGCGGCGCAAGTACTGGCGACTTTGAAGGCATGGGACTCAGAAGACTATTGCCGCCGCCGTCTGGGACGGAGCCAAGCTTTGAGGCCGATCGACCAGGCGAAGCTCAACGTCAAGGGCTCATCAATAGCTTTCGGGCATCCTTTTGCCGCGACAGGGGCGCGCATCCTGGCTGTTTTGGCCAAGCTTCTGCATAGTCAGAGGGGGCGGAGAGGTTTGATATCGGTGTGCACGGCTGGCGGCATGGGTGTCGCCGCCGTCGTCGAAGGCGCCGAGATAGGGACGGAACCCAAGGCCGCATAGCCGGCCAAAAACGAGATAAGGCCGCATAGCCGGCCGAACGAGATAATGGACGCGTAAGAAAGCGCGCCGCCGGGTGAAAACGAAGAGCCTCGTCGCGAGGCCGGACAGGGACAGGGGGTAAGTGTAGCGATTGCCACGGCGTCTTAGGCGCCTTGGCGCGACCCTTTCGGAGGTGCTTATGCGGCATCATGCGTGCGCTGCGGTGATCGGGCTCTTGACCGGCGCCATCTTTTTGCCCTTTGGCCAGTCCCACGCGGCTTCAGCCGATCCCACCGGTTACTGGAGGAAGCCGGACGCTGAGCGGGAGTCCAAGATCCACGTCTTCAAGTGCGGAAAGAGGAAAACCCAGCTTTGCGCCGAGATCACCTGGCTCAAAAACCCGAAGGACAGCAAGGGGGGCCCCCTGCATGACGTTCGCAATGAGAATCCGGCGCTGCGCGGCCGGGAGATCGTAGGATTGCGGATCTTCAACGGACTGACCCGGAGCGCTCCTTCGACCTGGACTGGAAAAATCTACAATCCCGAGGATGGCCGTACCTACAGCGCCACGCTGACCGTGCTGTCGCATAAGCGGATCCATCTAAGGGGTTGCAAGGCGTGGTTGCTCTGCGGCGAGAGGCAGTGGTTCAGAACCGCGGCGCCTCCTCCCGAGCCTGCGGAGGGAACGGAGCAGATCGAGGCGTCGCTGACGCCGGGAACGACACAAGCCGCTTTGGAGTTTGCCACACCGGTTGAGCCCCCCGCGTACGTCGATGCGCGGCACGGCTATGGCTTCCTCGAAATCTCCGGCGCTCCCGATATGGCAGCGCGTTTCAACGGCGAGAACGTGTCCAGCATTTTCCTTATGACCAGACCGATCGCCACCGCTGCCGTCCCGGCAAAGGCCCAGCCGGCCGCGACGACAGGCGGTTCCCAAAAGTCTGCGCCGTCTCCGGCGCCGAAGCCCACGGCCAGGCCGGTGCCGGTCGCCACAGCGGTGGCAAAGCCTGCGCCGGCGGCGAGACCCGCCGAACAGAACGCTCCCGCACCGCAAGACGGCAGTGCCGTTGAGGCCGATATTGAAGGCGCCGATGGCCTACCGGCAGAAACCGCCGAGGCCGCCGCCGCCGAGCCTGTCCCGCTGACCCGGAGACAACGCCGTCTCTTACGGAAACAGGAGCGGGAGCAGGAGAGAGAAGCGAGAGAGTCGTCGCTGCCCTGGATAGAGTGAAGCACCGGGCGCGTTAACAGCCTCCGCCCTTTCCGATCCACCTCGTTACCGCGATCGGCGCTGCATTTCGGCGCGCAGCTCCTTTTTCGACAGCTTGCCGATCATGGTCTTTGGCAATTCGTCGCGAAACTCGATTTCAACCGGCAGCTCGAACTTGGAGAGCTTTTCTCTCAGGAACTCGTGCAGTTCGGCTGCCGTTGCCGCCTTATCGTCCTTCAGCTTCACGAAGGCCTTCGGCACTTCGCCACGATAGTCATCGGGAATCCCGACCACAGTCACCTCGGCCACGGCGCTGTGCGCGTAAAGCGCATCCTCTATTCGCCGCGGATACACTTTGAATCCCGACACGTTGATCATATCCTTGATGCGATCGACGATGAAAATGTAGCCGTCCTCGTCCATATAGCCGACGTCGCCAGTGCGGAAATAGCGTCCAACAAAAGCCGCTCCGGTCTCTTGCGGCTTGTTCCAATAGCCGGTCATCACTTGCGGTCCTGAGACACAGATCTCACCAGGTTCTCCGCAGGGCATTTCCTGATCCGGATCGTCGAGCGAACGAATCGAGATTTCGGTGGCGGGCAAGGGAAGGCCGATCGATCCCTCCTTTCCGTTCTCAACCGGATTGCAGGTCACCACCGGAGAGGTCTCGCTCAGACCGTAGCCTTCCACCAGGCCGCTGCCCGTTACGGCCTCAAATCCGCGTTTTACCTCGACCGGCAGCGCCGCTCCGCCTGAGATACAATATTCGAGCGAGGAAAGATCGAATTTGGCGGCGCGAGGATGGCGCAGCATGGCGTTGAACAGCGTCGGCACTCCCGGCATCATCGTTGGGCGGAGTTTGCCGATCAGCCTGAGCGTCGGGAGGAGCTCGAATTTGGGCAGGAGGATCATCTCCATGCCCCCGGCAATGCCGTAATTCATGACCGCGGTCATGGCAAAGACGTGGAACAGCGGCAGAATGCCGAGCAGGCGGTCTGCCTCGGTCGCTTGCTGGTTTCGCCAAGCGCGAACTTGACCGACATTGATTGTCAGATTGGCGTGGCTGAGCATGGCTCCCTTGGGCGTTCCGGTCGTGCCGCCGGTATATTGCAGCACCGCGATGGCATCCGGAGTGATCGAGGGCCGCTCATACCGTCCGTCGTTGGCGAGCAAGGTGCGCTCGGGCACGATCCGATCTCCGAAATCGGAGGCGCCGACATTGGCGAGCTGCGCGCGTCGCAGCAATTTGAAGCCAGCCGATTTCAAGGAAGGCAGTAGCGACGGGAAGCTTGCGACGACGGCCTTTTCAAGGGCACCGCGCTCGAACATGGCCGCGACTTTTTCGAAGAGCAGCGAGAGATCGAGCGTCACCATGACACTCGTGCCGCTGTCGCGGATTTGAAACTCAATCTCGTCGAGACTGTAGAGCGGGTTAAAATTGACCACGGTGCCGCCCGCTTTCAGCACGCCGTAATAGAAGATCAGAAATGTCGGCGTGTTGGGGAGCAGAAGCCCGACCCTAACGCCTTCGCGGACACCGAGCGCCTGAAAGCCTCTGGCGGCCCGATCCGACAGCTCGCCGATCTCGGCGAAGCTCATCCGCTTTCCCATGAAATAGCTGCATGGTCGGGCGCCATAGGCTTGGACGGCTTTGTCGAGCAAAGTGCCGACCAGGGCCGGCCTGAACTTTGCGTCCCATGCGATGCCCTTGGGATAGGATTTGATCCACGGACGTTCGGGGGTCGCCTCTCGGCGAGACGCCGTCGTCAGGTGAGCGGGATGGGGCAATGTTGCCTTCCGTCTTTGTTTTTCATTAACTTAGGGCCCGCCAGCGGGCCGCGAATGTTACCATCGGAGCCGGTTGGGCCGGGGCTCATGGCACCACGATATTACATGCCAAGACTATATTTATGGGTCGGTCCTGTCGCTAACCATGGGAACCCGCCCGCCGGCCCATCGAGATTATGCTGAAACAATGGCGGAGGAAGGCGCAAAAACGCCAATATTCTTGGCGATTACAACTTCGAGCCGGGACGGAATCGGGCTCGGTACGCGGGTAGACTCGACAAGATTTTAAGTCTATTCCAATGCCCGACTTGCCCTCGGATTAGCTATGATTTAGCCAGGGACCAGGAGATACGGACCCCCAAAGGGGCAGGGAGAGAGCAATATGGACGACGCCGCTACCAAGATCATCGAGATTTTGCGTAAGAACATGAAGGATCCGTCGAAGACGGTCACGCTCGACACGCCTCTCAGTGAGCTTGAGATTGAATCGCTCGATCTCGCGGTTATCGTGTTCGATATTGAGGATACTTTCGGGATCGAAATTCCCTATAATGCCAATGAAGACGTGGAGGCGTTCGCCACGGTTGGGTCCGTCGTCGATCGGGTGAAGGGCGTCATCGCAGAGACGAAGGCTTCCGGAGCAGCAGCTTAAACCAGCCAATTCCGCTCGGGGGAGTCTTCCCGGGACGTCGACCAGGCTTGGGAGTTTACCTAACATTACATGACACACACTAACGGACGCAGGCGCGTCGTGGTCACCGGCCAGGGCGTCGTCACCCCTTTGGGCACGGGCGTAGAGAAATTTTGGGCGGCACTCAAAAAGGGCGAGTGCGGCATACGCCAGGCGCAAAGCTTCTCTACCGAGGGTCTCTACATCACCATCGCCGGTGAGGTGCCGGACTTCGATCCGAAGGAGCGCTTGCAAAGCAAGCCGCTCATCCTCGCCGACAAATATTCGCAATATGCCGGCTGTGCGGCGCAGGAAGCCGTCGCCATGTCCAAGCTCGAGGTTCCGCTCAAGGACAGCGAAGCCTACCGCGCGGCCTGCATCATCGGCTCGGGCGTTGGCGGCCTCACCACGCTCGAATTCTCCTACAAGATGCTGTTCAAGGAGAACAAGCGCGCCACCCATCCGCTCACGCTGCTCAAGGCCATCGGCAGCTCGGCCTCGGCCCATGTCAGCATCGAATATTCCATCAAGGGCCCGACCTTCGGCGTGGTCAGCGCCTGCTCGACCGCCACCCACG
>Ga0209976_10001927_pt1 | contig 11990 bp, 8 predicted proteins | sample SumtaG_FD_182806 | JGI IMG/M metagenome (GOLD analysis project Ga0209976, IMG submission 182806) | Deep subsurface microbial communities from Indian Ocean to uncover new lineages of life (NeLLi) - Sumatra_00157 metaG (SPAdes) (version 2) | ecosystem: Environmental > Aquatic > Marine > Oceanic >... | reverse complement strand
ATACCACAGGTACGAAGGTCGAGTTCAGTTTCAGCATTTTGCTAAAGGCTGAAACAAAGTCGGCGGTATGCTCCTCTTTTGCAAGATAGGCCATGCCGATGTCTCCACGCCAATAACTGGCAGATGCAGCATCACCAATCGTCAGTGTGTCATCGGCTGCGACGGTAGCAGGTATACCGGTTGGGCTGACCTCCAGACTTCCATTAACGTAGAATTTTTCGTTACCACGGATGTTGTTACCCACCATGATTACATCGGTATTCAGTGTACTACCAACGGCTGAGTCATCCCAGCCACCTACATCAGAGAAATAGGTGAGCTTGTTGGTTGCGTGCTGCTCACCCAGGCCAAGCTTACGGTTCCCGGAGTGAGGAGTTTGACGACAGAACAGGGCAGCAAATTGGTTCTGCGTTGTTTCGGTTCGCCTATTCGCTGAGACCATCAGGGTTGTGGGCCAGATAAGATCCGACGCCCCTGCAAGTGCGGCATTTCTGACCTCCAGATCGGCTGAAGTTGCATCAAGACCGCCACCGATCCCATCGGTTCCAGTACCATAGGTGACTGAGCCTATTCTAACCGTCAGATCATTGGCATTTGCGGTACGATCAAGAAGATCACCGGCAAAGGCATAGACGCCTTCCCAGCGCCAGGAGGGCCAGACGCTATGTCGACCAAGTGCATGGCTTGCAGCTCGTAAGCCGCCTCCATCGAGTGCGATACGGACAATCGTACTGTTCACGTCGCTAAGATCTGTGTGAACCACGATAAAGCCCGTCTCCGCGCCTGTATCGATCACCACCACGTCAAGTGGGAGTTCAGTGGTGCCATGCTCACCATACGCTCTGATGTCTCCACCGTCAGCGTTGACGCTCGTCCAGAAGGCAGCAGGCATACCGGCAAGATCAATTGCCAATGGGAAGCCATAAAGCTTTGAACCAATGTCCGAAGCTGAGACTGTGGCGTTGAAGTCTGCCAGTGAACTTGGGTAGATCTCCATGGTGAAGGCTGGTAGGGCCATCACAGCACTTGTATCGTCGGTCACCTTCAAGACGATATCGGCGAAGGTGCCATCCACAGTAGGTGTACCGGAAACAACTCCAGTTGTGGAGTGAAGGGTGACACCTGTGGGCAGTGCGCCAGACTCGATTGCATAGGTATAGGGTGCCGTTCCGTTACGAGCAGTAATTGTAAACCCAGCGTAAGCTTCAGCATCCCGACCAGAGAGGTAGGGTACACCGTCAAGTACCAGTCCATCGACGACAGTTGTTCGTGCGAGATGTCCTACTCCACCTGCGATATTTCGTTCGGACCAATAAAGGAAACGATTGTCGAAAAAGACACACTGTGTAGCATCAGCAGACGGCGGGACTTCAACATCAGTTCCATGGACGAAGGCAGAGCCGGTAAATGTGTAGGTTCTCAGACGTGTACCGGATGCACCTTCATGCAGATTGATGTAGAACACGTTGTTGTGAACGAAGATAGCCTGCCAGAATAACCCCCCAGGTGTGGTGTCCGGCAGGGCATATGTATCTTGAAGCACAAAAGACGTGTTGAACTTACGGATCTCATGACCAGAGGCATTGACTTCCCACCAAAACCCATCATGAGGGAAGATAGCCTCAGTCCACTTGGCTCCGGTGAGTTCGGTATACGTGGTGGTGCTCAGATCGGTTGGATCAAGCTCAAGTACCCAGCCCCTTGCAGTTGAAGGCCAATTGTTGGCACAAACGTAGAGGATCCCAGAGGTCGCATCATAGTGGAGGCCGTTGACCTGGGTATGCAGTCCGGCTGCTTCGGGGCCCAGGTTTCGACGTGCAACCAGGGTCCATTGGGCATCATACTTGTTGATCCAGAACTGTTTGTCGGTCGCATACTGGTAGGAGGTGGTATAGTAGAACTGCCCATCGAAGGCTGCTCCCTGCCATGCGTCAACATCACTTTGCCTATCGATAAAAGTGAAGTCTGGCGTCCCTGTAGGAATACTCTCTGATGCAATAGCAGCGAGGAACGCCCTTCTCGTTGAGAGAAGTCCTAATCTTGTCAGAAAAATACTCACCTGTCGTTTCCATCCAGGAAGACAGCGTTCATATCATCATCGGTGATACTGAGAGCTGCTACGAAGTGAGCAATCACATGGTTTCTTCGCTTGAACCTGTTGGTGTATTCCCAATCTTCCTTGACAAGGGTAGAAGCCTGTTTCAGTGAGGCTTTTGCCGATGTCCAATACCCCAAAGCGCGGAACGCATTAACCAGTTGGATCTTGGTGAGGCTGCCAGGAATTTTCACAGGAGCAGGTGTGTGGGTACCATCCACATAGGTGTCACCCTTCCGCATATCTGTGGTCCAGTCCACATGCGTAATGCCGTCAGACACGAAAACGTCATCAAACAATGCCACATTGGTAATGCGACCTTCAGCGTTGAGTATAGCGACTCGTTTTGTCATTTCATCACCATGTATATACGCGCATCTCGCCGCGCCCACCATCACCACCAGCACCAGAGTTGCCACCATCAGACGAAGCACCTCCGCCACCACCACCGCCCGGATCGCCTCCAACTCCGCCAGCGCCACCAGCGCCAGTACTATGACCACCACCGCCGCCACCGCCTGATCCGAGACCACCGCCCAGCTCGTATGCGTTTGTTCCGGCAGTGCCCACGCCACCAGGTGCAGTACCCTTGGCACCACCTGTATTTGCTATGGTATCACCACCATCACCACCATTGAACTGTCCACCTTCGGCTCCACCGCCACCACCGCCAGCGCCACCCATTGCTAGGTTTACCCCAGTTACAGAAGTTGCATTTCCGGTGGAACCACCAGCAGCACCACCAAAGCCCAGGATTTGACTGGTGAGTTTCTCAACTGGTGTGAGCGGAGCTGCTGCTCCACTGCCCGAACCAAGTTTACCATTGTCTCCACCACCGGCCCCTACCAGGGTGCCGAATGTGGTATCACCACCTTCCAGACCATTGGCACCATTGGTTACGTCGGTGGTTCTCGAAGCTCCACCGGTTCCGCCAGAGCCGATGGTGACTGTCTCAGTGGCACCAGCGTCAGCATATCGGATTACCACCATATGACGCCCACCCGGTGAACCACCGGAGCCACCACCGTTAGCTGTGCCTGCGTCATCACGCCTACCAGAGCCTCCACCGCCACCACCAGCGATAGCGTCGACGAGAACCCACTTGTAATCACCTGCGGGTTTGGTCCAGGTACCACTGGTTGTGAAAGACTGAACGTCTATGGCTGGTCCACCACCACCACTGCTAGTGGTTTCAATCCAAACAGCAGCGGCGGCGCTTGCATCGACACAGATATATTCTTTGTCAGCAGTAGTATCGATCCAACGGGAACCGACAACGTAACCGGAACCAGTATCGTCTGTGGTGGTTGGGGCAACTGCCGCTGCCAGGTTTGTTTTCATGGCTACATAAGCACCAGCTCCAGTTTTCCGGAGAAAGCCTTCGCCTGCACTGATGTCACTATCCATGATAGCGCCAGCAGTACCCACGTTGGTTGCATCCGTTACGTCAGCCGAAGCTTCGATGGCGTTAAGCTTTGTATGATCCGCATCGTTGAAAACATTGCTATCGGTAGCGGCTTCAACGGCGGTACGAATTTCTGCATTGGTTTGATCAGCCGTGGCTGAAGTTTCAATCGCATTGAGTTTGGTGTGATCGGCATCTGTAAAGACATTACTGTCTGTAGCAGCTTCGACAGCAGTTCGGATTTCGGCATCAGTCTGGTCCGTTGTCGCAGCGGTTTCAACTCCTGCAAGCTTCGTCTGCTCTGCATCACTGAACTCGTTGGTATCTGCGTTGTTCTCGTATGCTGTCTTGATCTCGGCATCGGTGATGCCAGAAGGAGCATCGATGGCACCCTGGATAATCCAGATATCAGTGGCACGTTTATAGATGCTAACACCATCGTAGATGTTGGCCATGGCCTCGGATCCACCCGAAGTTCCGTTAAGGGTCACTCCGGTATCAGCAGTGATAGTAGTTACACCTGCACCAGTCATACTGATCGAAATGACTGTGCCTACAGCAAATGCCACAGCGGCGTTGGTGGGAATGGTCAAGACATTGGCCGCAGCGTTGTTCATTTCGACGACATCGTTGGCATCGGTCAGAGCCAAAGTGTAGGCTGTTCCAACCTGACTATTGACTGCCGAACCACCGCTCGTCTCATGAGCACCAACGATCGCTACGACATCAGCCGGGCTGTAACGCCTGACGGCGACCTCAGTACCAGCGGTGATCTCACCACCGGAAACCTTGGCAACCTGGGCGTTGTAGGCAGTCTCGATCTCACCATTGGTCTGATCAGCCGTGGCACTTGCCTCGATTGCATTGAGCTTGGTGTGATCCGCGTCCGTGAATACGTTACTATCCGTGGCAGCTTCCACAGCCGTGCGGATTTCTGCATTGGTCTGGTCGGTGGTAGCACCGGTCTCAATGCCTGCCAGTTTGGTTTGTTCGGCATCATCAAATTCGTTCGTATTGGCGTTATTTTCGTAGGCAGTCTTGATGGCTGCATCACTCATGGAACCACCACCGGTGGTCTCAGTCCACACGGCAACACCGACGCCTGCATCAAGACACACATACTCCTTGTCGGCGGTGGTATCGATCCAACGTGAGCCCACGGCATAACCAGAGGCACTGTCGTCCGAGACACCCGGAGCAACCGCTGCTGCAAGATTGGTCTTCACAGCTTCGTAGGCACCGGCACCGGTCTTACGAAGGAAGCCTTCACCAGCCGAAATATCGCTGTCCATGACAGCACCAGCCGTAGCCACATTGGCTGCGTCGGTTACATCGGCAGCCGCTTCTATAGCATTGAGCTTGGTATGGTCTGCATCGTTAAAGACGTTGCTATCTGTGGCAGCCTCGACAGCGGTACGGATTTCAGCGTTTGTCTGGTCAGCCGTCGCCGCAGTTTCGATACCGGCCAGCTTCGTCTGCTCAGCATCGTCAAATTCGTTGGTATTCGCATTATTCTCATAGGCTGTCTTGACTTCTGCATCACTCATGGCGCTACCGCCACCAGTGGTTTCGGTCCAGACGGCAGCAGCAGCACTTGCATCTAGGCAGACATACTCTTTGTCCAGAGTGGTGTCGATCCAGCGAGAACCAACAGCGTAACCAGAGCCGGTATCGTCTGTGGCACCTGGAGCTGTTGCTGATGCGAGGTTCGTTTTCAAAGCCTCGTAGGCGCCAGCTCCAGTCTTACGAACGAAACCTTCACCTGCACTGATATCGCCATCCATGATGGCACCAGCGGCTGCTACATTGGTTGCATCCGTCACATCGGCAGATGCCTCAATGGCTGCGAGCTTGGATACAGCAGCGTCATCATAGACGTTGCTGTCCGTAGCGGCTCCAACAGCGGTTCTGATCTCAGCATTGGTCTGATCAGCGGTAGCTGCTGTCTCGATGCCAGCAAGTTTGGTAACCGCTGCATCAGTATACGCATTGGTGTTGGCTTCCAGCTCGTAGGCTGTTTTGATTTGGGCCCCTGTTTGGTCCGCAGTAGCCAGAGTCTCAATGCCAGACAGCTTGGATTTCTCAGCATCCTGGAAAGCGTTGGTGTCAGCGTTCGCTTCATAAGCGATCTTGATCTCAGCATCCGACTGGTCGGCAGTAGCCAGGGTCTCGATACCAGCCGCCTTGGTGACTGCGGCATCGGTATATGCGTTTGTATTCGCCTCCAGTTCATAGGCAGTCTTGATTTCGGCACCTGTCTGATCGGCAGTAGCAGCCGTTTCAATACCAGCAAGCTTGGTCTGCTCAGCGTCATCGTATTCATTGGTGTTGGCGTTATTCTCGTACGCGGTTTTGACCTCTGCATCAGTCATGGAACTACCACCCGCAGGAGTGGATGCAGAAATACCTGCCACTACGGTAAGACCACCAGTACCGCCCATTTCATGGACAATGTTTACAACGAACTGAGGAGCCAGCACGACATTCAAAGTGTTATCAACCATTGGTCGGACCCCTCTCCACGTCGATGATTATGGTTTCCGAAGAGGTGGAACCGGCAGGCCGCACAAACAGCATGTCCATTTGATGCTCCCTGATCTTCCAAGGGAGTGTAGCAGCCGGTAGGGCCGAAATGGTAAGAGTACCCGCTACAGCACTGACGATTGCAACTGTGAAAGTGGTAATGGCCGAACCACACCAGGTCAATTTCGAGGTGATTGTCCACCCAGTGATGTCGACAATAATCAATGCGTCGTACTCGGCTTGGTCAACATCTCGGGCTGCTTCGGTGTCGATGACATCCTGCGGCACCACAGGGTCTGCGATAAGAGCTGCTTGATAGGCAGCTTCCGTGATGACCAGATCAGCAGCGGCTGCAAGGGCGGCAGTACTGTTCGGATCCGTGATGGTGATGTCAAGCTTAAAGGTGTCACCTCGCTTGAACAGGATCTTCGGGCTATCGGTCATTGGCGGCCTCCAAATTGACGGGTCTTGGAGCCTATAGCACGAGAGAATGGATTAGATCAACAAGTCAAGGAGGGATCTTTCCCCCCTTGACCATTTTTTCTCAGAAGTGGCCTTCTCGGAAACTGGCAATCCTCTGCATTTGACTGTTGGATAGGTTCGTACTGTCACCTGTGATGAGAGTATGAATCTCCTCTGGGGTAAAGCTCTGAGAGTTTCGAGTTTCGATGTAAGCATTGTAAACCAGAGGGAAATTCTCCTTGACTGCCAAGGAAACCAGTTGAGCATACTGCCGGATTTCCCACTGAGCATGGCTGTCGTCCCTGAGCCATAGGAACTTGATCAGGTTCGAGATATCCAGCTTCCAGACTACCTCGGTATAGGTATTCAGGGGCAGGACAATCCGAGCTGTCTCACGGGAAACTCCCCAGGTTAGCAGTTCCTGGTATTCGTGGAAGGCCATTCCACAGGTCTTGTAGATCTTCTGGCGCATGATTTCCGCGTTCTTGGGGCTCATAGGTTCGGCAGATCCCTGCTTGTTCACCTTGTCCTGGAGGCAGATCTGATCCAGTTCTGGTACGTAGAACAGAGGAACCATCTCCGAATATCGACCCGAGTATTCGTTCAGGTTGGCAGTCCGATGACGGACCCACTGTCGCATCACGAATATGGGCATACGGATGTGGAAACGGATCTCTCCCATTTCCAGGGGGGACGTGTGCTTGTTTCGAACCAGATAGTTGATGAGACCAGCATCGTTGCTGACCTTCTTGGTTCCACGTCCGTAGGACATACGTGCTGACTCACAGATGGTGGTATCTGAGCCCATGACCTCCAACACTTTGAAGAAGCCATGGTCCAAGACTTGGGTGGCACCTTCTGGCATATCCTCCCAAGTACGAAGTATGCCATCGGCAAGAGGAAGTCCGACCCATTTTCGAAGATCTTCATCCGCATCTTCACTGATTTCGGTTCGGTGCAGGTTGTCATATTCTTCTTGTTCTAGACCACCCGGCAATGCAGGAGGAGGTGTGTAATCGACATCGAAACCTTCCTCATATAGACGCACCTGTAAGTTCCGAATTGCGACATGCAAGTTGGACTCTGGTCCATTGTTGTCGATGTGAAGGTCAGCAACATCAGGAGTCAACTGGTTGGAGTCCTTGCCTTCCGGAGGATGACGTGAGCTGCCGTCGACCCAGATGATGTAGTCGAAAATGCCCTGCTCTTTGCAGGCATCGAGTTCGGCACGGTTACGCATTCCGACGTATAGGTCATTGTCCTTCAACATCTCTGTGGCCGTGCGAGCCAGATTGGGAGTGTTGTAGGCCAGGATTAGATTGGCCCAAGTCGATCGGAAATTCACTCGATCCTCGAACATCTCATCGAAGGAGGCGTAGCGGTCTTTGCCCCAATGAGGCCAAACACACTCTCGACCAACGAAAATAGATGAGGAAGTGAAGGCTAAGTCCATCAGATCGGTGATCATGTCACCAACAGTATCCTTGCCATGGCGTGCGTGACCAATGACAAGTAGCTTCGGTTTTCTGCGTTCCATGTGTGGTTCTCCTTAGAACTTTGCTTCTTCGATGCCCCTGGCATCCTGATATTTTCCGTTTCCGTAGTCTCCGGTACACTGGAGTCGTGCGAAGAGGACTTGAGCAATACCTGACCCGGCTGGTATGGTAAGATCCTCACTACCATGAAAGACCAACTCCAACGTCAAGATGCCATTCCAGCCTGGCTCGATAACTGTGTTGAAGACCGACACACCTCTGCGAGCCCAGGAAGATTTGTCACTGACGGTGCCAACAAGATCGAGAGGCATTTGGAACATTTCCATGGAAGATGCAAGGATAAACCGTCCCCTCTTTCCTCTACCCTCATATCTGTTACGGGGATCATTGATGGTTACCCATGGACGAGTCTCGTGGTAGTTGAAGGTGATTGTCTCCTGGATACGGATGTCGTAGCCAGCTTCAGTGAGACCATAAGAAGTACCATGGGCTTGGTGCTTCATTATACGCATATTTTTGATAGGTTGAGCCGCTAACAGACTGTTCCGATTGACGATCATTTATTTCTCCTGGTTTTTGGGGATGACATACACGTCACCATATAGCTGGGATGTAGTTTCTTCTCTGTGGCGTTCTGGGACTAACCAGATAGTATGCCACTTGGGTTCGCGTGGAATAGTTACACATAGATCAGTGAAAATAACCATGGCTTCAGGGTTTCTGGTGGCTGCATAGGTATAGACCGCATCGAGACTGGTACATCCACCAGCTTTTACTGCAATCTTTCCATATGGTTCGGTATCCTTGAATATCTTGATCAGTCTAATCTCTGTATCAAAGAATAATACTGTTAGTAGATTAGGGTTAAGCAGCTCCTTGATGGTTCTCACTGAGTTATGAAAAGTCTGAGCTGTTGCTTGATTAATAGAGCCAGAGACATCTAAAGCATAGATTAAATGAGCTAGACGATTGCTTTTGATTTTACGTGCAACCCTACCAGGTAATCTGAAGGTTGTATTTGATACGCCATGCTGACGACGATTTGGCCTCATGAAGGATCGTCTTCCTCCAGAGATAGGATCTATCAGGTAGTCTTTGAAGATATCCTCGTAGGTGGAGTTTCTAACAGCGACCTTTTTATTGGTAATTTCTAGCGCAATATGCTTATAGCCTTTATTTTTGCCCAGAGATACTTTAAGGTCTTCTAGTTTTTTCTGATCTTTTTCAATATGATCAGGCACGTTGTTGTATTTATCATTTCCAGCTATAGCATCTGCTGCTGCTTTAACTAAATCTTCAATAACAGACTTAGGAACGTGCTTTGATTTTTTGCACTTAGATCCAGGAGGAGGAGGATTTTTCTTTTTATCAGCATGAATAATATCGTAGATCTCTTCTGTACTCATGCCTCGATATTTAGGATCTCTGACTTCATCAGCTCCTTCGAAAGTAAATCCTTCATCCCATAGTAAATTATTGATCACATGGTCTCCGGCTTCATTGTAGTCTTCTGGGTCGAAGAATACGCCCCTTTCCAGATGTTTCAAGATCAGGTGCCAAACTTCATGTGCAACCACAGTAATACGGGTCTGTTCGAAAAGAGAGACCCAGAAATCTGGGTTGAAAAAAATAAAACCATGACCAGCACAGGCTGTCTTAATGGAGTACGACCAGAAGATCTCGACATTAGCCAGGTATCGAGCGATTCCAACCATTTTGGGATCATCCTGGATCATCTTTTCTACTTCAGTACGAAGCTCAGTGGCTATGGTAACTGATACCTGTTCCATGATGTATTCTCCTCAGTGGGTAGAAACGCCCAATGGATCGGTAGAGATGCTGGTTCCATCATCTTGTACCTGCATACCTTGGCTTTGGTTCAGCACATGAGTAACCATCAGACGCTTATTGATGTCTTCCAGCAGAGCGAGGTCTGATACAGTCTCTCCCAGGGCTTGTTTGATGAGGCTACAGAAGAGGGCTCTGGCTTCGGCATCATTGCGGTTCATATAGAGCAGCAATGCCTCACGGGACTGGGCTCCAGACTCCATGAAGTGCTTGGCCAGCTCCTCTGTCAGCTCAGCCCGAGCGATCGCAGAGGTGGGTATCCGGATTGAAGATGCAGACTGGGCCACCTCCCAAGGATAGGGGACAACCATTTGTTCATTGAACATCTCAATGAAGGCTTTTGCTTCCATGAAACCAACGGCAGAGTACATGTTGTGGGCAATATCCTCTGTGATGGCTTTGGGCTTGTTGTTGGACAAGGGATCACTTGGGGTCTTGTTGGTTCTTTCATGAAGATTGGTGAACATAGACACAGATTCCCACCCCCGAGGGGTGCCATAAGACTCCAGCTCTTCACGACTGGATGAGGGGATCAGGCTCATCAACGTATCAGGGTTTTTGGTGATGAAGTCTTGAACAGCCTGGTTGATGTTGTTGATGGGGATCGCAGCCCATGTGAGCCAGTCCCTGACTGAGACTTTCATGTTGGCACAAAGCAGTCGTGTGATCAGGGTATCAGGCAGCTCACGAGCTAGAGCCGAGTCACTGGCACGGTTGCCTGCTGCACAAATTAGGGCTTTCTCATGCAGTCGACGACCACCGACAGTGTGTCCCAGCAAAAGACTGTAGATGGCGCTCCACACCTCGTCTGAGGCGCTGGAAAGCTCATCCAGGAATACTAGCCAGCCAGAGTACCCATCGGGGATCTTGTCTCCCACCATAGGGAAGGTGTCGAAGGGGGTGTATTCGGCTTTGCCAGTGATTTCATTGAGTCTTGGCAAACCGGTGAGATCTTCTGGGAGCTTTTGGCTCAGACGAATGTCCAGCAGCTTGAGATTGAATTCTTCGGCAATCTGTGCATAAATATCGGATTTTCCAATACCTGGGGGACCAGCGGTGTAGGGTATTTTGCGGATTTTCAATGCGTTGGTAATGAACTTTTTCATTTCACTGGGTGTCAGTTCCAACATGGTATGTGCCCTCCGAGTTGTATCAGGATTTGGTCAAAAGAAAACCAAAGAAGAGGGCACTCACTCTTCGATATACTTTTTGATTTTACAGCCGAATACTTTTTTGCCTGGACGTTGTTGCATAAGTGCAGCTCCTGCGGCCCTGGGGTTGGGGTTGCCAGATTCTCCTATATAAACGCCTATGGTGAGCATGACATCGGAATACCAGATAGTCTTGGTATCCTCATCAAAAAAATAGTAATGAGTCATGTGATTTTCCTCTTGTTTGAGATTGACACCATTTCTAAAATGGTGTCTACAATCGTTCGTTGATGTTTAGTGCGTAACTCCTTTCACGTTTCCTTCCTGCCTTGTTGCTGTTGTGTGTACTAAAAAGGCTACCCCATCCCTGGTTTGGGACGGGGTAGCCTGCTTTTTAGGTAAGCAGGTAGTTGCCATTGAGGATGTTTTGACGGTTAATCACTCCAACCTTCCTGGCATTGAGATTTCTCTCAGCGATCTGAGAACAGATATCAGACAGCATTCGTGAGTCGTTGATGTCGGCCATGATAGTGTTGTATTGCTGGCGCACATCGTTGCCGTAGTTAGGGTGAGCCCGGAAACAGTCATGGACTGTAACCACATGGAAGGGTTCATCCGGAAGTCCCAGGATCATCTTAGCGATGACCACAGTATCCACCACAGTCAAAGTTTGAGTATCCAGATAGTCAAGAATGCGGGTACTCAAGAACCCTGAATCGACGTAATTGTCCCAGAGCTTCTGGGTCATTTCGTGTTTATTGTAGGTGTCGATTTCGAATTCTAAGTCTTTGGTGATGGCGAAGGTGATATTGGTTATGTGAGGCTGGTCGTAAGAGCAGCGACGAACCATCTCACGAACAATCATGCCATCGATCGAGTGGATTAGGTTTGGGCCTAGACCCTTGTGGAAGTCAGGTCTTCCGTCAACTTCCACAATGAGCTTGTGATCGACACCCAAGAAGGAGAAGTTCCTAGTCTCTTTGTTCTTGGTCTCGATGCCAGCATGGAAG
>Ga0209976_10001925_pt1 | contig 11994 bp, 9 predicted proteins | sample SumtaG_FD_182806 | JGI IMG/M metagenome (GOLD analysis project Ga0209976, IMG submission 182806) | Deep subsurface microbial communities from Indian Ocean to uncover new lineages of life (NeLLi) - Sumatra_00157 metaG (SPAdes) (version 2) | ecosystem: Environmental > Aquatic > Marine > Oceanic >... | reverse complement strand
GATTTTTGAAAGTATTTTAGTTTCTCAGTTAGTATTTTTTGCATTAACCTTATTAGACATTTATACAATTAAGAAAATTAAGAGAAGTTATGCCCAACTAATCCACACTCTTAGTTTCTTTGTGATTTCGTTGATGACGTTATTAATCATAAATTCAGTCATCATAATTACACAATATCAGATATTATTGAGTTTAGAAGTACTGATATTTATTTTAATGCAATATTATACGATAAATTCTTTTTACGTAGCAATGCATCAATTATACCCAGATAAGAAAGAGCAAATTGATCAAAGGAGAAGATTCACAATACAAGCTTTAGGAATAAGTTTCTACGTTAGCTTATTTCTAATTTTACTCCAATCTTTATCAATATTCAGTATCAATGCGCCATTAATGCTTTTAATTTTAGGCCTGTTGGTTCATATTTTGATGATTATTGATACTTATGCTCTGAAATTCATTGGAAAAGTTTCTAATTACCTTAAAGTATTTTCTTGGATATTCATAATGGCTCTTACAACGACATATTTAATTTGGATTTATATTATGTATTTCTTTTCCTTTTTGATTACATCTGTCCCTCTAATCATTTTTATTTTAATTATTGAAACTACATACCTCATTAAGCTATTAGATTTTTCAAAATATGTCATTTCAAATAAGGAGAAGATTAAAAACATTCTTATTTTTATCTTATACTTAGATTTTATTACATGGCCAGTATATAACGCAACGTTAAATCCATTCTATTCGTTCAATCTGATACTGGCTTCAATAGGAATCTTGTATATTTTAACTTATATTGATGATTACGTTGGGGTATTTAATGAGAAACAGAGGAAGAATCTTAGAAGTATTTCATTTTTAACAATTGGAATCTTATTTTCTTTCGATATTTACATTTTATTAGGATTTATTTTCCCATTCTATTTATTCTTAAATTTAAGTATAGCATTATTCACATTCACAATTTTTCTAGGTATAATAATAAAACCATTTAAAGAACACTCTCTTATTGCATTCGCTTTTTGGGGAGCAATTTTTATTTTATTAAGCTCAATTATATATAATTTATCATCATCCTGGGAGATTGGAGTGACTATACTTATAATAACGTTTGTCATTTATCCCTTTGTGTTTCTGATGGAAGAATTGCGTGAGTTATTCAATAAATTTGTTGATATCGTTATTAAAGCCTTCAAAAAATTCAAACTATTACTTTTCAACTTTGTAAAAAAACATTTTAATGTAATTTGGACAATAATCAGCGCGTTTATTGGGATATTTATTGGAGTTCTTTTATCCCCAATATCATTAAATTACTTGAATTGGATTAATGCTAGTTTACTTATGCCGGTAATTTTTGGATTGTTTTATTTGTTTTTTTTAAGAAAACATTATCAAGTAATTTGGACGATAATCAGCGCGTTTATTGGGATATTTATTGGAGTTCTTTTATCCCCTATATCATTAAATTACTTGAATTGGATTCATGCTAGTTTACTTATGTTTGCGATTTTTGGTTTGCTTTATTTGATTCTCCCTGCTACTCAAACGAATGATCCTGACATAATATTCAAAAGACGAATATTACGCTTATCTATTGGTTGGGGTAGTGTATTAGGTTTATTGTTTAACGTAATAACTCCTGAATGGTATATTTTCGCGAGTTTTATATCTACTGCAGTTATTGGTACAATAATATTAGTTTTTCTTGGGAGAAAAGAAGAGAGAGAGAAAATTTCAGTGAAATGGAGATTTTATACACTCCTTATACTTTTCATTTTAATAATTCTATTTGGTGTTTTATCCTTTATTCAGCTCTCTACTATTAATTTTTAATTGTTTTTCATATTCAACTACTTAATTTTCCAAATTTAAATAAATCCACAAAGAGCCTTTCATGAGTAGTTGCCAACTATGAAACTTTTTTAAAATTATCTAGTTTTCTTATAAATATTCTAAATTAACTCGTAAAAAGTTATAAAATTTATATATAGGTTAATGACCATTAAATATTAGTCTAAATTTAAAACAAAATAAAAAAATGTTAAAAAAGTGATATAAAATATGGAATCATTAACAAAAAGAATTTTAGCTATCGTACTCATCGCTGTTATAGGTGTAGGAATCGGTTTAGGCGCGTGGTTTTTCTTATTAACACCAGGCGCAGGAGAATATCAATGGAGCGCTACAGACTGTCCTGGAGCTCCGACTGATATTAGGGAGGATCAAATAATCAAAGTTGGAATAATTGGTGACATGGCAAGAGCTGTAGGTCAAGGTCAGCGAAACGCTGGATTAATGGCAGCAGAAGAAATAAATACAGCTGGGGGCGTTACTATTGCTGGATCGGCTGATCCTTACTATATTGGGATTGTATGGGAAGATTCGGATGAAAATAACCCTGTTTTGGACACTGCTACGGCTGTATCTGCTGCAAAAAGGCTTATTAATTATAGAAAACCTCATTTTGCGACAGGTTCATCCAGAACTGAAGCCGCATTAGCATATCAAAGTTTGTTTTTGGAAAAGAAGATGATCTTCATAAATACGGGAGCAGCTACTACCACTTTGACTCAAAAAGTACTAGATGATTATAATAATTCTAAATATTATTTTCAAATTAGCCCAACTAACACTACAGCACTAGCATATAATTTAATAACATTAGTAGTCAGTACCGCAGCCTTCTATACTTTATTATCTGGTCACAATATTACTCGATTTTCTATTATGAGAGATGCCTTATCATGGACCGAAGGTTTTAGAGATGCCTTGGTTTACAATTTACAGAATAATCCTAATTTTAACTTAACCTATACAGGTGCAGACATCGCATTTCCTCAAACTGTTACTCCTACTCAAATGGCCGCACACTGGAATACCATTGTAGCAAACAATACTCAATTAGTAATTCCTATAATAGCTAGCGATGCAGGATTGATATTTGCGGAGTCATATGGTGATCTCCCAGGACTGGGTCAAACTTGTATCCCGATTGGCATAAATGTTTTGGGTCAAGAAGCAGGATTTTGGACAGAGACAGCTGGAAGATGTAATTACAGTGTTGGAATAGATACTGTATTTGAAACAAATAAAACTTCAAAAACGCTTCCGTTTTGGAATGCTTATAAAGCGGAGTATGCAACTGATCCGGTTTATACTGCTAGTGGAACATACGATACAATTTACCAATTGAAATGGATGCTTGAAGCAACGGACTCATTCGACTCAGATGTTAATGTAATACAACTAGAGACATTGACAAAGTCGAGTGGGGGCTTAGAAGGCACAGGTGGATTTTCCGCATATGATGCCAGTCATAGTCCTGTATATGGCTATCCATTTGGGGTTGGTCTTGCCGTTCAATGGATGAATGGTGCAAAAAAGTTTTTGTATGCACCAGGTCTTTATCCTAGTGATCCTTTTTCAACCATTGCTGGAGCTCCACCGTATGGAACTATGCTAAACCAATCATTAATGGTACTACCCCCAAATTTTCACTTCTATGATTAAACAGTAATTAAAGTAAATATTCTAAAAATAATCTTTTTTTTTTCTTTTATATTTTATCGATTATGTATCATACTTATTTTATTTCTTCAAGTCTCCCATTTTCTAATAGTTATCTATCGTGAATTATGCTTTAAATCAAAAGTTTAAGAGTTTATCAATAATTTCTTTAGAAAATTTCTTTTTTTATTTTACTGCATAATAAGTAAAGCAAAAGATTGTTGTATCTTCTTTATCGTATTAATCACAATAATTTTAAAAAATTATTTGTAAAAAGCTTTTTATAGAATAAATCCGAAATAATTTTAATACAGTTGATGATTTTTACATATTATATTATTTGGTAGCTTGCTGTTTTAATAATATTTTGAAGGAGTTTATATTCATTTCAGTGTATTTAAATGGTTGTTGAAGAAATTATAATTTATGGTGCTGTTCAAGGGGCTGTTTATGCTTTACTCGCGTTGGGTTACTCTTTAGTCTATGGCGTTGGCGGCATTTTAAATCTAGCTCATGGAGCATATTACTTACTGGCGACTTATGCATTTTATTTAACTTGGTTGGTATTTGAAGGATCCCCATTTGGATTTTATTTTGGAATGCTAATGGCATTAATTGTTGCAACTTTAGTAGGGATGCTATCGTATTTATTGATCATTAAGCCTTTAAAAGAGCATGAGATAAGTATGTTGATTGGGACATTCACCTTAGGCTTCTTCATTGAACAATTAGTCATTGTAGCATATAACCCCAAAACTTATTCAATTCCTACACAATTTCAAGCTTCTGTTACTATTTTAGGAATAGCCATTCAACTTCACTGGCTTATCATTATTATTTTTTCACTGATAACTGTTATTTTGGTAACAGTTTTTATTAATAGATCAAAACTTGGGAAATCTATTCGAGCAGTTTCTCAAGATCGTGAAGCTGCTATGCTTATGGGTATAAACGCTGATAGAGTTCTTATGTATACTATTATGATATCTGCATTTCTTGCGGGTGTAGCTTCTATCTTATATACTCCTGTATATTTAGTAGCTCCTTACATTGGTTGGCCTATACTAACGAATGCAATTGCAGTGGTAATACTTGGGGGAATGGGAAGTCTCCCTGGAAGTGTAATTGGGGCTTTCATTATTGGGTATGCTAGAATCATGACCGATTACCTTATAAATCCTGTTTTTTCCTCATTAATTCCAGTGGTAGTTATTATAATTATTCTTATATTTAGACCAAGAGGTCTTTTTGGCAAAAAAGATACCGATTAAAAAGAATTAAATTTAACAAGGCATGAAAAATGTTTCAAAAAATTCAGAAGAAATTGATTGGGTTACCTGCTTATCTAAAAGATTGGATCTTAACATTCAAAGGAGGGATTACAATCTTTTGCTTAGTTCTCCTTTTTATAGTTCCACTTCTAACCCAAAATGCATTTTATTTAGAAATCATGGTTCTTGCTATGATTTATTCGATTTTTGCGGCTAGTTGGGATTTTTTAGCAGGATTTACAGGACAAGTTAGTTTTGGTCATGCAATTTTTCTTGGAATATCTGGTTATGGCGTTAGTGCCATGCTTGTAGAGTACTCGTTTTCACCGTTTGTTCCTTGGTGGGGTGCTTTAATTGTGGGTGTTTTAATTTCAGTGTTAATTGGTTTTATTGTGGGTATCATTTGTCTAAGATTGAAAGGTCCTTATTTAGCATTAGGTACTATGACAATAGGGGTAATGATGATGAACTTATTTAAAATCGCTGAGTTTAAATCCTTTTTATGGGGGGACGAAGGCATTTCTGCGGTTCCCGCAATATCTAGTGACTCTACAGTAGTATATATTACTGTATTGTTTTTAATGATTATTTCTATGATAACAATGATCCAAATTACAAAATCAAACACCGGTACAATTTTTAAATCTATTCGTGATGATGAAACCGGAGCAGAAGCATCAGGAATTAACACAACTAAGTATAAAGTTATTGCATTTATGATAAGTAGTTTATTTGCTGGACTTGCCGGCGGTCTTCTTGCGATGTACAACAGAAGTGTGAATCCGTTAATTTTTCAACCATTATTTTCATTTCTTGTATTAGTTATGGCCGCCATGGGTGGAATTGCCACAATATCAGGTTCAGCTTTGGGGGCATTCATATATATTTTATTAAGCGAAGTTCTTAGAAGCCTGGAGGAAATAGGGACAACCAATCCTGTGTTAATTGCTTTATCTGATCCTTCATTTGTATTTTCTATACTTCTTATATTAATTATCCGTTTTGCATCAGAGGGAATTTTAAAAGCTGCTTTAGAAAGATTGAAGAATTTTTGGGATGTAATACTAGGAAGATAACCAATGTAAAAATGAATTTGAATATTAAAAAAAAGTCTGACTGAATATGGGCATAATTTTAGAAGTTAAGAATTTAACTAAAAAATTCGGTGGATTAACAGCGGTTAACGATTTTAGCTTTGAAATTAGAAGAGGGGATTTTGTAGGTTTGATTGGGCCAAACGGTGCGGGTAAAACAACAATTTTTAATTTAATATCAGGATTTGAAAAACCGAGTTCAGGTTCAATTCGTTTTGATAGTACTGATATTACTGGCTTGAATCCTTATAAAATTGTAAATTTAGGTGTTGCTCGAACATTTCAATTGGTCCGATCCTTTAAATTTCTTAGTTTACTCGATAATATTACAGTGTCTTGTTTATCTAAAAGAGGAAAGCAATTTTCGAAAAAAATAGGTGCTGAGGAGTATGCCAGCTCAATTTTGGCATCAGTTGGCCTCATAGATAAAGCAACAATACCACCCGTTGTTCTACCTCATGGTGATCTAAGGAAATTGCAAATTGGCAAAGCTATTGGTGGAAATCCAGAATTATTATTATTAGATGAGCCTTTTAGTGGTTTATCTTTTGAAGAACAAGTAGGAATCACGAATTTGATTAAAAAATTAAATGATGATGGGGTAACGATTTTTATGACTGGTCATGTTTTACGTGAACTTATGACATTAGTACCAAGAGTGATTGCTATGCATCAAGGCAAGTTAATTGCTGATGGACCTCCTGAAATGGTTGCTAATAATAAAATTGTGATGGAAGCGTATTTAGGAAAAGGTGAAGGATTTGCTTGAAATAAAAAAATTGTATCATTATTATGGGAGCGCTAGAGCTCTTGAAGAGATAAATTTAACCTTAGAAGAAAAAGTTCTTGACGGAATTATCGGTCCAAACGGTGCGGGAAAATCAACGCTCCTAAGGGTGATAACCGGCTTAGAAGAACTAGATCGAGGGAAAATAGAATTTCTAGGAGAAAGAATAGACGATATGAAAACACATAAGATAGTGAAAAGAGGTATCTCACACTGTCCTGAACGTCGTCGACTTTTTCCCGATATGACAGTAGAAGATAATCTTAAGATGGGAGCTTATTTAGTAAAGAATAAAGCAAAAATTAAAGAACTAAAAAATTTTGTATTTGACACCTTCCCACGGCTCAAAGAAAGGAGAAAGCAACGAGCTGGAACTTTAAGTGGAGGAGAACAACAAATGCTTGCAATCGCACGCTCGATTATGTCTAATCCAAAACTTCTATTGCTGGATGAACCTTCATTAGGTTTAGCTCCGAAAGTTAAAAAAGCAATTTTTAAAGCTATTACAAAAATAAAACAAGAGGGTACCACCACATTATTAGTTGAACAGGATGCGGTTTTAGCTATGGAGGTTTCTGAAACTATTCATGTTCTTGAAGAAGGAAAGATAGAAATGAGAGGGACAAAAGAGGAACTAAGAAAAGAGCCACGAATAAAAGAAGTATACCTAGGAATATGAGGTAATTAAATATGTCAGCCCCATTAGAAAAACTGTTGAGAGATGCCAGAGTTGATTTAGTTTTATCAAGAATTGAAAAAGATTCCTCTATTATTAATGAAGTAATTGAACATCTTGATAATGATATTAGATCCATTAGATTCAATTCTATAAATGTTTTAGGTGAACTAGGAGAAAGATCAGAAAAGGGTATACCGAAACTTATAAACTGTTTGGATGATGATGATTGGAGTATCATCCGAGAAGCTGCTCGATCTTTAGGTAAAATAGGGAATAAAGCAAAAAAATCAATATCAAGATTATCAGAATTATTAAATAATGAAGAAGAAACAATTCGTAAAGAAGCAGCGATTGCCCTAGGTAAAATCGGAAATTCAAACCTCGAATCACTTAATGCGTTGTTACGTACTTTAAAAGATAAAAGTGAAGCTGTAAGAACGGAAGTAGTGATAGCTTTAGGAGAATTAGGATCAGATGCGTTTGAGGCGATTCCAGACCTAATGGAAAGTATTAGAGATATTAGCTGGATTGTTCGAACGGCATCAGCTCAATCAATTAGTAAAATTGGTAAGGATACAACAAAAGCGATACCTTCATTAATAACTGCACTTCAGGATAACGATTGGAGGGTACGTTATCGGGTTGTGGACACGCTAATACAAATTGGGGAAGAAGCGATTCCAAACCTATTAAATGAATTAGATAATAAGAATCCAATTGTAAGAAGTGGTGCAGTTGAGGCTCTAGGGGAAATTAAAATATCAGATGTAAAAATTACCGTAAAATTGGGATTAATGCTTAAAGATAAGAATGAAAAGGTACGTGGAAAAGCTGCTGATGCACTTCGTTCTATTGGTAAGGATTCTGTTCCTAGTATGTTAAAGGCTCTTAAAGATTCTAAGAAAAGTATGGGAAAAATCATTATTTCTGCAATAGGTGGAATTGGTAATAAGGCAGAATCTGCGATACCAGAAATAGGCAAATTATTAGGATTAAAAGATGAAGTAGAAATTGAATTGAGAAGCAGAGAGGAAATATATTCAAAATCTATAAGTTCAAGAATAAATTCTATGCTTTCTGCTCTGAAGGTAACTTTTTCTGCCCCGATTCGTGTAGAAGCGGCAAGAGCACTAGGTAACATTGGTATGGGAACACAAGAAGCCCAATCAGCATTATTTTATGGTCTTACTGATCCTAAATATATAGTTCGAAGAGAGGCCGCACTCTCGTTAGGAAAATTGGGTTCTTCTTCAACTCTTGTTCTAAATTCTTTGATAAGAGCATTAGATGATAGAAATCCTGATGTTAGGTGGAGAGCAAGTGAAGCATTAGGTATTGTTGGAGTAAAGACGGATGAAATTATTTCCCATCTAAATGTCTTAATACACGATAAATGTGACTACGTATGTGAATCCGCAATTAACGCAATAGATTATTTATCGGAAGAGTAACTTTATTATAATTATGTATTTTTTAATCATAAAAATAAAACTTTAAGGAATAAAATTATAAAACAAAATGTGAGATCGAAATAGAAAATGAGTGAAAATCCATATGCTAAAAGACCTTGGTTAAAGTATTATGATGATGATGTTCCGCATGAATTAGAATATCCAGAAATAAATATCTCTAAGTTTCTTGATGATACAACAAAGGATTTTGGGGGACGCACAGCAATTTGGTTCTTAAACCATAAAATTGCTTATAAAAAATTCAAGGACATTGCGGAGAGAGTAGCCACAGCACTAGTGAATTTAGGTGTTAAGAAAGGTGATGCAGTTGCGCTCATGTTACCTAATATGCCGCAATTTCCGTTCAGCTTTTATGGAGTTCAAAAAGCGGGAGGGATAGTCACCGCATGTAGTGTACTCCACACAGAACACGAATTGGCTTATCAATTAAATGATTCTGGTGCTGAGATAATAATAGCTTGGGACACCCAGCTCGAAAAAATTAATAATGTGAAAGACAGAACTCGCCTTAGGCATGTAATTATAACGAATATATTTGATTACGCTCCAATGGCTAATCCATTGGGTAAAAGAGAGCCACCTGAAATAGCAGGAACAATTCAGTTTCTGAATTTAGTTAACAAAACAAAACCAAAACCCCCCAAAATTGACACTAATGCTAAAGAAGATGTTGCAGTTCTCCAATATACGGGGGGAACGACTGGTTTACCAAAAGGTGCAATGCTCACACACTATAATTTAGTAGTTAATTGTATGCAAATGTATGAATGGACAAAATCCATAGCTGAAAGGGGAAAAATGACAGCACTCACAACACTACCATTATTCCACATCTATGGTATGCAAGTTTGTATGAACACTTTCATATACAGTGGAACAACTATTGCTTTACATCCTGATCCTCGAGATCAAAAAGGATTATTTGAAGTTATCAAAGCAACTCATCCTGCGATGTTCCCAGGGGTGCCAACGATGTATATGCGTTTATTAGAAAGAGATGATCTTGAAGATTATGTAAAAGATCTAAAGCATATCAAGGTTTGTAATTCTGGAGCAGCCCCACTACCACCTGAGGTTCTTAAGGAGTTTGAAGAAAGAACAGGAGCCGTAATAATCGAAGGATACGGAATGACTGAAGCTTCACCAGCAACACATGTAAATCCGTTTAAGGGAACAAGGAAGATCGGTTCCGTAGGATTAGCCTTACCAGATACTGAATACAAAATCGTTGATATTGATGATTACACAAAGATCGTCCCTCAAGGTGAATCAGGAGAAATTATGATTAAGGGACCACAGGTTATGAAAGGCTATTGGAATAAACCAGAAGAAACTGAAAATCAGTTGAAAGGTGATTGGTTATTAACTGGTGATATTGGAATGATGGATGAGGACGGTTATTTGTTTATAGTAGATCGAAAAAAAGACATGATAAATATCAGTGGATTCAAAGTTTATCCCAGGGAATTAGAAGACGTATTGTTTGAATATGAAGCTATAGAAAATGCGGCTGTTATTGGACTTCCAGACCCTAAAGCAGCTGGGAATGAAATTGTAAAAGCCTTTATAGTCTTAAAAGATGGCTACAGTGAGACTGATGAAATGAAAGCTGAAATAAAAGAATTTCTCAGAAAAAATGTAGCACCATACAAAGTCCCAAAACAAATAGATTTTAGAAAAGAACTCCCAGAAACTTTAGTGGGGAAAGTACTCCGTAAAGACTTGAAAGATATCGAGGCTAGAAAACGAGGAGAAGAAGTTTAAAATAAGTTTGTTAGGTTTTTCTTAGGAAAAATTTTTAACTTTCCATTTTTTAACAAAATCTTTGAAATTGGTTTCAGATACCCCAAGAGAGTTTATTTCTTCTTTATCAGATAGTTTATCTAATTCAGAATTAATTTTGAAGGATTGTTTCCAATCATAATACGAAAGTGCTTTAGACATAATTATAAAATCCTATTTTAAATTGATAAATATCTACAGACTACAAGTTTTCTAATAGTTAGGAAAATAATACAAATTTGTATATTTAGATTTTTGCCTTATAATCCATAATACGTACCTAAAGAACATACTGGGTAATTTCACAAAAGTTTTTTAGGATGAACTTCTATATATCTTCCATTAGGGAAGTATCCGACAAAATTACTCGGTATTAGATTAGTTTTTATAATCAATAATTGAAAAAGAAATTAGAAGAACAAATCTAGGTAAACGGAAATAGGTTCTCTGTTCTTCATTTAGTTCTATAACAAAAAGACTGGTGATTCTAGGGTTTCTTATAATTCATTTGCCCAAACTCTACCATATGCCCGAGAATGTCTGTTGTATCGTAATAAACAAATTTATTGGTCCCAATTATATCTAAAATAACCTGTTTGAATCCCATCATATCCCATTCTTTAATTTTTTCATCCACATTTTGAACTTGAAATCCAATGTGATGAAGACCACTATTACCCTCTTCTAGAAATGTATAAAAAATAGAGTTCTTATCTTGAGGTTCAATCAAATCTATTCGAAGTTTTGATTGCTCTCCAATCATAAATCTTGCTCCTTTAACTATAATATAATCAAACCGCATAGCTTTTTCTATTCCAAAAATAGGTTTGAATTTTGTAAGTGCCTTTTCAATATCTTTAAACACATAACCGAAATGATCAATCTCACCGAACATAGTTTAAAATTTCTCCTTTTACTTTAATTATTTAAAATTATATTTTATAAAAAAAATTCTATCATTTGCTTTAAAAATAATCTTTTTTAAAACCAAAAATCCACTTTTTTTTCTCCTTCTCCAATTTCCCTATTAAATCCTTTATAGATATCCTTTTGAATGATATGTTTCATGATCTCATCAGTACCACCACCTATTCGGTGGAGTCTTATATCTCTCAATAAACGTTCTACAGGATATTTGTTTGTATAACCAATGCCACCCATAATCTGTAATGCATCATCACAAATCTTGTGGGTACTTGAGACAATAAACAGTTTGCATGCTGCCGCAACTGCGGGGATATGCGCTTTTCTAGCAGATTTTTCATATAAAGCTTTTCCTGCTTGGTAGTTTGCAATCATTTCAGCAACTTTAAAACTAATACCCTCAAATTCACTTATAGGTTTTTTAAACTGAATTCTTTCTTGAGAATATTTTATTACGATTTCAAT
>Ga0209976_10001923_pt1 | contig 12001 bp, 19 predicted proteins | sample SumtaG_FD_182806 | JGI IMG/M metagenome (GOLD analysis project Ga0209976, IMG submission 182806) | Deep subsurface microbial communities from Indian Ocean to uncover new lineages of life (NeLLi) - Sumatra_00157 metaG (SPAdes) (version 2) | ecosystem: Environmental > Aquatic > Marine > Oceanic >... | reverse complement strand
GTTGCCTGCTTTTCAATAACACCAGGTCACAGCGTTGCTGTTTGGGGGATTTTCGACTACCGGGAGGTATCTTTGGGAGAATCATATGTATCGAGAGTTGTCAAGAGGTGATTACCTACTACCGGCTGTATTAAGGTCGGAGGCTCTTAGAATGGATTTAAAAGGACTACCACTACATATAGTAGTAACAACCGGGAGGCACTACTATATATAGACGATGTTTACTACCTATAAAAATTATATTTGCCCTGGTCGCTCTAGGTTATGAGGCCTCTGAGCTGTGGATAGGCTGAATGGCCTATATTGTGTACCTGGGTAGTCAGGTATCAATTGGTTGACAAAAGCAAGCGGTTAATTTACTTTTAGAGCTAGTAAAGGAGGTGTATTTAAATGGCTAAGCTAACACCTGAGGAATTTCAGCAAAAGCACGCTAAGAGGCTTAAAGGCTCTCTAGAGGATATCAAAAAAGGGGTCGCTAGAGTAACTGAAGCTCCCGGAGCTAAAGCAGCTAAAAAGGCCGATAAGATGAAAGCTAATCTAGTTGAGTCTATCGAGTCCGGTAAGTGGGCTGAGCGAGTTGCTAGTGTCTCTCTAGACGAGTGGAAAGACAAGATGGTAACTAAGGGAGTGCCTAGAATCGCTAGCGGTATAGACGCTGCGAAAGATAAGGTTACTGATTTTGCCTCACAGCTACTTCCTCATATAGATAAGGTTGTCGCTGAGGTAAACAAGAAACCCGACCTTACTATTGACGATAGTATAGAGAGGGTTGCGACATTTATGAGAGGTATGAGCAAGTTTAAGAGGAAATAATCTCTTTAACTTAACTCATACTTTTTACTATTTAATCCACTAGAGAGGAGGTAATTATATTGAGAACAAGAGACCATTACTACCTACGGGAAAAGTCTGTATCTGATACAGATACTATCGTAGTTAATCTAGATACTAATGAGCCTATTTCCTTCCTCAAAATTGAGGTAGAGGCTACTAATGGAAGCACCTCCAGTATCGGTCATGAGCCTCACGATGATATTTCTCGTATCGAGCTTGTTGACGGTTCAAGGGTCGTAGCGTCTTTGTCTATGGCTGATTGGATAGCTCTTAACGCTTATGAGTTGGGTAAGATACCAGCTTATAATCTAAGTGAGGCTGCGGACGCTGTTCAAGAGGAGAGCTGTTTTCTCCACTTTGGACGGAATCAGGGAGACCCTAATCTATATATCCGACCAGGAGATTTTAACAATCTTCAACTAAGGATAACGATCGCTTTGACAGTCTCTGCAACTGTGGGTTTTGCCACAGGTACAGGTAAAGTTAGCGTCATGGCTAGAGTTATAGAGGAGGGAGCTGGAGTCTATCAGGGTTACTTAGCCGGTAAGGAAAAGTACTCCTGGACTTCTGCCACTTCCGGAGAGGAGGTTATAGACCTCCCAACTGACCACCCTTACAGATATATCGGGGTCAAGGCTCTTAAAACCTTGCTAACTCCTAGAGAGGTAATCTCTCAGGTTAAAGTTAGCCTGGATAGCGATAGCCGAGTACCCTTTAACATCTACACCGAGGATTTAGCTGACGAGAATGAGCGTTTATTCGGTCAGTTTAGACAGTCTAAGATTGTCTTAGCCGGTGACGATGATGTAAGGCTGTTAGACCTTTATAATATCCAAGATGGAGTTGTAAGGGCTAATGTCGATGAGCATTTAGCCACTTTGGAGGCTATTGACGCTGAGAGCGTACAAGCTGGACTTTACGACTTGTCAACGGCTGCGACTCCAGCACTTCAAACAACGGATAAGGATTTAGCTGTTACCGTTTGGGGCTTAGCTCCAGCCGGTATTTATCTCCTACCTTTCGGAGACCCTAATGACTTTGACACTTGGCTAGATGTTAGAGACTGGTCAGATGTAAAGGTAGTCTGTACGCAAGCAGCTGCTGGAGCTTGTAAGATACTTTTACAACAGCATATAGTGTAAATAAAGATTTCAGCTCCCGGATAATTGCAATCTACCGGGATAATAGTAATCGACTCCGGGAGCTGACTTTTTATAAACGAGGTGAAAATATTGAGTTGCGACAAGAAATATATAACTAGATTTATCAAGGGTGAAAGTGAGACAGTTGCAGCCGGGGCTGAGGAGATTGTATTTAATGAGAAAGCCCGAGGCTTAATATCTCAATTAAACGTATATGCAAATGCTCATGACACCACCGGAGAACATGACTCCATTATCATTATCGAGTTTGATGGTATCGAGTTATTTAGGTGTAGTTTCTACGAGCTACAATTTTATCATGCCTCAGATAGTGAGGCAGCTATACAACCAGCTGTATCTATGATGAATTGGTCGGGCACTACCGAGACTTATGGAATAATGTTTGCCTTTCCGGGTTGGGTCGAGGAGCGTATACAGATTAGATGTCTTAACGCTGACCCTACTAATACCATCAAGATTTATAGCTCGATAGCGGTTAGAGAATACCGGGAGTAAAATGCTATATTTAAAAGAGTGCCTTATACCTAAACAAACTAATAAGACTACCCCGGCTAAATGGACTATGAAAGTGGGTAAAGGTAGGCTAAAAGAGGTAATGCTAGCTTTTCCTCCTGGCTGTGTAGGCCTTGCCGGTATCCGTCTTAAGAGAGATGGCTCTCATATATTTCCGAGGTCTCCTAATCAATGGTATGCCTGGGATAATGAAGTACTAAAGTTTAATGATGATATGGTTATAGACGATAATCCGCTCAGTTTTCATATTGAGGGTTTTAATAATGATGACAGTTACGACCATACTATAACAATCAGCCTGACTATCTCTGATATGCAAGATAATGCCTTCCCTTTAACCTTTCCAACCGTTCAAGAGGTCGAGATACCGGAGAATCTTAGATGAGCTTAGACAACCGGATAATACCTCCGGGGTCTCTCTGGTTGCCTCCGGGAGCAACTAATCAATTTACTTATGCTGCCGGCACTCCAGCAAACAACGGATATTTAACGGTATTAAACTATGTAATACCAGATGGAAAAAAGCTCTATGTAAGACAGATTGAGTGGACTTGTATGAGTCCGGCTAATTATTGTCAGCCTTATATTTCCTTTAATGGAGTTAGATACAACGGCTATTTAAGATTTGGACAACCGGAATTTAGGGAATTTCTACCACCTTTAGAATTTATAGGTGATGGCTCGTCAAGTTTTGATTACCGGATTTATAACCGGGTCGGAGCAGCTGCTAACTTTACCGGCACTATCCAGGCTTGGCAAGAATGATAAAGGAGAGTAAATAAAGTGTCTCATGGTATGCCTGATTGGGGTCATCTAAGAAAAAAGACTGTCTATGCTCTCTCAGATATGAGCGAGTTAGCGGTTAGGCTTGGCTCTGTGGTCGAGTATGACCGTAGAGGCGATGTTTTCTATATAAGTAACTTTAATGAGGGTTTAGGGGTCTGGTTAGGTGCTGGGAATGTTCCAGGGAGAATCGAGTTTAACCAGGATTACTCAAAATCGGGAGGGATATCATTAAAGGTATTTACTACTAAGACGGTCGCTAATGTTTGGGGTCTCCAGGCGTTTTTAGTTCCTAATCATGTAACAGTTTTAGGACTAGAAACCTCCTTTACTTTTAACTCCGATATGGGAAATATTATCTTTAGGATACAGGTCGAAGATGATACAGATATTTATTATTATTGGGTCAAGTTAGATACCGTAAATAAAAAGATATATACTGCCGACTCATCTAGTACATGGGTCGAGTTCCAGACCGGAGTTAGTCTAATGGCTGGTATCAATGTATGGCATACTTTAAAGCTAGTTATAGACGCTGAGAGTAAGACTTTCCAACGGTTGTTACTAGACCGTTTTGAGTATGACCTCACAGCGATCGCTCCGTACTCCACAGCGATAGGAGCTAATAACCAGGTATATTACGGTTTAGACTTCTATCCAAAATCGACAACTCAGGCCGAGGCCTTTATAGATAATATTATCCTCACTCAAAATGAGCCTATTTAATCAGCCTGGGGAGGTGTAATAATTGTCTAAGGGAAAAGAATATAAAGTTAAGACAAACGGAAAGACGCTAATACTATCTATCTTTCTGATTACCTGTATCACTTTCTTAACCTACTCCGGGTCAGTTGATAGCTCCATTTTCGTGTTTGTTGTCTCGTTTGTGGGAGGTTTCTATTATGGTGAGGGTCGGGTTTTGTATAGGTCTATCAATAAAGAGATTAAAGAGGAGCTGGGTAGCTAATACATTAACCGCTTGGTATACTCTTTGATGTAAATTAAGTAAGTAAATAATACAGATTTTAGGAGGTGGATTAAATGAAAACTAATGATTTCCAGATAGCTCCAAACTTTAACTTAACCGAGGTTCAATCTCCGGATACCGGAGAGGTGAAAGTATCTCCTCAGTTGATGGGAATGTTACAGCACCTGAGAGATAAGTTGGGGTCTCCATTGATTATTACAAGTGGATACAGGACTCCGGAGCATAATCGAAAATCGGGAGGAGCTAAGGACTCTTATCATTTAAGGGGTTTAGCTGCCGATGTTAGGAGTAATCATAGGAGCTTAACAACCATACAGAGGCACGCTTATGCTGTGGGTTTTGGAGCTGCGGTTATTTATTCTAAAAAGGGGTTTATACACTTAGACCTCGGAAAAAGGCGAACATGGAAAGTTTAGGAGGTGTAAATTATGACAAAAGCTTATACGGTCGATAGTGTCAATAAAAGGTCGGTCTTAACTCCAGCCGGTCAGTTTAAGAATATATATGAGGTAGCTTTTACAACCGACTCCGGGGTAAGAGATACCCTGGAAGTCGAGGAGAAAGACTATACTCCGGAGAAGTTAGAATTAACCCTCGATGAGATTGTTTCAACTCATGAGGCGGTTATGACTATTGGAGATAAGGACTAATTAAAGTGGGTCTCTTATTGTGTGTTTATTGGGAGTTATTTAGTTAATGAAAAGCTGGGTAAATGGAGACCGGGTAAAATGGATACCAGTCGAGGACTGGGATACTGTTACTTCTCTCTGTGCTTATTATGATATAAATCCCTATATTATTGCTGCTATCGGTTGGCATGAGACCCAATGGGGTAGGCTCGGGGCTGGTCGCTCCGGGTTTCACCTCGGGGTCGGAGTTCCAAACGATAATACAATGTATCCTCAGTTTCAAGGCGTTTATAATCAGGTTAATTGGGCTGCTAAAAAGATAAAGGCTGAGTTATATAGTCCGGTTAGTTGGGAGACTTTATGGGATTTCTCAGACCGTATTTGGAGACCGGGAAACCCTAAAGCATGGGCTATCGGTGTGGCTGCGGTTTATCGGGGTCTGATGTTAGAGTATAGTCCGACTGTCGGCACTCCTCCAACCTCTCCAGCTCCTAATCCAGACCGGAATTACAACTCTAACCCAATAGACCCGGATACTGTTACAGCTCACCAGATAGGTAAGATATTAAATATCACTCTCGGTAATTGGGGAGCAGCTAACTTTATAAGGAATCTGATACAGAAATATGTAGTTACCCCGGTGCAAAATGCTGTAAATCATGCCTATGATTACTTAAGAGAGCAGACAGATAGTAAATTAGAATATTGGAAAATGATAGTAGATTGGTGGCCTAAAATCTACGCTGTTTTCACCGACTTTATACATATGATTTATGAGTTGTTTTCTAACCGCTGGAGTGAGTTAGTAAAGTTTACCGGAGACTGGTATGACAAGGCTGATAAGTTCTTTTCTACTCATTGGGATAATGCCGATGAGTTCTTAGATAGGCTCTATGCTCAAACTAGGGTATTAGTAAAGGATAAGTATGTCCAACTCTATAACCTCTCTCACTATTGGTATAATAACTTTGATTTAATAGTAAATACTTACTGGGATATGTTAGCCGATTTCTTCTCTAATCTTTACTCCAGGACTAAAAAGCTAGTAACGGATTACTGGGATAAGCTAGATACCTTTTTAGATAAATATTATGTCCGGGTAAAAAAGCTAGCAACGGATTACTGGGATAAGCTAGATACCTTTTTAGATAAATATTATGTCCGGGTAAAAAAGCTAGCAACGGATTACTGGGATAAGATTGATAAACTAATGGGTGATAAGTTCGGTCGGCTGTGGCTACTCATAACCGATTATTATTCATTTTTATATAACTTGGTAACAGACCCTAAAAAGACATTAACCGATAGCTGGAGAGCTATCTATGAGGCTGAGATTAGTTGGGTTTTCGATAAGTTAATAGGTCTGATTGTTAAACTATGGTAAGGAGCTGACTCATGATAGGAAAACTGGGAGAGAAGTTAGGAGCTACATTATTAACTTGGTGGAAAGCTGCTCTTAAAGTAACAACTGACTCGATATTTAAGCCGATAGAGGATTTTATAGACAGTCTAGCCACTAAATTATATAAGTCGATGGAGACCGGCTCGACTCCTGGGGAAAATATTCTGGCTAAGTGGGGATTACCTAAAACTATAACCTCGGATTGGTGGGAAGAAACTAAGCATATGAGTCCGATCGCTAGGGTATTTTCTACGACCATAATGAGTATCATGAGTACAGTAATGTATTTTGTTGCTGTGATATCTCCAGCCTCAACTAGAGCAACTTACCAGGTTATGAGCATGGTTACACCTTTAAAAGCTGGCCTCGATGATGCAATTACAGCCTATTTTAGGGAGAATATATCTCACTCAGTACTCCGGGAATATGCTGCAATTAACGGTTTTGACCCAACGGAATTAGCTATTTTACAATCTACTCGGGCTAATGTTCTTGGAGTAGACGCTATCAGGGAGGCTTTTCTAAGAGGAGATATCTCAGACGCTGCAACTAATCAGCGGTTAAAGTGGCTCGGCTATCCGGATACAGAATCCGAGATTATAAAGAAGTTATTTTTCCCTATACCACCGGCTCAGGATTTAATCAGAATGGCGGTAAGAGAGGTCTTTTCTCCGGAGATAGCCGGTAAATATGGGTTGTTTGAGGACTTTCCAGCAGAGTTCGCGAATTATGCGAAAATGCAAGGTCTAACTAATGACTGGGCTAAAAACTACTGGGCTGCTCATTGGGAATTACCATCGGCTCAGATGGGTTTTGCCATGCTCCACAGAGGGATTATAGACGAGGGAGAGCTAGATGTATTACTGAGAGCCTTAGATTATATGCCTTACTGGAGAGACAAGGTAAAAGATATCTCTTACTCTCCTTATACCCGAGTTGATGTTAGGAGAATGTACTCCGCTGGAGTATTAGATGAGGCCGGGGTAAGAAAAGCTTATGCCGAGTTAGGATACAACCCGGAGAAAGCCAACAATCTAACTGAGTTTACTATTGCCGAGTATGGAGCTGAGGAGAGAGACTTAACTAAAGCCGAAGTACTAGACGCTTTTAAGAGGCAAGCGATAGACGAGGTTCAAGCTAGAGAGTGGTTAAAGTCTTTAGACTACTCAGACACCCAAGCGGATATTTTTATCTCTAAGATTAGCTTTGAGAGACTTGAGACCAAGAGGAAAAAGCTGGTATCGACAACTAAAAGCCTCTTTAAGAAAAAGGTTATTGACGAGGCCGAGGTAACTATTAGATTAAACGCTGAGAATATCCCGACTCCGGAGATAGAGGAGCTACTTGATATCTGGCGTATCGAGGAGAAAGAGAGAGTAAATTTACCCTCAGTAGCGACCTTAAAAGCATGGGCTAAAAAGGCTATTATAAGTCCTGAGTTTTACCGGGAGGAGCTTGTTAGATTGAACACTCCCGAGAAGTATATAGACTTTTACTTAATGGAGATTGAATCTCCGGAGGAGGAATAAATGAGCAAGGAAACCCTAGACGCTCTAAGCCGAAAGATAGACAATATAAGGAAAATCCAGGCCGGGGCTAAAAAGGAGAGTCAGGATTTAAAACGCTCTCGGGAGAGTTCTGAGAAAAGCGGTAAGGCGTAACCTTACCAGACGCTAATACTAAGCCCTTAGTATATTCTCGGGAGTATCGTTTTACTACTGGATAAACTTTATAGTCGGCTAAATTACCCTCCCGGAGAAGTGTCTTAAAAGTAGCCCAATGTTCCTGTTTGTATACACCCGGAGCAATCTCAACGGCATTTTTCGACCGACCTTTAACCTTTTCCAGGTCATCGGCTATATAATCCTTACAACCTCTAATATTGAGGTATTTTACCTCTTGCTGGACTCCTAACATACCTAGCTCCGACTCATTGAGGTAATCAGTAAGATTTTGGCGGCCTTTCTTGTTAGTAAATAAGCTGTCAGTATCGCAATAATAAACATTATCCCAACCGGCTATTTCTATGAGTTTAACCAGGTAAACCCTAGCATGACTTGTAACGTGGCTAGCGATCGCTGGGAAAGAGTTAAAGCTCTCTCCTCCCTGGTCTACCCACCAGACAAAACCACCAAAAGTATACTCGGTATACCATGTTTTCAAGTCAGCGTTATAGATATCTACGATGGAGACCTTTTTAGGGTCTGCTTTATCGGCCTTAGTCCACTTAGTAGACCTCTGACCAAACTTACCATACAGGGAATTTAAAAAGAGTTTATTAAGATACTTCTCCGCTGAGTGACCTTTCTTACCGGCCTCTACTTTCTGGGAGTAAAAGAAGTCTACATAGCTATCAAATATAGGTTTCCCATCGTAAAAATGAGCATTATAAACCTTTTCTAAATGACCTCTCTCGATGGCAAGCTTAAGCTCCGGAGTCGATAGTGAGGTATCAAACTGACCGACCGGAAAGATGAGCTTATCTCCAAACCGTTTTGGATATAGAGGATAGTCAGTATTTAACCCGACAAAAGCCACAGCGAGATTATCCTCTAACTCTTTAGCTAATCTCCGAGGGTTTAGATGATACTCAGACGCTTTAAGCTTTACCGGATAAAGCTCTCCTTTCATTACATATGGATACATGGAATTAACATCGACTATACAGATATCCGACTCTTTTATTTCTCCTATTCTAAAGGCCTCTGTACGACCTCCAAAATAGGAGGCTCTCTCATCATTTAAGACAGGCTCTCGGTCGTGGATAAATATCTCAGTATCTAGGAATCTATGAGTAAAAGCGGTGAAAGCTTGACCGGCTATGGTTGCTCCAAAATTGCCGAGGTCGTTTTCTCTAATCCATGTTATATATTTCTTCCAAGTCTCGACCAGTATCTGAACATCTAAGCGACAATAGATAGACAACTCTTTATCTGAGGCTGTCCGGAAGTCTATCTCTCCCTTATCTAAGCCTATCTCTTTCCCTAATTGCTGGAGACTAGATTTAAAGAAGTTCATATTATCCAGGACTAAAACCGACCGGGAGTTATATTCATACCTGATAATTACCGTTCGAGATTGCTCATAGATAGACTTGATATCAAATGCCTCTCGATACATCTGATTAAAGCCATCTAAGATGGTGTAATCGAAAATGACATTATGAGCGACTAGATAAGTTTTAGTCTTACTCCGGAGCTTACTTATAAACCACTTCCAAAATTGGGCTATCTCGGTAAACTCAAACCACTCCTCAGTAAATGACTGGTCTCGTTTGCGATACCTGAGAAAGCAAGCCCAGCCCATCTTTAACTTATGTCGGGTCTCTCCGTTTTCTAATACTTCCTGGGTTGTCTCGGTATCAAATAGACAGATATTAGAGGGGATTTGTACGTTTGTATAACCTTTAAGCCGATGTGCTTTTCTGAGTGTCATATATAATGCTCACTTTCGTCTCCCCAGCCTCACTATCATAGTCGGGGTTGTATTTACGCTGATTATCTAAAACGCTCTCTATCGCTGAGGAGTTAGCCACTCTCCGGTTACTCTGATAAAACATTGTGTCGGTTACTTCCCTCCCGGTAAGAACATCTATTCGCTTAGTCTCGATAACATAAGTAAATCGGGAGCGGTAATTTTTGTCTGCTCCGCTCATATGCTCAAAACCTGGGAGGTTTTTAACCGGAGTATATTTTAGAGCGTCTGCTTTTTTGGCTATTCCTTTATAGTATCTAACTTTACTCTGGAAAGTCTGTCTCTTAATAGATAACCCCTTAGAGGCTAGAAACTTACCGGCTGCATTACCACTCATACCACTTTTAAGGAGACCCGGTAAGAATTTATCTATTAACCACGCTTGAGCTACCACTTAATATATACCCTTTACTCTCATCTTTTATTAGCCTGATAAATAAAGCTAGAGACTTAAATCAAGTCTCCAGCTGCTTTTATCCGGGCTGAGGCCTCATTAGTAAATACAACGGCCTCTCCGATATTTTGTGCAATCTCCTCATAATCTATATAACCTTGCTCCAATAGGCCTCTCATGTAGCCTTGACACTTGTCTATCGCTTTTTGAGCCTGTTCTATCTGGCGTAGTGCCTTTTTCCTAGTTTCACTTGTCATACTTGATTCTCCTCCTTATGAGGTCTCCGGGGTAAGATTGATTGTAACCCTTTTAACCTCTCCTTGCTATCGCTTGTCTGATTGGTCTCCGGAGTCCTTATTTAAGCCTCCGGAATAGTAACTTGTAAAAGTACAGGGAGTTTTCGACCTCGGTGTGACTCGATACAGTTGCGACATATAAAGACTTTCCCAACGATCGCTCCAGCCTCTTTATTAGAAACCTCAACAATGTCTCTCTGACCTCCACAATTAAAGCAAGCTACACTTTTATAACAGTCGATTATCATGTTTATCTCCCTTTAGATTGATGATAAGAGAGAGGAGGCCTAAGACTAGACCTCCTCAACTCTCTCTCCTTACAGACGAGGGTATTTAGTTAATGTCAAAGTACTTTCCCTCTTTACCTTGCTGTCTAGTTATAGCTCCAACAAGGGGTAAATCATTAGCCTCTTGAGCCTCGATAATCTTTCTTACTACTACTGAGCCACCACAGGTAAAACCTATTGTGGTTTTAGCTCCCGGCTTACGAGCTTGGATTACAAGATAATCGCCATTAGACCCGGTGCGTTTTTGAAAGCCTATTACCTCTATATCCAGGCCGATAACATCATCTATCTTTACCTTTTCATCTACCTCTAGCTCTGGCTCAACTCGGTCGCTAAATCTCTTATTCGGTTGGTCTCCCATATTTATTCACCTCCTTTAATCTGTTTTTGTAACTCTGCTATTAAGACATTAGCTTTTCGGATACGGTTTCTCAGTTTCCGGGAGTTGTAACTAAAGTAACTCCAGCTAATAAGGGGAATGGCTACAATATAGACACTCATGCTTAAAAAGATATCTCCAACTCTTACATACATATCCATCATAGATATAACCTCCTAGATAAAGAGACTTAGAAAGCTCTCAATTACCACTAGAAACCCGACAACTATAAAGACAATAAGAAGTAACAGCGATAGACAACTCTTAACCCCGGTCATGATTTATCTTGCTCCGGAGCGGAGTCGATGAACGGCTTAGAGCGTCTTAAGGCCTTATCTCGACCCTCCTTATACTTCTTGTAAGGCTCACCTGTCTTAGACCTTATAGAGGCTGTATTACGGTCTTGACGAGCCTGACCACAACCAGGACAAAGCCCACGCTTAGAGATTAAGTCTTTATCAAACTCAAGCTTACAGTCTTTACATATCTTAGTATCATTCAAGAGAAAACACCTCCTCATCGGTAGCCTCTTAACCGCTTGCTGCTACCCTAGCAGATAACAGGGGAGGGGTAAAGGAATAATTAACAATATTGTTTATCCGGGTCTCTCAGAGGGTAGCCTTGACAGGTTACTGATTAAGTGCTTGCTGGTTACTCAGTAACAACCGAGAGCAGACTTATCCTCCCGAGTCAATAGCTATTTAGGCCGGTTTTACCCTACCTAGTATACCTAAAAACTCTCCAGAGGCCTTAGGAGCTAATCTAACGCTCCAACAAACAGACCCTCTGACCAGCAAACACTTGCAATCAAGCGACTGGAGTATATAAAACTCGCTGTATTCTGGCTGCTAGAGGCACT
>Ga0209976_10001922_pt1 | contig 12003 bp, 11 predicted proteins | sample SumtaG_FD_182806 | JGI IMG/M metagenome (GOLD analysis project Ga0209976, IMG submission 182806) | Deep subsurface microbial communities from Indian Ocean to uncover new lineages of life (NeLLi) - Sumatra_00157 metaG (SPAdes) (version 2) | ecosystem: Environmental > Aquatic > Marine > Oceanic >... | reverse complement strand
AAAGTTAAACGAGGGGGTAAATGTCAGGCAAACGGCACCACAGTTATCTTTGACCCTGACCCGGAGGTTTTTAAGGAGATAAAATTAAATTGGCGCAAGATTTTAGAGCATTTAAGGCAGCAGGCATATCTAACTCCATCAGTCAGAATAAAAGTAATTGACCAGAGAAAAGAGCCCTTTCAGAAATATGATTTCTATTTTGACAGCGGCTTGGTTGCTTATGTTGATTATTTGAATCGTGACGAAGAGCCAAAACACGACCATATCTTGTATATCTCTAAAGAAGAACAAGAGATTTTAGTGGAGGTTGCTTTACAATATACTGATGATATTCAAGGATACGAAGAAGGTTTTGCCAATAATATTCACACTGGCGAAGGAGGTATGCACTTAACAGGTTTTCGGACTGCTTTGACTAAAACGCTTAATGATTATGCCCGCAAAAATGGTTTTTTGAAAAACTCCGATGAGAAATTAAGCGGGGATGATGTTCGGGAGGGTTTGACTGCGGTAATCAGCGTTAAATTAAAAGAGCCGCAGTTTGAAGGACAGACCAAAGCCCGCTTGGGTAATCCTGAAGCGAGAACAGCTGTGGAAATAGTTGTTTCTAATGGGCTGGAAGAATTTCTGGAAAAAAATCCTCAAGATGCCAAAGCGATTATGGAAAAATGTTTTTTGGCGGCTAAGGCGCGCAAGGCGGCCCGAGCCGCCCGCGAAACAGTTATTCGCAAAGGCATTTTAGAGGGCTTGGCTTTGCCCGGCAAGTTAGCTGATTGTTCTAATAGCAATCCTGAAGAAAGTGAGCTTTTCCTGGTGGAAGGAGATTCAGCAGCTGGTTCGAGCAAACAAGGACGCGACCGAAGATTTCAAGCCATCTTACCTTTGCGGGGTAAAATCTTAAATGTAGAAAGAGCCAGATTAGATAGAGCTTTAAGCTCTAAAGAAATTAAAGCTATTATTATTGCCTTAGGAACTGCTATTTCTGAAGAGTTTAATTTAAATAAAATTCGCTATCATCGGATAATCATTGCTTGTGATGCGGACTCCGATGGCAATCACATCGCCACCCTACTTTTAACATTTTTCTTTAGATATTTTCGTCCAGTTATTGAAGCCGGCTATCTCTATATTGCCCAGCCGCCGCTTTATAAGATTAAAAAAGGCAAACAGATTGAATATGGTTATACTGATGATGACAAAGCAGAGATTTTGAGTTCAATGGGTAAGGAAGGCGCGGATATTCAGCGCTATAAAGGTTTAGGTGAAATGAATCCCGGCGAATTATGGAGCACTACTATGGACCCGGCAAATCGGGTGATGAAACAGGTGATCATTGAAAATGCCAAAGAGGCGGACAAGATTTTTGATATTTTAATGGGCGATGAAGTTTTACCTAGAAAAAAGTTCATCCAGACCCATGCTAAGAAAGTAAGGAATCTGGATGTTTAGATTTTTCAGGGATTATAGATAAGGACTGCTATTCAGGGACTGTCTCTTAGATACAGTCCTTGTTCAAGGACTGTATCTAAGAGACAGTCCCTGAATAGCAGTCCTTGAAAAATCTTCTAAATGGGCTTGACACTTTTATCGGGCTAAGATAGGATATAAGAAATAGCCCGTCGGGGCTTTTTAAATACAATGAAAATCAGCCAATTGCCTAAAAAAGGAATAAATTTTCTTCAAGAAGTCCGTATTGAATTAAAACGGGTGACTTGGCCGACTCGTCAGCAGACGATTAAGTATACTTTAATTGTTATTGGTTTAAGTTTGGCTGTCGCTGCTTTTTTAGGCGGTTTAGATTTTTTGTTTAGTTGGTTACTTGATAAGTTCGTAATTTAATATGCCTAAACAGATACAACAAGGAAAAAATTGGTATGTGCTTCATACTTATTCTGGTTATGAAGAAGCCGTTGCCCGAAACTTAAAGCAGCGGATTGAATCAATGGGTATGGAGGATAAAATTTTTAATGTTTTGGTGCCGACCGAGAAAAAGATTAAGATTAAAGGAGGCAAGCGCCAGGTCTATGAAGACAAAATCTATCCAGGTTATGTTTTAGTGGAAATGATTGTGACTGATGATTCTTGGTATGTGGTCCGCAATACTCCTCGGGTAACCGGTTTTATTGGCGCTGGCACTTTGCCGACCCCTATTTCTTTAGAAGAAATTGAATCTCTCCAAAAACGAATGGGTGTCAAAGAACCCAAATACAAGATTGAGGTGGCGGTTAATGACTTGGTTAAAATTATTGACGGACCGTTTAAGGATTTTGACGGTAAGATTTCCGAGATTGATGAGAAGCGAGGCAGGATTAAGGTCTTGGTTTCTATGTTTGGTCGGGAAACGCCAGTGGAATTGGACTTTTTGCAGGTGAAGAAGTTATAATTTTTGAGTTTTTGAGGTCAGACCTCGAATTAAAGGTTGTATCAAAAAGGTCTGACCTCAAAAACTCAAAAACCTAAAATTTTTTATGAAGCCAATTAAAACAATCATCAAACTACAAATTCCAGCCGGTCAAGCCAATCCCGCTCCGCCAATCGGGCCGGCTTTGGGTCAGCATGGCCTGAATATTCAGGATTTTTGTGGTAAATTCAATGAAGCGACTAAAGACAAGTCCGGTGATATTATTCCCGTAGAGATTACTGTCTACGAAGACCGCACTTTTGATTTTAAATTAAAAACCCCGCCAGCCGCTGAATTATTGAAAAAAGCCGCTGGTTTGGAAAAGGGTTCAAGTGATTCACTTAAAAATAAAGTAGGCAAAGTAACTAAGGAACAAATCAGTCAGATTGCTGAAAAGAAAATGGTAGATTTGAACGCTTACTCAATTGAGCAGGCCGAAAAGATTGTTGAGGGCACCGCCCGCAGTATGGGTATTGAAGTAAAATAAAAAAGAGATTAAAATATTTTTAGGAGGGGACAGAGATAATCTGTCCTTTTATGTTCGTTAAAATAATTTTAAAATAGGGAGACGATGGTTATGAATATTAAGATCAGAAAGATTAGAAAGGATGCGCGAGTACCTATTAGGGCTTCGGATAGGGCGATTGGTTATGATGTTTTTGCTTCGCGAGTAATAGTAATAGGAGGGGGCGAGAGCGAGGACTTTCCAGCGGAGATTCCGCCAGGCGGGAAATTGCTCATTGGCATTGGAATACAGATGGCTATACCTTGGCCATTTGAAGCTCAAGTTAGGCCGCGTAGCGGTTTGGCAAGTAAGTATGATGTTGAACTTTCTAATTCACCTGGCACAATTGATCCTGATTATCGGGGCGAAGCTGGTGTTCTGTTGAGGAATAGAGGGAATACTCCTTTTGTCATAGAAAAGGATATGCGGGTTGCTCAACTAATTTTCTCTAAAGTGGAAATCCCGGTTTTAGAGGAGACTGATGAATTGCCAGACACCCATAGAGATGCAGGTGGATTCGGTCACACAGGTTTGTTTGGCGAGGGATTAGGACTGGACGAGTACGAAGAGGATGTTAGAGAACGCGATCAATACTATATGGGTATGACTATAAAGGCGGCTGAAAGATCAAAGTGTGTTCGGGGCGTTAAGCATTCCAGTAATGGATACGAGCGTGACAAAGACGGCCGATTAGTTGGTCAGACCAGAAAGTTTGGCTGTCTTATTGTCGGAGATGTCGATAATATCATTGCCAATGGTTATAACGCTCATTATCTGGGTTCGTCTATATGTGAAGAGCTCGGATGTCTAAGAGAGGAGCTTGGTATTCCTTCTGGAGAGCAATTGGAGAAATGTCGAGCTATGCACGCAGAATGGTGGGTGCTTACCAATATGGCCCGGGCTCCTTCGCCTGGCACAGTGAGAGCTACTATGTATCTTAATGCCGAGCCCTGTGAAATTTGCGCCAAAATTATCGCTGGCTTGGGCCTAGAGGCAATGGTTTTATTGGCAGGAGTTTATCCAACTAACGGGACACAGATTGTAAGGGATGCTGGCATCAATGTTCGGTATATAAAAGTATAAAAAGAAGGTAATAATGAAAAGGGTAAAAAAGAAAAATACAAAGATAAGGAAGGCATGAGACTTGTTAGTTAGGAAATGCCGAGGAGAATGTCGGGTAGGCATTCCTCAAGGAAATCCCAGAACAATCAAAAGGAGGGACAGAAGATAATCTGTCCTTTTTAAATTCTTTAACAAAAACATAAGTTAGGAAAAGAAAGAAAAAGAAAGAGAGGTTAAGATGAGGGTAGCTATTTTCGCAGCGATTATTAAAGAAGATTGTATTTTATTGGTCAGAAAAAAGAAAGCATGGATACTTCCTGGTGGTAAGCCTAATAGAGATGAAGATGACATTTTGTGTCTCTTAAGAGAAGCCCAAGAAGAGCTTCCTGGGGCAGAGTTAGTGATTAGGAAATTTTATAAATCTATCAAGGGTCGTACACCTCATACTTGTGATATTCTTCAGGCAAAAGTGTATTTTGCCGATATTGATGGAGATGTTTATCCGGGTGCCGAAGTGAACACAGCAGCTTGGGTACGGATAAAAGATACCGGAGAATTCGAATTACAGGGTTTATCAGACCTGACAGAAAAGATTATCAATTCTCTTTGTGAGGATGGGTATCTCTAAAGAAGTAAATAATTAATCAACTAAGGGTCTTTGTGGAATAACACAAGGACCTTTAATTTTGGTAGCAAATTATCACTCGGGCTTTATTTTTTCCTCAAACTATTATATAATCTTAAATGGAAGGAATAGATTATTAGGGCTATAAAAAAACATGAAAAATGAGATTGTGATAAAAAAAATTATTGGATTGGATGAATTAACAAGAATGCTGAAAAAAGTCGTTTTTAGGGGTTTATATAACCCCAGGGGAAAATTAGTCCAACCATATAAAAATGCTAAGTTTAGTTTAGCCACTGTTTATCCTTCAAAAGGAGTAAATGAGTCACCAAAATTAGTAATTAATAAAAAAAGATTAGAACTTTTTACTCCTCAGCCAACTATTTATCAGAACCAGATTGATGTTTTAGAAATAGCGGATAAATTTTTGAAATTTCATAAAGTAAATATGGCTCAATTAAATAAGGCGGTTAAGTATCAATGGAGAAACAGAGGAGAATTTCATATGCTTCCTCCAGTAATTGAAAAACATTGCTATTTTTTAAAAAACGGATATATTGATTTAAATGAATTATCCCGACGTTTTAAGAAAAAATATGTCAAGGATGCTTGTGGTAATCTCCATCATGTAGCTGAAAGACATTTAAAATCATTTTATATCGATGAAGTAAGTAAAATTGATTATTTGGACGTTTTTAACTCCAATGCGCCGATTATTAATTACGGTTTAAATTATAATGGTAAATACGAATTCTATATTATCTGCGATGGAGCCCATCGTTTAGATTATATTATTGAGAAATTAAATAACCCAGTTAGAGTTATTGTTGTAGAATATAATAGAATAGATTCAATTCCTTATTACGCTTTTCCAGTAGCTTTTAGACCAACTATCAGGCTTTCTAGTAAGCTGTCAGAAAAGATGTATCATCGATTAGAAAGAGATAAGATTCATTTATTTAATGATTTTATTAAGAAAACTCTTCATTATGATTGGGAGGCAGGAGGTTTGAAGGTAAGTAAATTAAGGAGTAATGTAGAAATTTATTAATCAATATGGTCATTGAACTTGATAAATTAAATAAAGGTTTAAGGTTTTCTATTGTAAAAAAAAAGAGAAAAAAAATTGAACAGGTAAAAACAGCTTCCATTGCCTATTCTCAAACTGGTCAAGAATATCTAGCCGCTAATATATTTTCAGATAGTAACCTGCTTTCTATTAGTTCTGAGCAGGCTGTTTTAATTTTGGCAGTCCATCATAATGATTTTCAAGTAAATAAGATTGTTACTTTAGTTGAGGAACCTAATCCCCAACAATTGGTTTCTCCTTTAATATTAAAAATAATTATTGATTATCAAGTAAGGACAGGGATGAAAATTAACTACACAATTATTGATAAGAAAGAGAAAGTCCTATTTGAGACAAAAAAAGTTAACAAACTAATGCCTTTTTATAATCCACCCCCCAAGAAACTTTCTAAAGTTAAACAAGCTCAAGTTTCAGAAAATTATTCTGTTGTTAATCAGCCAAGAGACATAAAATCTATTTTGAAAAAATATGCTCTTTTAGGAATAGAAAGAAATTTCCCCACTTATGATTCAGCTAGCGGCTATGGGACGGCTATTTTAACTAATAGGAATAATTTATACTTTGGCGGGCAGTATGGAAGTTTTGATAAAAGAATCGGTCTTCATTCAGAAATGGCTGTCTCGGTTAGTGTATTGATGAGTAATAAAAGAGAAAAAATTACTCATCTTGGTTTAGTTTCAACCAAATATACTGATAAACCATGTGAGATATGCGGTTGTTGTCGGCAGTTTCTTTCAGAAATAATCCAAAAATTTAATTATCAAATTGATTTTTTTTGCTTTGCCAGAGATAACAATTTTTTTAAAAAATATTCAATTAACCAATTATTACCTGGTCAGTGGTCAAGTAAGAAGTGGTAAAAAATCATGTTTAGGAATAGATTAAAATTTCCTTTAGTTGATGCTTATCTGATTATTCCTATGCAAGGTAAAGGAGGCGATGTTGGAATTTGCACCAATGCGACAGCCCCAGGACAGGTATTAAATGAAATAGACGAAAAATTCAGACGAAATGTTTCTGTTTTGGGGTCGCTGATTGTTAATCGGGATGGTTCAGAAAGGATGATTGTTAATTCTTTGGCTCATCCGACCTTGAAATATCTAATTCTTTTTTCCGAAGAGTCATCAAGTTTTTCGCCTAGCACTAATTTACTTTTAGCTCTCCAGAATGGCATTGACCCCAGGAAATCCAATAATATCGTCAAAGGAAAAGGCGCTTCTGCTCATTACCCTAACATTTCTAAAAAGATACTTGATATTTTTAGAAATCAAATTACTGTTTTACCGATATTTACTCATCAAAATAATTATAGTCAAAGGATTATTAGTAATTATTTAGAATGGCTCAAGCCAAAAATTAACAGAAAAATTTATTTATTTATTAAAGAGATAAATAATCAAAAGATATACTACGATTCACTTAATCAACTAATTGAATCAACACAGGAACTTTCGGATAAAAAGAAGAAAAGAATTAGTTTAGATTTTAAGGAATTCCAACATCTTCAGCCGCCAATAATTAATATAAGAAAAAAGGATGTCAAGCCAAAGGTGTCTTTTCGGGTTTCAGCTGAAAATAAACAGATAAGATTAGATATCAAAATCAAGAACAAAACCTATTTTATCAAGGGTGAAAACGAATTTCTCTTAGAATATTCTCTGATGAAGTTTTTGGCAGGTAATAAAAAACTTTTTTCGCCGATAGAACAATTGTTATTGGGCGCAGAAATAAGCAGAATCCAGACACAATTAAAGAATAAGATTACGTTTCCTTCATTTGTTAAATCACCTAAAATTAGAGGAAAGAAAGAAATTTTATTAGAGCCGAAAGTAAATCTTGTTCCTGATAAAGAATATTATTATCGTATAGAAACAAAAGATGGTTTGATAACAGTAGCCTGTTTATCTTTTGATGTATGTAAAGAAGTATTTGAACTTCGATCAAAGGGATTGTATGGTATTTTAGAGTGGCTGGCCAAGAAAAATCGTTTTGAAAATTATCAGATGGATATTTTACACAGAATGGATATTGGCGGACAGGTGGCTCGGGCGACTATGGCGATAAATTTTGAATGTTCTTTTATTCAGGACTTCCCTTATATTTTTAAAGAAAACAACAAAAAATTACCTTTTTTTGTAATTGAAGGTGATAATTTTCTTGACATTCATAAGAATCTTTTAAGAGAAATTTATACAGCCGGAATTACTGAAGAACATGGAGATAGACATAAGGGTCTGACCCGAACAGCAGTTGCTTTGGCTGTTTATCGAAATCCCCAGCAAGTCCTTAAGTCAATGCCAGCTATCTATCAACAAGGCGAGTTAAAAACCAGTCAGTTAAGAAAATCATATAAAAAACAATTACTGATGTTTCAACAGGATGGCGCTTATGGTTATGGAGAAAGGACAAGAGCTCATTTTGGTTTTGACCAATTAGATAAAACTATTAAATTATTGAGAGAGAATCCGCAGCGGGCAGCTATCATTCAGCGCTTTAATCCCATTAAAGATATGGGTAGTTATCTTGATGAGGAAACCGGTCAGCTCAAGTATACTCATGACCCTTGTCTTACTCACGACATCTTTTTTATTAAAGATAAAAAACTTTGCTCCTTTCATATAGCCAGGATACAAAACGCGGTCAATGCTTACCCTGAAAATATCTTTGGTTTATATGATGCTTATGTCTCAACCGTAGAAAGGAGATTAGGTTTAGAATTAGGTGATATGTATATGTTTTCCAGTAGAGCCAATATATTATTACTGACTGAAGAGCAGCGGACAAAAAGAATATTATCTGAACCATCAAAACCAATTGGTCAAGTTGAGTCAATCAGTGGACCTTACCAATTGGGGAGAAATATAAAATTACCTAGGGAGATTGGTGGAGTGGCTTATATTAAAACTAAACTTAAAAAAATAACTAGCCAGCCAAAAAGTGAAATTATTAACCGATTGGAGAATTTTGAGGGGGTTAATACTATTGAGCGGGCAATTAACTATCTTAAACAAAAAGGTGGAGCACATAATAATCCTATATTAACTCAATACCAGCCAGCTAAATTAGATGCCCAAGGGGATTATCTGGTTTTTTTTCAGGCCAATGTCTTTGGTAATAAGGTTCAGGCCAATGCTGTTTTTGTTAATCATTCTATAAATAATATTAAAAAAGATAAAAAAGCCATTGATTATATTGCCACTCAATATAGTAAATCGCTTAAATATCCTTTAGGTGATTTGAATATGTTTTATGTGGCTTATGTAAAATGATAAATTATAAGAATAAAATAAAAGTAATTGGTTTTGATTTAGACCAGACGCTCTATCCTAAATCACCCAAAATTAATAAGATTATTCAAGATTATATCTATCAAAAAATAAATGAGCATAAAAAATGTGGTTTAAAAAAATCCGAGCAGCTATTTAAGGGACTCTATCAGGAAGGCCGAGGATTAAGTGGTAGGAAAACACTTATCCAATTAGGCATACCCAATGCCGAAGACATAGTTCAAGAGGCGCTTGAAAATGCTAATATTGCGCGGTTTTTAAAACCAAATAAGAAAATCATTAATCTTTTACAAGGACTTAAAGATAAATATCATAATATAGATCTTATTACAGGTTCTAATATTAATATTGTTTTAGATAAGTTAGCTAAGTTAGGAATACCAAAAGATATTTTTTTACATATCATTGCTAATGCCTCAAAATCAGATGGTCAGGCCTATAAAATATGGTTATCTTATTATAAAAACCTTAAAGCCGAGGAATTTATCTATATAGGGGATAGGGTTTCGGATTATTTAGTACCAAAAAAAATAGGTATCCAAACCATACTTGTCAATATATCTAATAAAGATAAGACAATTGATTGCCCGCAACTTTCTTCAATAGAAAAGATTGAAAGTTTCTTATTATAGGGAATAAAAAAAGAGTTTGGCTCTACTAGATATCATCAGTAGGGCTTTTAATTTTCCTAAAAATTAGTATATAATGAGGAATACTATGCCTAAAGATTTTCTTTCTAAAACCGACTCACAAATTAATAAACTAATTAAACAGGAATTTGCCCGTCATCAACAAGGGCTTAATTTAATTGCCTCGGATAATTATGCCAGTCCGGCGGTGCGGCAGGCAGTGGGCAGTATTTTGAGCGCCCGCTATTCCGAGGGTTATCCGGGAAAAAGATATTATTCTGGTCAGCAGTTTATTGACCAGATTGAAAAATTAGCCATTGAGCGGTCTAAAAAATTGTTTAGGGCTAATTATGCTAATATTCAGCCACATTCTGGTTCGCAAGCTAATCAAGCGGTTTATTTTGCCCTGCTTAATCCCGGTGATAAGGTTTTAGCTATGCGGCTTGACCAGGGCGGTCATTTATCGCATGGCGCTTCATTTAATTTTTCCGGTCGTTTTTATAATTTTGTTTTTTATGGAGTTGATACAAAAACCGAACGGATAGATTTTGACCAGGTTAAAAAAATTGCTCAAAAAGAAAAGCCCAAACTAATTATTGCCGGAGCTTCCAGTTATCCGCGGCAAATTGATTTTGCTGAATTTGGTCAGATTGCCAAAAAAGTTAAGGCCTATCTAATGACTGATATTGCTCATATCGCTGGTTTAGTAGCCGCCGGCCTTCATCCACAGCCATTTCCTTATGCTGATGTAGTTACCACAACTACTCATAAGACCTTAAGAGGCGCCCGGGGTGGTTTGATACTTTCCCAAAATAAAGAAATAGCTGAAAAAATAGATAAAGCGGTTTTTCCCGGACTTCAGGGTGGTCCTTTACAAAATGAAATTGCTGGCAAGGCAGTGGCTTTAAAAGAGGCAAGTCAAAAAAGTTTTATTAATTACCAAAAACAAATAATTAAAAATGCCAAAGTTTTTGAGGAAGTTTTTTTAGAGCATGGATTAGATTTGGTTTCTGGAGGCACTGATAATCACCTTGTTTTAATCAATTTAACTAAATTAGGTTTTTCCGGCAAACAAGCCCAAGAGACATTGGAAGCAGTTAATATTTATGTTAATCGTAATGTGGTGCCTAATGAACAGCGTTCTAAATGGGAAACCTCTGGTATTAGAATTGGTACGCCAGCCGTGACTACTAAGGGATTAAAAGAAAAAGAAATCAGACAAGTCGGTCTTTTTGTTAGTCAGATTCTTAAGGATATTAATAATCAGTCATTGCAGCAAAGGATTAAAAAAGAGGTGATTAAGTTATCAAAAAGATTTCCGGTTTTATGAAAATTATCAATGGTAAAAAAATAGCTGATAAAATCCTGGCTGATTTAAAAAAAGAGATTGAAGAGAAAAAACTTCAGCCATGCTTAGCAGTAATTTTAGTTGGTGATGATGCGGCTTCTCGTTTATATGTTCAGAAAAAAGAACAAGCCGCTCAAAAGATTGGTATTGAGATTAAAAAATATAATTTATCCGAGCAAACTTCAGAAAAAGAGATTTTAGATTTAATTGGCTCTTTGAATCAGGACAAACAAATTAATGGTATTTTAGTTCAATTGCCTTTGCCAAAGGGACTTTCAGCAGATAGAATTATTCATGCAATCGCTCTTCAAAAAGATGTTGATGGATTTTTGCCAAAAAGCAAATTTGATTCACCTTTTATTTTATCCATCTGGCAGGCCCTACAAGCAACTAAAGAGAATTTAAAAAATAAAAAAATAGTTGCTTTGGTTAATTCAGATGTTTTTGGACTGGCTCTTAGTAGGTTTTTGAGGAAAAAGGGATTAAAGGATGTTAAATATATTAAGGTCAGACCTTTTGATTCCACAACATTGCCTCAAGACAAGGTTGTGGTCAAAAGGTCTGACCTTAAATTAAAAGTCGATATTTTAATCAGTGTTTGTGGTCAGGCAAATTTTATTAAAGGTGATATGATTAAAAAGGGAGTAATATTAATTGATGGAGGGATTAGTAAACAAAATGGAAAGGTAGTAGGTGACATTGACCAAGAGAGTGTTAAGGATAAAGCCAAATGGCTTTCGCCTGTGCCGGGCGGTCTTGGCCCAATGACCGTGGCTTTCTTGTTAAAAAATGTTGTTTTAGCAGCTAAGAATTTTGAGGAGGAATTTTGAGGCATTTTCAAGGTCAGACCTTTTTGATACAACCTTGGAGACGAGGTCAGACCTTTTTGATACAACCTTTTTTTGTAATTTTTACAAAAAAAGGTTGTATCAAAAAGGTCTGACCTTGTCTCCGTATCAAAAAGGTCTGACCTTGAAAATGCAACTTCTCAAAATTAAATCATGAAATATCAACCAATTATTGGATTAGAAATACATGCTGAATTAAAAACCGAGA
>Ga0209976_10001921_pt1 | contig 12017 bp, 8 predicted proteins | sample SumtaG_FD_182806 | JGI IMG/M metagenome (GOLD analysis project Ga0209976, IMG submission 182806) | Deep subsurface microbial communities from Indian Ocean to uncover new lineages of life (NeLLi) - Sumatra_00157 metaG (SPAdes) (version 2) | ecosystem: Environmental > Aquatic > Marine > Oceanic >... | reverse complement strand
ATTCAGATCGATCTCAACCGTGCCTGCCAGAGCGTAGGCCACAACCAGAATGGGGGATGCCAGATAATTGGCCCGGACATAAGGGTTAATCCGTGCCTCATAGTTCCGGTTACCGGATAAAACAGCAGCAGTTACAAGCTGATTGTCTTCTATAGTACTGGCTATGTTGGATGGCAGAGGACCGCTGTTACCGATACATGTCGTGCAGCCGTATCCGACAACGTGAAATCCCAAAGCCTCCAGGTAGGGCGTGAGCCCGGCCAGTTCCAGGTAGTCGGAAACGACTTTAGAGCCGGGTGCCAGGCTCGTCTTGACCCACGGTTTCCTTCTCAGGCCCTTTTGGACAGCGTTTCTCGCCAGGAGCCCGGCACCGATCATGACCGAGGGGTTGGAGGTGTTGGTACAGCTGGTGATCGCCGCGATGACAACCGATCCGTCGCAAAGCTCTACAGTCTCGGGGCCGCAGTCACACGGAACACACCGGGAGGATGCTCTGGGGGGGAGAGGATATGAGCACTGGCTGGGACCGTCCGTGGGTGAGCCACCCTCTTCGGCCCAGCATCCGCTGTCAGTGAAACTGTCCGGGTCGGATACTATTCCCGTCTCAAGCATTTCCGAGAGGTTTTTCAGGAAGGAGCTCTTAAGTTCCGACATGGAGACTCTCTCATGGGGTTTGCGCGGTCCTGCCAGAGACCTTTCCACTTTTCCAAGATCGACTTCAATGTACTGGGTGAAATCGGGATCCGGCATGTCGGCCGCATGAAAAAGCCCCTGCTCCTTCATGTAAGCCTCCACGAGCCGGACAAGAGCGGCAGGCCTGCCCGTTTCGGTGAGGTAACGCAGCGTCTCCTCATCCACCGGGAAAAAGGTCGCGGTAGCGCCGAACTCCGGCGACATATTGGAGATGGTAGCTCTGTCCGGAAGGGTCATGGCGGCGAGGCCGGGACCGAAGAATTCCACGAACTTTTCCACCACCCCTTTTTCACGAAGTGCTTGAGTCACGGTCAGAACCAGATCGGTGGCGGTGATCCCCGGCAACAGTTCACCTGAAATTTCCACACCCACAACCTCCGGGATAAGCATGTAGTAGGGCTGCCCCAGCAGCACAGCCTCAGCTTCGATACCCCCGACCCCCCAACCCAGAATTCCCAATCCGTTGATCATGGGCGTATGGGAGTCGGTCCCTACCAGGGTATCGGGAAATACGACGATCTCACCGCCCGTTTCAGTCTGAGACACCACTTTACCGAGGTATTCCAGATTCACCTGGTGAACGATGCCGATTCCCGGAGGAACCACCCGGAGGTTCTCAAACGTTCCCTGTCCCCACTTTAGAAGGGAATACCGCTCGCGGTTACGTTCGATCTCTTTCTTGACGTTGTACTCATAGGAGTCCGCTGTTCCGAAGTGGTCCACCTGGACCGAGTGGTCAATGACAAGGTCAGCGGGAACTTGCGGATTAATACGTCGGGGATCGCCACCGGACCTGGCAATGGCCGATCTCATGGCCGCAAGGTCCACCAGCGCCGGCACACCGGTAAAATCCTGGAGGACGACCCTGCCGGGCATGAACGGGATAGCAGCAGGTTCTTTCAAGTCAGGACTCCAGCCGGCAAGGCTCTTAAGTTCCTCGAAAGAGACTCCTCCACCGGCAGCGTTCCTGAGAAGGTTCTCCAAGAGGATCCTGATGGACCGTGGCAGGGCATGAAGGGTGCACAACCCTTCCTTTTCCAGAGAATCGAGACGGAAGATCGAAAAATTCTCGGCACCTACCTTGATCTGGTCTTTTGGGTCGAAGGGTAGATTACTCTTTTTCGTCATTTTACTTCTCCAGTTAGGCCGACTGGTGAGTGGCGACTTTAGAATTTTTCAAATTCAAGATTCAAGGTTCAAGATTCAAAAGAGAGGAGCGGTTCCTGTGAAAGCAGCATTTAAAATAAACAACGCTTTTATGGAAACTCCTTCCCTTTTGAATTTTGAATATTGAATTTTCAAACCATCTTTTTGGGGTCCAGCACCTCTTCGATCTCCTTATCCGTCAGGATCCCCTTCTCCTTCACCAGTTCCCGGATCGTCTTGCCTTCGTCAAAGGCTTCCCTGGCAAGCTCAGCGGCCCGGTCATACCCTATTTTCTCAACCAAAGGCGTTACCAACGCGAGACTCCCCTCCAACAACTGCGCACATCGCTTAGGATCTGCCGTGATCCGGCTGACATATTTTTCCGCCAGCATTCGGCTGGTGTTGGAAAGGAGAATAATGGACTCGGCGGTTGCGAACCCGATGAGCGGCATGGCCACGTTAAGTTCAAGAACTCCGGAGGCGTTAGCCATCGTCACCGTCAGGTCGTTACCCATGACTCTAGCCCCGACCTGGATCGCTGACTCCACAAGCACAGGGTTGACCTTACCCGGCATGAGAGAAGAACCAGGCTGGAGAGAGGGCAGGGTGATCTCGCCAATGCTCCCGCGCGGTCCCGAAGCCAGCAGACGCAAGTCCGAGGCAATCTTCACGAGGGACGAGGCATAGAGGGCAAGAGCCTTCATCAGTCCGGTAAGGGCCTCCTTGCCGCCCTGTGCGGCAAACCTGTTGGATGTGATCCGGAACCCGATACCTGTTTTCGCGGAGAGAAACGATGCTGCCCTGTCCGCGAATTCCGGATGGGCATTCAGACCCGTGCCCACAGCGGTCCCGCCAAGAGTCAGCTCCTCGAGATCCGGCAGGCACCTTTTCACAGCCTCAATCCCGTGTGCGACCTGTGCCGCCCAGCCTGAAAACTCCTGACCCAGGGTAATGGGAACCGCATCCTGCATGTGGGTCCGCCCCAGTTTAACAAGACCTGTGAACTCATCGGCCTTGTTCCCCAGGGCTGCCTGCAGGTCATGGAGCGTCGGCAGCAGTGTCTCCTGGACCTGGAGCCTGGAAGCTACGTGCAGTGCCGTCGGGATGACGTCGTTGCTCGATTGACCCAGGTTGACGTGGTCGTTGGGATGAACCGGGGAACGGCTCTGTTTGGGACTGCCCAGGAGCTCGTTGGCCCGGGCCGCGACAACCTCGTTCATGTTCATGTTTGTGGAGGTCCCGGACCCGGTCTGGAACACATCCACCGGGAACTGGTCGGCGAATCGCCCCTGGACGATCTCCTCTGCGGCCTGTCCAATGGCCTCGGCAATTTCCTTGTCGAGCAGACCGAGTTCTTGATTGACCCTGGAGGCGGCAAGCTTGATAAGAGCCAGACTACGGAGGACACCAGCCGGCATGGTGTAACCGGATATAGGGAAATTTTCCACGGCCCGCTGCGTCGAAGCTCCGTAGTAAACCCCATCAGGAACCTCCATCTGGCCCATGGAATCGTGAACTTTTACCATTTGCTGTCTCCTTGGCTGTCTGCACCCTGCGGATATCAACGCGCCCCGAGCGGGGCGCCCAAATCAATGACCGGCATCGTTAGTCGTTGATCTGTGAAGAAAGCGAAAACCACGCTTTTCGCTTTCCCCAAATTAATATTGGGTCACAAAAAGCTGCGATAAGACTTTTTGCGACCCTATTATAGTCAAAGGTAGCTTAATTTTTGCTCCCTCGCAGAAAACCTTTCTGAACTGGGTAAAATAACGGATCCTTTAAAAGCGGCAAAAACTTTAACGCAGCGGTCGCTGAGGCGGCCCGCTGGTAGGCCGCACGTATCGCAGGGTTACGCAGAGGAATGCGGGAAAACCAGGATAAATAACCGGCGGTTCCTATAAAAGAAACAATTAACTCTGTGGAAAAAACAGTCTTTTCGGAAGAGTCTGTTTTAAGTTGTTGTCTAATTTCACCACTTTTTTCGGTCTTTTCTCTTAAGCGGCGTGTCAAAGATCCTGGACACGTCGCTTGACATAAGGCAGCTCGGCACTAACAATTAGTATAGAGGTTCTTCCGCTGACGCATACTTGGGCTAAACAACGGTTTTGATAAATGCGATGTTTTTTACTACTGGGGACGCCAGCCGTCGCTCACCAAGGTGAGCTATGGCTGGCAAGCTGACTGTCCGACGACGCCTTGGCGAAGGTGGAAGCACACTGAGAAAAGCTTGATCTGGAGGTAAAGAACCATTTCTATAAAGCGATGAAAGCTAATTTACCACCGCCTGTCCTGAGCAAACGGAGTGCGTCGATGGACGCAGCCACTAGAAGGCTGCACCACCCTTCGATGCGTTTCACTTGCTCAGTACAGGCAGGGTTTCACAGGGTAAGGCAGGCCCCCTTCACCTGACTTCTCCCGGCGGGAGAAGCATTAAATAGTTAATTTCCATATTCTTCCTCCTCCTTGATGGGGATTTTGAAATAAAGATTTGGATTTCACCCTCCCCTCGATCCCCTCCCCTCAAGGGAGGGGAAGAAGGAGAAATTGGACTACTGGTGGGAGGATAAGAGGTGTGGGTGAAAATTCCCCCTCACCCCGACCCTCTCCTCCTTCGGTCCTTCGACCAAGCTCAGGATGGTGAGTAACGCCGATGGCGTTATCGATCCACACGGCGGGGAGAGGGAGAGTAAAGTGAAGAACGACGATATTTAGCCCGAGTCGTGAGGCTCAAACTGCTTCGGTGAAGGGAATAGTTTCACTCCTTTCAGTTTCCTCAGCCTGCCCTGAGTCCCGCCGATGGCGGGACTCGAAGGGTATTCTCAGTGTTCTCTAGTGAGACACACCCCTGTAGAGTAACGAACGGGTGGTGAAAAAGAATTGAGGTTTTACTGGTGTCCAGATCAGCTAAACGTGACATCGCTATTGTTGTGGCCGGACAGGCCGGCCAGGGAATCCAGACCATTGAATCCATCCTCACGATGGTTCTGAAAAGGTCAGGCTATCACGTATTCGCCACGAAGGAGTACATGTCGCGCATAAGAGGGGGCAGCAACTCCACCCTGATCCGTATCGGATACGAGATGGCTCCCGCCAATGTGGACCGCATCGACATCCTCGTTCCCCTCGATAACGACGCCATCGACCATCTCTCCTCCCGCATCTCCCCGGAAACACTCATCATAGGGGAAAGACAGCACCTCAACACCAGATATGAGATCGTGGATATTCCCGTTACAAGCATTGCGGAAAAAACAGGTGAGAAGATATACGCCAACATGGTGGCCATATCGGCTATCACCGGGATGCTGGATGGTGAATTCAAGGTCCTGGAGAAGTATCTGTCTGATCACTTTGAAAACAAGGGGGAATCTATAGTTAGCGGAAACCTGGAGGCGGCTCGTCAGGGTTACCGCATGGGGCGCGAGCTTCGCTCCTCCGGGAAATTCACTATCAAGCTGCAAAAGCACCCTGATACAGCTAATGAGATCCTCATCAGCGGCGGAGAGGCTGTGGCCCTTGGAGCTATTTCCGGTGGGTGCCGCTTCATTTCATCCTATCCCATGTCCCCGGGAACCCCAGTCCTTACCTTTATGGCCCGGCAAGACAACCGATTCGGCATCGTGGTGGAACAGGCAGAGGATGAGATCGCCGCCATTAACATGGCCGTAGGTGCATGGTATGCCGGCGCCAAAGCCATGGTCACCACATCCGGCGGTGGGTTCGCCCTCATGGAGGAAGGTGTCAGCCTTGCCGGCATTACGGAATCTCCCCTGGTTTTGCACATAGGCCAGCGGCCCGGGCCAGCCACAGGTATGGCAACACGCACTGAGCAGGCCGACCTTGACCTGGCCCTCCATTCGGGACACGGAGAGTTTCCCCGAATCATCTACGCCCCGGGTCGCATCGAGGAAGCGTTCCAATTGACCCACCGGGCCTTTAACGTGGCCGACCGATATCAGGTGCCGGTGTTCGTCCTCACCGACCAGTACCTTATTGACTCCTATTACTGTGTCCCCAAGCTTGATGCCGGCACTGCCGGAGTAGAAGATCACACCGTGCGGACCTTGGCCGATTACAAGCGTTATGCCTTTACCGATAACGGGATCTCTCCCAGGGGAATCCCGGGGTTCGGCGATGGACTAGTCTGTGTGGACAGCCACGAGCATACTGAGGAGGGACACATCACGGAAGAGATCGAACTGCGTAACCGGATGATGGAAAAGAGGATGGGCAAGATGGACCTGATCTCCTACGATTCTATCCCCCCAACCCTCATCGGCCCCGAGAAGTATCGTGTGCTGGTCATCTGCTGGGGATCGAACTACCACATCGTCGCCGAGGCTGTCTCCATGCTCAGGAAAGATGACATCGCGGTTCTCCACTTTTCCCAGGTTTTCCCACTGCCGCCGGGAACGTCTGATCTTCTCGAAAGAGCCGGCACGACGATCCTCGTGGAGAACAATTACACCGGACAGTTCAGCAGACTTTTAAGAGCATTTACCGGCATTGATGTCGGGCACAACATCCGCCAGTACGACGGCAGGCCCTTCTGCTCCGAGGCGCTGGCCAAAAAAATCCTCAGGTTGGCAAGGAAATGATGGACTCACAACAAGTCCATCAAGCTAGGTGGGCGCGAAACGGCCATCCTGAGGTGGGGCATACGATAGTAACATTCCTTATTCTTCCTCCCCCTTGAGGGGGATTTTGGAATAAAGATTTGGATTTCACCCTCCCCTCGGTCCCCTCCCCTCAAGGGAGGGGAAGAAGGAGGAATTGGACTACTGGTAGGAGGATAAGAGGTGGTCACGCCATCGGCGTGACTCACCCTAACCCTCTCCTCCTTCGGTCCTTCGACCAAGCTCAGGATGGTGAGTAACGCCGAAGGCGTTATCGAACCACACGGCGGGGAGAGGGAGAATGAGGTGAAGAGCGACTATTTTAAGCCCGCCTCACCAAACGGCCCAAAGAAACTTTTGCCGAGGTTATTAATGAAAGGAGTCCGGGAATGACCGTAAACCGGTTTGACATGGAGTCTGTCGAAATCTCGTGGTGTCCCGGGTGCGGTAACTTTCCCATACTTGACGCTTTAAAGGGGACGTTTGAGAGTTTGAAAATAGACCCTGTTAACCTGGTTATCGTCTCGGGGATCGGACAAGCAGCCAAGACACCCCATTACCTGAAGTGCAACATGTTCAACGGTCTTCACGGGAGATGCCTTCCCCTGGCAACAGCCGTCAAGGCAGCCAACCCCCGCCTTACCGTGATCGCCCAAGGGGGAGATGGGGACATGTACGGTGAGGGAGGCAACCACCTTCTTCATGCCATCAGGCGGAATCCCGGTATTACGGTCATCGTGCACAACAACATGGTCTACGGCCTTACAAAAGGGCAGGCGTCCCCGACGAGCCTCAGGGGTTTCACTACCGGCCTCCAGGTCCACGGTGTGACCAGTGAACCTTTCAATCCGCTTGCGGTCGCAATTTCCCTCAACGCATCCCTCGTAGCCAGGACCTTTGCAGGAGACAAGGAGGAAACATCCAGGATCCTGGCCACGGCCATCAAGCACAGGGGCTTTGCCCTTGTGGATATCCTCCAGCCCTGTGTCACATTCAACAAAGTCAACACATACCAGTGGTTCAAGGACCATATCGAACCGATCCCCGATACCCATGATACCGCTGACAGGATGAAGGCACTGGAGCTGGCCTTCATGATGGAAAAACTTCCAGTGGGTGTTCTTTACGTAAATGACGGCAGACCCACTTTCGAGGAAACCCTCCCTGCCTATGACAGCTCTGACGAACCACTGTATAATAGAAAGGTGGATAGAGAAGAGTTGCAGAAGGTGATAGATGCACTGCGTTAGACATTCAAGATTCAAAATTCAAGATTCAAAATAAGGGCATGTTCCCTGTAATTGCAGTGAATCAAATGGTCACTCTTTTTGATAAAATCATGGGTATCAGGAGGACACAGAGAGGCAATTCGAATCAAGAATCTGAAAGATGGAGGTTGTTGGCAGCTATCTAATGCCAGACAATGGTTCTTTTTTTGAATCTTGAATCTTGAATATTGAATATTGAATATTGAATATTGAATCAGGTTACTGATCGAGGACACTCATGACTGCAGTGAGTAACGGAAAAAAACCTGACGTCACAACGGAACGGCGTAAAAGCAAAGGGCCGCGCCGCAGGCTCGTGGACCTGACCCTCGCACCCGGAACCAACAAGCGGAAAGTCAAAGAGGATCGACGGAAAGAAAGTTCCGGCCAGGCAACTGAGCGACTGAGCGAAGAAGAATAGGGTCTAGATTCTGGGGGTCTGGGGTCTGGGGTCTGGTTAAAAACAGTAAATTCTTGATAAAAAACGGATTTTGACAGGATTCGACAAGCTTCCGCCTTCGCTCTGGCGAGCTTCCACCGTCGCTGAAGCTATGGTGGACAAGACGACGGACAAGATGGCGGACAAGCTGCGGTCCTCTGTATAATGGCTTTAATCGCTTTTAGATGCTGGATTCCGGGTCGAGATATCCTTCCCCCTCACCCCGACCCTCTCCCACGGCGCGGAGAGGGAGAATAATGTATGGGACTATTTGAGGCCCGGAATGACGAAACCAAATAGTTATGTTTTGCTCATTCCCCGCGTCACCGCCAGCCCTGAGCAAACGACAGTGCGTCGAAGGGTGTTCCCGTGTCCCCGCGTCAGAATCTTCGGCCTGAGCATCTCCAGGGTCACCTCGTCGAACTTCACCACAGAGCCCCCGTGCTTTTGGGCGTAGGAATCCGCATCCGTCTTCAACGCAAAGGGAACGAGGGCCTCCTTTCCCATGATACCCACCACATCACCACCGAAGACATAGAACGCTTTCCTGGTATCTATCCAGTGACCCGCAGGACGGTCAGAGTCTGCCTTTCCCATGTCGTTGACATAGATGGCCGTGATTCGTGTCGGCCCGCCAGGTGAATTATAGTAACCAAAGAAATCCAGGGTGCTGCAGAACTGCTCCATCCGACCGTTCTCGTAATGGATCTGGACTTTCGCGCCGGGAAAATTCACCGGGATCATGCCGCACAGGCTGCACGAATCATTCCTTGTCAGTTCAACGGGAGAGGGAGCAGGCATAGGTGCCCTGGCGCATCCCGCCGAAAACATGGCGAGAATAATAAGTACAATCAATCCCAACCGTTTTCCGGTACCGGACACTTTCATTTATAACCTCGCAAAAAGTCCCTTCGATCCATTTCAACCCATAATGCTCTGACACAAAAAATTCTCAAATGACCTTTCAACGCCTTTACAGGAACCGCGTCTTTTCCCCATATCCTGGCCTTTCCTCAGTGTTCTCCCACCTTCGCCAAGGCTTCGGCGGACAGGCAGCCTGCCAGCCATAGCTCACCCTGGTGAGCGACGGCTGGTGGTGAAAAAACATCGCTTTCATAGTAACCGTGCCTTCCCCTGTGTAACCCTGCCTGGCGAGGCGTAGCTTCAGCGAAGACTGGTGGTGCAGCCTTCAGGAGACTGCGCTGTGGTAAATCAGCTTTGACCGCTTTCTCCAGAACCGTAACTTCAACCTGGATTCCGGATAATCACGCCGTAGGCGCGATTTCCGGAATGACGAAGATCGAGATTTTTACCTCGACACCTGGATACTTCGATACCGTCTTTCGCCGCCCGGTTATTGGCTGAGAATCGCCGGCTTGACAGCCTCGCTGAACGCCCCATCAAGACCGGCTGTCTTTCCTGCCTGGACATCCACCTCTTTGACCATCTCTTTGAACCCTTCGTGCCAGATCCTCACTGTGTATTTGCCGGGAAGGAGATCGTTTATCTCAAACTCTCCATTATCCCCCGTAATGGCGACATAAGGGTGCCTTGACGAATAAACATAGGCCCTCATCCATGGATGGGCGTCGCATTTGACGTTCAGCAGGCCGGAAACCCTGTCGGGCTTGGTTATAACCTGGTCCTTGTAGGGCAACGCGAGGTTGTACACAGTCCTTCTGACTCCGCTCGGCAGCATCTTGCCGATGGATGTGTTGTGGAACAGTGGGTCGCTGTTCTTAAAAACAAAATTTGATTTCAAATACGCGATACCCACCAGGGGTTCGAAGCGGCACCCGTTATTGTTGATGGTAAAATCCTTCTTAGGAGCCGCCTTTCCCTTCTTGACACCTTCCACGATCACTATGGCGTTCTTCACCCCGCCCGAAGATGAGATCAGGTACATCATGGCCGCTTGATTTTCGCCACAGGTTTTTTTCTCCAGCTCTGTCTCCAGAGGGTTCTCTTTAGCCTTTATATTAATTGGGATAACCGGATCTGTAACCTTGACCGAGGTCGTTATGATACCCTTTATGCTGCCTCCGTTGGTCACCTCCACCGCCTCATATTTAGGCTTTCTCGGCGCCGAATGGGCCGAAAGGGGCAGTAAAAAACCTGTTACGACCATTATCAATATCAGCCTCTTCATCTTGTACCTCCTTGTGTCGTGACAACTGATCGGTATTTTCAACGAACCATTATCTCTTTTATACTCTCGTACAATTCCGGTTCGTGAATATAATGGCCGACTATCTTTCTGACGATCCTCTGCCCATCAATGAACACCAGCTTCGGGACGTAAGTGATCTCGTAGGCTTCCAGCAGATCACCCCTGTTGCCTGCCAGCATTGGAAAAACAAAACCCAGTTCCTCCTTGTAAACCTTCACCAGTTCAGCATCTTTTGCCATAACGTTAATGCCGATGATCCTCAGATTTTTCCGGCCGAACTTTCCGTCGGCGCGTTTTAGCATGGCGATGATCTGGGTGCAGTAATGGCAGGCGTTGTGCGTAAAGTAGATGACCGCCGGCCTGTCAAGCAGCGTTTTCATATCCACATGCCTGGCCTGGTCGTCGATCAAGGTAAACATTGGAGGCGGCATATCCACCTCGACGGCATGGACGGTCAATGGCAGCAGAGCTATCAGAAGCGCTGCGGCAATACTCCGACAGACTCCTGGTAACAACCTATACCTCCACCTTCAGAACCTTGTAGTGGATCTCGTTGCGGAAATTGTGACCGTATATCATGGGTATTCCACGGGCCTCTCCGTGGGCAAAGGGAAAGGTGTTAAGTGGATCGCCTCCCTGCGGCGGGCTCAGGACGATATCCCTGCCCGATGAAACCTTGAATCTGTTCGGTGAGATGGTCCCGAAGAAATAATCCCTCATGTCCTCTCGCTTGTCGCCCTCCGAGACATCCACCGGCACCCATTGGCCGTCGCCGATGTAAAATCTCACCCAGCAGTGGGCTCCGGTGCAGTCACCCTCTATCTTTCCGGCTGCGGTCAACTGAGAGGGATAGGGGAGAGGGAGCCCTTGCTCCCATCTCACCGGCACGCCTCTTGAGATCATCATCGTCCTGAAAAGGGCGTGAAAATCGTCGCACCTGCCGCCCCGGTTTTTAAAGGTCCACTCGCTGATACCCATTCCGCAGCCAGGGATCGTCTTGTCGTAGGTAAGTAGGTCCACAAGGGCATAGTAGATCTTTCTGCCGATCTCCATGGGATCCTTTTCATCGCCGACAACTGTCTCCACATAAGATAATATTTCGGGGCTGGATCTTTCCCTTTCGGTCAAAGTGAGATGCTTTGCACCATTGTCCGAGTCCCTAATCATTCCGGACCTGAACCTGCGCAGCCGGTAGGCCAGGGTGATCCGGTCTCCCTCTCTGAGCTGTTCGGACTCGACAAAAACCATACGGTTTCCGTATTTCGGTTCGATGTTTACCTGGTAGGCCACGGGTGAATCTATCGAAAGGTCGGTGACATCCTGCTCCTGGTCGCTCGAAGGAAGCGGTATCCAGAACCTCACCACTCCCCCTCTTCTTGGGGGCTTAAGAAGAGTGGTCGCATAGGTGATATCGAGGTCCATCGCCTTGACCTGAGAGTCCATTACACCACCCTCTGGAGCCTCTCCTTTACCGGCGTACACCAGTTTCGGGAAGTCGACCAGCAGATCTGTCAGGATCAAGGCCCCAGTTGTCAAAACCGATGTTTTAAGAAAATCTCTTCTGTTCACAGCAGCCCCTTCAGGAAGGCAGCGATGTCTTTCTCAGAGAAGTAAAAGTCGGTCTCTCGTTTGATGACACCGTCCTTTGCGATGATCATGACCCTCGGTGAATACTTCATGAAGTA
>Ga0209976_10001920_pt1 | contig 12027 bp, 20 predicted proteins | sample SumtaG_FD_182806 | JGI IMG/M metagenome (GOLD analysis project Ga0209976, IMG submission 182806) | Deep subsurface microbial communities from Indian Ocean to uncover new lineages of life (NeLLi) - Sumatra_00157 metaG (SPAdes) (version 2) | ecosystem: Environmental > Aquatic > Marine > Oceanic >... | reverse complement strand
GTTGTATATTATGGCGGTCGAATACATCGGCGTTGTGGCCGGGACGAACTTTGCACTTTGGAAAGAAAACTGGTTGCGCAAGGAAGTCACCGGCGTAGACAGTAACTTCCAGATCAAGCTGCCGTTCGGATCGAACATAAATTATCGTTCAATCCTAATCAAAACGCACAGCGACAGCGACCAGGTCGATACGATCATTCCCTACAACGGGTTGGCAACTCTCAACAAGATCACCCTCAAAAGCGGAACCGAGGTTTATCTTTATGAGGTTGGCCAACTGTTACAAGTCCAGAATCGGCTGCAACATGCAATGGAAGTCCCGGAGCGCACCGGATCGGCGGCGGCTTTGAACCATCGGCTGCAAGAGCTTGTTCTCGAAGGTTATTACAACATTGATTTTTGTCGTGACGGCAGGCTGTCGGAAATGCTCGATACTTCGATGCTGAGTGATCTGGAGTTATCTATCGAGGTCGCAAATCCGGGCGATGCGGATTATGTGGACGTGTACTTCGACCACCTGTTCCCACCGCCGAAAGTCACGGCGTAACCAGTGAATTTCCAATCGAGGGACGGCGAGTCTCTTAACGCGTGGGCAAGCTGCCATAGATTGCGTGTGCAGCTTGCCCGTTTGTAGGGGTGACTTATGGCAAATGGCATATTTGGATTTCTCGGCGACGTGGGCGGCGGCATCCTGAACCTGGGGGGACAGGTTGTAGGCTTTGCCGGTGAAACGGTTGTCGGTGCGGGGCAAGCCGTCTATGGCGCTGGCGAGAACCTTGTCGAGTACATGGGAACAGAGGATTTCGAGCGCATCGCCAAACTTGGAGCGCAGGGTTATGGAATGTACCTGAACGCGCAACAGCAGAAAGCCGCCGCAAACGCGGCTCAAAAATTCGGCGGCCAGGTTGTTATTCCTTATCCCGTCGGCACGGTAGGCGGCCCGGCACCAAAGGGCGGCTTCCAGACGATAGCCGATGTTGCTGGCCCGGAATCGAAGAATGGCAAGTTTCTCGGCGAGGATCAAATAAAGATCGTTGCAATCGGGATCGTTGCATTTTTAATTTTACGGACCCTATAGCTTATGGGCTGGTTTGACAAAATAGTGAAAGAAATCACACGGCCCGTCAAGAAGGTTTTCAAGACGGAAACCAATAGAGTGATCGGCGACATTAAAGGCGAAGTAACAAGGTCTCCAGAGTTGCGAGTCGCATTGGAACTCGGAGGAACGCTTGTTGGAGTGCCGCCTGGGGTTACTTCGCTCGGCGTCTCGAAGCTAATTCGCCCGGAAGAGGTACCACCGGGCCTTGTCTCACATGACGTAGGAGTTGACAACATAAGAATTCAAGAACCGGCAGCCCCGGAATCGGACGTCGAGAGTTGGGCCTGGACAAGCAAATACTTGCAAACTCAAAGACAAGTGGCGCGGGCAAAGGCAATCGAACAACCATCGACGACGGCCGAGGGATTAGCCATTGAGGAAATAGCATTGCCAGCGGCCGGGATCGGCCTTGCATGGTGGCTATTAAGTTAGGAGTTGTGACATGGAATTTCCAGCACCGCAGACATTAGGTAGAACACGCGGCGTCAACACCGTTCCCAGCGATCCGAACGCCGGGCTATTAGCCAGACCAACAGCGACGGAAGCGACGAGCATTTGGGATCAGGTGCGCTCGTATATCAATAATTACGGCGGCTCCATCGGCCTTACGCAGACGGTTAAAGCCATTGAGTCCCAGCAAAAGGCCGCCCCGATAGGCAACGTCACCCCGTCGGTTTTTGGCACTATCAGCGCAGCATTGGAATCGACTAGAGGCGTGGAATCGACGTGGAAAACTGTTGCGGACCAAATCATCCACGACCGGGGCCTGGTGATACAAAGCGACTACCCGGCCGCAAAGGTTCCGGGGCCGATACCGGCGCCGCGTGTCGAGAATTACAGCGGCGCAAACAACATGGACACGGCGTTAAGTGGCATCAGGCAATTCGGCGAGGATTTCGTTGGTCAGGTCAAGGGTATGTTCAATCTCGCCTATGATGGACCGCAAGAACAAACGGGCGTGCCTAATACGAGAATGTACTCGATCCGGGCCATTGATCCGAAAGCAACGGCGGCGGCGGTCCTGTTGGCCGCTTTCCTTATATGGTGACATTATGGTACAAGTTAAAGCGCAGGACATACAAGGTTTGGTTATGGCCGGGATCGGCCAGCCGAAAGGTTTGACTCTTGATCTAAGCGTGGCCCTAACGGAAAAGGAATTCGGTATTTCGGGTACGCAATTCGGTGTTTGGAATTCGCCGCTGTCCAGTGACGTGATTCAAGTGCGTTTCAATCAAAATCAAGCGCACCAAATCTCGTTCGCACGTTCGAGGATTTTGGCCGTGCCGTTCAATAAAGTCTTTATCACGGTCCCGGCGGGCATGACCGGCAATATGGATATTCTGTACGGCCACGGCTCGATGGACCTGTTCAGGATTTTTCCGAGCGTACCGGAACCGTTCACCAGTATGGAAACACTCTTAACGGCTATCCGAGACCAGGTACAAGGCGACGTTGCGGACGAAGACTACGACGCCGTGCCCGTCGGCGTGGCCGCCGTGGAAGTTATCGCCGCTAACGCGGACCGAAAAGGTTGCAGCATTCAGGCACGATGGGACAATGCCGGGGTTATTTACGTCGGCTTTGATAATGGAGTTGGACCAGCGGCTTATCAGAGTTGTTTGTCGGCGAGTGACGGCTATTCATGGGATAATTATCGTGGTCCGATCTGGGCCGAGGCATCGGTTGCCGCGCAAGAAGTCGGCTACGGAGAATGGTAGAATGGGCGGATTGACACCATCTTGCCGGATACGAGTCAACGCGGCGGGCGACTGGCAGATATTGCCACCAGCCGGGCAGATTATGCAGATTGGCGATGCCGGGGCAACTAGTCAGGGCCTTGTTGACAACGATGATCTCTTTGTGAGTGGCAAGCTAGAAATCGATGGAGAGGTGTATTTCGAGGGAGGTTCAAACTTTCTTGTAGCTTCCGTATTTTACAGCACGGCCCATTTCTATGGAAATTTAAGTGAAGCGGGTGACAACGGCTCAAATATGAGACATAAGAACCTCATGGAGCAAGTAACCATTGCTGTTGGCTTTGGTGCCGCAGGTGTCAATACAGCGGCAAATCTTGCCCCCGTTGATTCCATCATTACCGCCGTTGCCGTTCGAGTGACACAGGCACCGGGCGGCGGGGCCGTAACATTCAATCTTGGCAGAACGGGTGGGAATGTAGATGAATTCATTCAAAATCTGGCAGTGGCATTAGATACGACGGGTAATTCGGCGGCAAATGGCGACGGCGTTAACGCGGGACCTGTCCATAATGGGGCGGCAAACACCCTAGTTCTTACAACAAATGCGAACGTAATAGGTACAGACATGAAGGTGAGAATCCTGGTATATTACAGGACAATTAATGCACCGACTTATTAGGAATTCTTTGTGATATGGGCAATGGACTGACGACATCCTGCAAGGTAAGAGTCAACGCCGACGGCGATTGGCACATCACGCCGCCAGCCGGGCAGATTACAAGGATCGGCTCTGCAATCGGCGGCTTTGTGCCACCAGTGACGAATAAGGACTTTCTTGTAGCTGGTCACTCAGGGGCTTTTGGCGTTATTGTTGCAGGTTCCGGCTTTCAGTGCGAGGCAGATTCAGAAGACATCGGTGCTATTTCCTTTGCTGGCATGGCTAACGTGACGGGCGAAACGGTCGCTATGAAAATGCGCAGCGAGGAAATAACGATACCCATCGGCAGCGGAGCGCTCGGCGTTGTCTCGACCGCCAATATATTCCAGCCGAGCAGCGTTGTTGTTATGGTCTATGCTCGCGTCACACAAGCGCCGGGCGGCGGGGCTACTTGGTTCTCGGTTGTCCGCACGGGAACGCCAGCCGATGAGCTAATTTTACAACAACCCGTCGCGCTCGATGGTGTCTTTGATTCAACAAAGGACAGCGACGGAACACACGACGGGCCTTTTTACAATGGAACAATCGCAACTTTGAAGATCATAACGGACGCAAACGTAACCGGAACGGACATGAAAATCAGAGTTGGGATTTCTCATATCCAATTATGGAATTTTGACTCTTAGAAAGGGCAACCAAATGCCAGAGCCAGACCCAAACCCACAGGAACGAGACGAAGAAACAATAGCTCTTCATCAGCTATATCATGAAGTAGCCAGCGTGATTCGGCTTATTGAAGCAAGCAAATCGCCACGCATCATGCTTGACGGTGATATAGAAATCGACTGGCCGGAAGAGACAATGACAGAAATTACGACGCGCATTGCAGCCAGGAAGGCCAGTATCTTAACAAAGGCACAGGCTTTATAGCATGGCAAAGAAATGGACAGAAATCAGCGACAGTAAGCCGTTGCATGAAGGCGATGAAATCCGTCTGCACTTCACAGTCACCGGCTTCACTTACTTAACGGCCGCGCAGGTAATGCTCATCGAGGACAGGCTAGAGAAGGAACCGCGCTTTACGATATTGAGCCATAGCATCCCGGAATCCAAAGGACCGACGCAACTGACTTCCATGACTATGGATATCAGAATCAACAAGCAACCGCGTGGCGCTGGGGGAAGCTGGATGCGCTCTGAACTGGTAGTCAGCGGCACGATCACGGCGGCTTATATTGTGGGTCTCATTAAGCTCGCTATGGTCGGAATCATTCTATATTTCACTCTCAGTTTAGTCGAGCAGGTCGTGTCGATTGCACCGGCGCTCGAGGCCTTGCTGGAAGAAACGGGTTGGACTTCCCTGCGAATTGCAGCGGCGCTGATCCTTGTCTATATCGTGTACCAATATGCTTAGGAGTTGATTCAATGGCAAAACCCAGAAAACGACGCAGGAGCGCCGGGGGCCGGATAACCTACAAGACCAAATCCGCCGCCAAGCGAGGCAAGCCGAAACGTGTATCGATCTACAAGGTCAAGGGCGGATGGCGACGAAGTAAGCGGCGGAGAAAGTAAGTGACGCCGCGTTACGCTAAGCGGCCGAAGATCCTCAGCCAGCGATCAGGATCGTGTCACATCGCCGAAACTGGCTCAGAATCGCACGCCGGCGACTTCGAGGTCCGGAGCGATCGCCGGCAGCCGGCTGAATTAGCGTAACGCCGAAAGGCGTGAATTTCAGGGGTAATTTAGGTTCGGTCAAATGGAGAAAACAAGTGACGTCGCGTTACGCTAAGAATTCGAGCTGTAGATCGGCAGAGATCGGGATTGTGTCACTTCCCGGAAACTGGACCGCAATCGAGGTTCCACGTCGGGCAGCTCAGCCAGGCCATGGAGCTGGCCTGGCGGATTTGCGTAACGCTGAAACATTTGACTTTTAGGGCTATGGCCATGAAGAAACGAAGGCAGCGGCGCTGTGCGGGCGGTCAATACATAAGCTCGAAAGCGACGGGCGGCTACTACTCATCGACGGCCAAGAAGTCACGACGCAAGACCTACAGGACGAAGCGGGCGGCAAAGAAAAACAAGCCGGGCAATATGTCGGTTTACCCGGTGTCGGGCGGATACCGACGGAGCAAGCGCCGGCAACCAGCGCCATTTTGAGGCATAGATATATCAGGCCGTCGAGAGATCGGCCATCCTGGCCGATCCTCGAAAGCCGGAAATTGGAGAATCGAGACAATGGACACGAAACGAGCAAGAAGGTTCTTATTTTGGTTTTTCGTCGGCGCAGGGATCGGCCTTGTGATCTTGGCCGGTTGTCACGAAATGGACACGGCTGTCCGGGATGCAAACGACTGGGTTGCTGTAGGCCGGGACGTGCTGCGATCTCCTATCGGTCTGAGCTTGCCGCCCGACATCAGGCTGTATGGATCGCTGGCCGTCAGCCTGCTCATGGGCGGGGCGGCGGCATACGAGAAGTGGAGGCTATCACAGATGAGCAAGACCACGAAAGCAATCGTCCGGGGGATCGAGGCCTTTGAGGAAACGACGCCCCCGGCCAGTAATCCAGCGCCGTCGCTCAAAGGCTCCATCGCCAAAGAAATGAAAAAGCTGCGGATCATGGACGCTGGCGACAAGCTGGTGGACCGTTTCAAAACGAGCTAATGTTTGAGTTTTTGGATAAAAATAAGGATTGGCTGCATATACTGGTCGGCTTCGTGGGAGCCAGCCAGATAAAAGCCACAACAGACACGCCGGGGGCGCGTATAGGCTTGACCTATACTCGCCGGGGCGTCGAACACAACTCAAATTTCACCCTCGAAGAGCTACTGAGCAGCATCACAGAGGACACCGTAGAGAGCCAGACGCATGCGCCAGGCGATTATACGGACATAGCGGACCTACCATAGCCCCGGAATCGAATTAAATCCCTTACAAACGATTTTCGGGCTTTTCTTTTTTTTGTTTTGACAAAATCCCTATGGTATGTTAGGCTGGGCTGGGTGGCGGGAAACACCACCCGCTGGCGCGGTTGGGTTTCCCTTGGACGGGCGGCCTTAAATAACAGGCCGCCGCCCGTCTGTCAAGCGGAATCTCGAAAAAGCATCGAGATTCCGTTTCTATCTCAGGGGAACAAATCCCCTGAAACCCCAGCCGGGGCCAGCCCCGAACCCCGCCGCCCCAGCGGCGGACCGGCGACCGGCTGTTCAAGAAGGGATCGGCGAGTTAAAAAAAACCGCGAAATTCTCAGAATCCTCTTGACACGATCCACCGAGTAGTTCTACGATCCGGAATATGAGAATCTTGCAAGGGTCAACACGGTTCCAAAAACAAGCCCGGTCGGGCCACGTCTTCTGGACCTTGCAAGATCGAGTGACCAACTCGGCTGGCTTGTTTTTTTTCTCAAAGTCACGGTATATCCTATGACGAAAGATGTAATTATCAATGATCTTGTTTTGATTGGAGCTATAGCATTGCTTTTCCTACTTGTTTGTGTTATTGAGTATGTACAGAAAAAGCAGATCAAAAAAATCGAAGCTGATATAAGCAGGCTCGATAGTATGATTTCCAAAAAATCGGACGTTTAGGGAGTCCCGAAATGTTTTTGCCGATAATACTACAGTCCCTTAGAGACAGACTCTCAGAGTCCCATAATATATGTTATGTAACCAGTAAACTTCCTTATACTTCAATTCCCAGTAAACACCCAAATCACACACACCATTCGGGGGGAATGTAACGATGGCCCGTGAGACAAAACGGAAAAGAGAGTGGGCGAAATTTTCAGCCAGGTACGCGTCGAAGCCGAAAAAATGCGAGGTCGAAGTCGGCAAGGCCGCCGTGGATCGGATTGTCGATAAGCGGACGTTTGAATATTTCGACAAGCCGCAACGTGGAATCCGTTTCCACATTTTCAAAGACAAAGGTGAGGAGCTTGTCGGCAGACTTGTCAGTCACGCGATAAGCAACGTTCGCCGGAATTCAAGCTATGCCCTTGAAATCGAAGGCGGCGAAATAGTCGAGGTCTTTGCAAACCGGACCTTGCACAAGCAATTGACGGACTGTTTCATGCAGTTGGTTCGGATCGTCTACGTGGGCCGGGAGCAAAATAATTTCGGCCATGCCAAGAAAGTGTATCGTGTCTACAAAACGAAAGTGGCACCACTACGAAAGGAAAGTGACGATGGGAAATGAGAATGGAAGTGGAAGTCAACCCGAGCCGGTAGGCGATCTGGCACACTGCCCGAATTGCAACGGGCCGGGGATTCGCAAGGGCAAAACGATTGCCTGTCAATCGTGCAACGCCTCTTATCGGTACACGAAAGAAGGGCCGAAGCTGGTAGAGCTTGGGCCGTTCGATGAATTGTCCGCCCGTGTGCTTAAACTCGAAGGCGGTACCGCCGAGCCGGAAACACCGCAACCCCCCGAGCCGGAAACTACGCAGCCCGCCGAGCCGGATACACCGCAACCCGCCGAGCCAGAAGACAACGGCATATAGTGAGGTCCACAATGCAAATATTAGAACTCAAATCCAAAAAGACGGGCGGGGACTTAGTCCCTGTCTTGATCGTGGGTGCGATTTATGGAATGGTTATAGCCTTGATCGTCCGGGAAGTGGTGGGCGAGCACCATCGCGCCGAGACATCGGATTTAGCGCAGGAGTCGGTAAGAGTTGGGATTGCAATTCAGAAAGGAATCGAAGCAAATGGCAAAGAAAAAAAGAACAAGAAAGCCGGGCGAAAAAAGTCCGGCACAAAAGTCCGCCGACACCATGCGTAAAAGAAGGCTTGACACGGCGGAAAAAAAGAAGGCGGAGCAAAAGGCGGATAAACCGCTTATCGAAAAGCCGGACGTTAAGGTGACACCGTATCCGAGAACCGGCGACAATCCAGAGTTTGAGGGTGTGCTGGATCGTGTCGGGCTTGAGGCTCAGAAGCCGGAACAAAAAGGGCCAGCGAAAGAACCGGCCCCGGCCAAAGGCACTGAGATTCTATCCGTTGCCGACGTTGCCGAGTGGGTTGGTTGGCCGTTCCTGTTATGGGCGCAAGCAAATGAATTGGACAGCTTGACTCTCTCGACGAAAGAGGCCCTGTCAGTTGCCGAGCCGGTGACGGCTATTCTCAACAGGCATGGCACTGGCAGAATTATCCCGCCTGACTATGTGGACGCTTTGAGAGCCGGGGCCAGATTGACGCCGATTCTTGGGGACCGTTTGCGCTGGATCAAAAAAGAGCGGGAACGCCGGGCGGCGGCGGGCGGCGGTGATAGTCACGAACCTACGCCGTTCGTGAAAGAGCAGGGCGGCAACGGCCCCGTCAAAGTCCAGCAAGGGGCAAAGGCGACAAAACCGAAGGTGATATGACAACAGAGAAGAAAATCCAATTAGTCATGGGCAAGCGGGGATCGGGGAAAAGCGTATTGGTAAAGTACCTGATTCGCAACGTGAACCGGCTTGTCATTTATGACATTATGAGCGAATACGTCGAGGGCGTGACGTTCGACGAAACGGAACTCTGCCAGCTTGGGCTTTTCTGGGGCCAAGTCTACAAGCAGGATTTTCGTCTCATCTATCGACCGATGATACCGAAAACAGAAATCGAGTGGATAGCCGAGGCGGTTTTCGCCCTGGGCGATTTGACCTTTGTTGTCGAGGAAATAGATTCTATCTGTACTCCGTTCGATATACCCCTGCCGATGCAGGCGATTATCCAGCGGGGCCGCCATAAGAATGTCGAAATGATCGGCGTGACACCGGCTCCCTTTGGAATTCACAGGGACTTGACAAGACAGGCAAAGGACATCTTTATTTTCAAGACTACGGAACCGCGTGACGTTCAATACTTGCAGCGGTTGCTCGGTTCAAGAATCGAGCATAAATTAGCCGCGCTCGAGCAATACGAGTTTATCCATTGGAGCGACGGCGTCGAGAATGTCCGTGTGGGAAAGGTACAGGATGGCAAAGCGATCATTTACAGACCCTAAGCGAAATATATAAGCAAAGAAAGGCATGGTGACATTATGGAATCGGTATTCAAAAAAGGGAAGATAAGGGAAAGAGCAAACGACAAAAATTCAAAAGTTTGGGAACAGGCAGAATTTCTACTCGCCCTGATCGAAATAAGGGAAGCAATCGAAGAGGGCTTTGAGAGGCTGGACCAAACACAGGTCGAGGCGGCTCTGATGTTGGTCGGCTGTAAGGAAAGTTTCGACACGTTCCTTGAAACTCGTATCCAAAGCGACAAGGTACTCTCTGCCATGCTGGCAAAAGGACAACAGGGACACCCGATAGCCGAGGAGCCGCAGAAGGAAGAGGCCGCCAAACTTGCGCTCCAGGTTATTAGAGCGGCCAACTTTGGAAAAGTGCCAGAAAACGGCGAAAAACCGGACGGGCAGCCCACCGAGGAAAATAAAAACCGCGTTACGCTAAACGACGGAGATTTCGGCAAGATAGCATCAGATTCAGGGATAGCGTAACGCATGGGCTACGGACCGCAACGCTATTGCCGCTGGGACAGTATACCCTATAAACCCGATAAGGACATCGGCAGGGACGGTTTTTGCTGTGATGCGTGCCGGAACGCCCATCATCGAGCATACAAAAAGTGGCGTGACGCTAAAGAGATATTGAGGATCCGCGAAAAAGACCTTAGCGTAACGCGGCGGCGTCGGACCAGCGGAAAAAAAAGTTGACGCGGATCTAAACCACCTGTTTTGATATAGAGAACAAAAGGCCGTCAGCGCGGCGGCGTAAAACAATCGTTCTCGAAAAAAGGAGTTAGAGTCATGGCGAGCTACGTTCCCACAAAAGAGCAAGGCATCCGTGTGCTGGTCGCAATGCTGATTATCTTTGCGCTGGCACGATTTCTGCCCATCCCCGACAATTTCCGGCAGATGCTCCGCGTCTAATTCCCATAGGATCGGGAACGTGTAGACAGGAAGAACTGCCTTAAAGGAGAAAGCGGAAATGAAACTTCACAAACGATATTTAGGCTGCATCAACTGGCCCGGCGTCAATCAGATCAGCACATTCAGCTTGCCGCGAAACTATGCACTTGTTGCGCTCGAGTTCGAGTTGGTCGCGGACCTTACCCGCGCATCGACAGCGGGCGACGGCGGCGGGCCTTGCGATTCGGCACCGGCCCAGCTTGTCCGAAATCTTGACGTTGTTGTCAACGGCTCGGACACGATCAAGCACATGGACTATGAGACCTTGCACCGCAAAAATCAACTGCAATTCGGCACACGGCCACGCATCTATGCAGAGGATTGGAACGGCTACGCCGACGCCGCCGACAAGGTTCTCAAAGTTGCCGCCCGCATGTCTTTTGCCATGCCGCGAGCAATCGCCCAGGTCGATACGCTGCTCGACACGTCGGCGCTGTCGTCGCTCGATCTTGTCGTTACCTGGGGGACCGGGCTTGACACGATGAACGATACCTGGCCCGGCGCAGGCGGATCGGCGGAAAGCGTTACTGTCAACGATGCAAAGTTGCACATTACGGCGGTCGAATACATCGGCGTTGTTGCCGGGACCAACTTTGCACTTTGGAAAGAAAACTGGTTGCGCAAGGAAGTCACCGGCATAGACAGTAACTTCCAGATCAAGCTGCCGTTCGGATCGAACATAAATTATCGTTCGATCCTAATCAAAACCCACAGCAACGCGGATCAGGTCGATACGATCATCCCCTACAACGGGTTGGCGACTCTCAACAAGATAACGCTCAAAAGCGGAACCGAGGTTTATCTTTATGAGGTTGGCCAACTGTTACAAGTCCAGAATCGGCTGCAACATGCAATGGAAGTCCCCGAGCGCACCGGATCGGCGGCGGCTTTGAACCATCGGTTGCAAGAGCTTGTTCTGGAAGGTTACTACAACATTGATTTTTGTCGTGACGGCAGGCTGTCGGAAATGCTCGATACTTCGATGCTGAGTGATCTTGAGTTATCCATCGAGGTCGCAAATCCGGGCGATGCTGACTATGTGGACGTGTACTTCGACCACCTATTCCCACCGCCGAAAGTCACGGCGTAACCAGTGAATTTCCAATCGAGGGACGGCGAGTCTCTTAACGCGTGGGCAAGCTGCCATAGATCGCGTGTGCAGCTTGCCCGTTTGTAGGGGTGACTTATGGCAAATGGCATATTTGGATTTCTCGGCGACGTGGGCGGCGGCATCCTGAACCTGGGCGGACAGGTTGTAGGCTTTGCCGGTGAAACGGTTGTCGGTGCGGGGCAAGCCGTCTATGGCGCTGGCGAGAACCTTGTCGAGTACATGGGAACAGAGGATTTCGAGCGCATCGCCAAACTCGGCGCACAGGGTTATGGAATGTATCTGAACGCGCAACAGCAAAAAGCCGCCGCAGCAGCGGCTCAAAAATTCGGCGGCCAGGTTGTTATCCCTTACCCCGTCGGCACGGTAGGCGGGCCATCGCCCCAGGGCGGCTTTCAGACGATAGCCGATGTTGCTGGCCCGGAATCGAAGAATGGCAAGTTTCTCGGCGAGGATCAAATAAAGATCGTTGCAATCGGGATCGTTGCATTTTTAATTTTACGGACCCTATAGCTTATGGGCT
>Ga0209976_10001919_pt1 | contig 12038 bp, 9 predicted proteins | sample SumtaG_FD_182806 | JGI IMG/M metagenome (GOLD analysis project Ga0209976, IMG submission 182806) | Deep subsurface microbial communities from Indian Ocean to uncover new lineages of life (NeLLi) - Sumatra_00157 metaG (SPAdes) (version 2) | ecosystem: Environmental > Aquatic > Marine > Oceanic >... | reverse complement strand
ATAAGAATTTCTTATTACATTAGAAGGATATTTAAATGTTTTTTTTAACATATCCCGATCTTCTTCATTTTGTACAACAATATGATCAACGTTTATATAACCTAGGAAAAATAGTAGATATCTACTATGACCTTTTTTTATATGCTGCAAAATTATTTTTTTATTTACTTGATGTTGGTGCTCAGTTCGATGAATGTGTATTTTTCCAGTTAGTTTACAATAAAGATTTGTAAATCCCACATATTTAGATAAATTTGCAGTAAAATAAATGTCAGCGTTTATTTTAACTAACTTCCTATAAAAATTAATAAATGCTAATGGGTAATTAAATATTGACTTTTCTTGGGAATGTCCTTTAACCACCTTTATATTATGATAAATTTCCAAATCTTTTTGCCCAAAATCGGCTACTAAAAAATATATATCAAACCGCTCATCTTTGACCAATTCCATAGCGATATTATATAAATCTACTTCTGCGCCTCCAATTTTAGCTGTAGATTTAGGATTGAAAACAGCATAAGCAAATGCTTGTACAAAACAGATTTTTATTTTTCTTGACATGATTTTATAATTATAGTTTTTCAAATATTCTTTACTTTTTTCTGAAGACCGCCTCAAATGAATAAACGTTATTTTTGAAATATGTCTCGTAAAACACAAGCTCTAAGGTCATATTCTCATTAATAAAGTTTAATATTTCACCTTTCTTATTAGCTAAGAGTAAATTATTATTTTCCATATATATATCGAATTTATGCATACCTGACCAAGAGGTTCTTGTTCCTTCCTTCATATTACTACAAACAAAAAGCAATCCTCCTTTTTTCAATGAAATATATGCAGATTTAAAGCACATGATGGGATTCTCAGTATGGTCTAAAGAATTTTGCGTAAAAATAATGTGAAATGTTTCTGCTTTAAATTGTTTTAAAATATCTTCACCTCTTAGTTTTATTGGAGTAATAGGATATTCATAATTCAATTTTTTCATAATTTTTTTATAAATCTCGGCTAATGGATCAATTGCTATAACTTCAAGTAATTTCTTATCAACCCAATATGATAAATTTGAATTTGGTCCCGACCCTATTTCTAATGTAAGTAAAGAGTCCACCTTAAAAGTTTCGTCCCTTAATTTATAAATTTCACTTCTTATTCCTTCGGGAAAGGCACTATTATTTCTTCGACATGATTCCAAAAAAGCCACAGGTTCTTTCATTTTTATGAAAAGTAAACTTTGATAACTATATATTTCTGATGCTACATTTCTCTCCCTCTTTATAAAAGCTTTTAAAGTATAATATAATGAATTTAAAAGCAGTTTAATATTAATTAAACCTATTTTATTTTCTTTAAAAGCAAATGATATAAATCGTTTAATTTTTTTTGACATCTTATTTTTTAATTTTTAATAATTATAACAAACCAATTTTATGGATTAGATAAAGAAATTTTCATATTATATTTATTAAAAAATCTTAATTTTTAATAGATTTACCATTTTGGCTAACTTAGATAATTTAAAATTTTTAAAAATAGAATAAATATCAAGGTAAATCTCAAATTAATTCATAATCATGCCAAAATTTCCAATAGTAATTTATGATAATATTATTTTTAATTATAGGTTTTTTACGGGGATTTTTAGTATAATCATAAATTGTTTTGAAACCGTATTTCTTAGCGAGAGAGATAGTATAATCGTTGTATTGATGCCATCCTGGGGCAAATTTGGTTGGATTTATCCCTAAAGAATTCATAAATTTCATTGATTCTTCAAATTTTTCATCTTGAAGTTTTTTATCAAAAAATGAGGGAACATTACATAAATGAATATGCAATTGTATTTCCTCGTTATTCTCTTTTAAAATTTTTATTCTATCAGTTAAAATTTTTGTAAATTGGTCCTTATCCTGTTTTATATTAAAATAACACTGGCAATATTCATAATTGGCAGGGGTTACTACAAACCATACATAGCCTTTTCCAATTAATTTTTGAAGTTTCTTCCACATATCATCCCTTACTAAGGCTTCTGCATGTATTGTTTTTTCTTTAACTTTTGCGAATTTCCGAAAAATCTTGAATAAAAATTCTTTTAGTGTTTTTTTTAAATTCATATCCAAAAAAATATTCTTTAATTTAATATCTTTAGTAATATTTGAGTTATTAACTTAATTATAATTAAAATTAAACAAGTTTAATAAGCTTTAAATAGACTTAAAATTTTTTTAACGTAGCATATGCTCAAATTTCTATTGTTTTATAAGAAGAAAATTTGCTAGCTAAAAGGAAAAAAAATGAAATTGAAGTTTCTAAACCAAATTTTGTATAAAATTAAAATAATAAAAATTGCGAAAATTTTAAGAATAAATCCACATTTTTTCTTCGATTTTCTAATTTTTCATTTTTCAAAGTTATTTAGAGCTAATGTCAACAATAAATTGATAATTTTAGGTGCTGCTAATGGTAAGGCTTTTATTGGGAATCCTAAATATTTATATTACTATTTAAAAGAGAATACGGACTATGATTTAATTTGGCTTACTAAATCTAATATATTAATTAAAGAACTTAGGAGTAAAGGAATAAAATGTGCTAAAATCTATTCATTGGAAGCAATTAGACTCCTAAGAAAAGCAAGAGCTGTGTTTGTTTCCCATGGATGGGGAGATATTCTCCCAATAAAATTTGCACCACGTACCGTTGTAGTTCAAACATGGCATGGAGGCTTTATTAAGGTAAAAGGAAAACACTCCTATGTTTCAAAATATATTAATTCAAAATGGACAACTTTAACACGAACAAATATTCGATATGAACAATTTTTTGATTATGCTATAAGCGCCTCTTCTGATATGAAAATATTAAAAATTACATCAGAGGTATTCAAGTTTCCTATAAAAAAAATTTTAGTTATAGGTTATCCTCGAAACGATATTCTCTTTTCAAATGATCCTAAATTAGTTGAAAAAATCAGAAGGGATTTTAATATACCAGACAGTATTGAAAGGATAATATTATATGCCCCTACATACCGTGAGCTCTCTAATGTAAGAGAACCTTTTAGTAATGAAGATTTATCTAATATTAATATTCTTTGTAAGAATACTAATACATACTTTTTAATAAAAGCCCATATCAATGAAAAAATTATTAAATTCAGAAAACGTGAAAATATAAGATTAATCAGCAAAGTTGCGGATATTCAGGAACTGTTATTAATTTCAAATATCCTAATTTCGGATTATTCTTCAGTTATGTGCGATTATATATTATTAGACCGACCAATCTTATTATACACATATGATTATGAAGATTATATCAAACATCGTGGAATTTATTATGAAAATTTAGAAGACATTGCTCCAGGTCCTTTATTGTTTACAGTAGATGAGTTGATAAATGCTATTATAAAAATTGATGAGATTTATGAAGAATATAAATCTAAGGTACAAGATGTTAGAGATTTTTTCAATAATTTTAAAGATGGAAATTCTTCAAAAAGGTTATTGAAGTTTTTAAAGTTAATATAAAATAAAATAAATATTCTGCTAATAATTAAAACAAGAACAACCTGATAATTAAATTTTTTAAGTCTAAATGACTTTCCTTCAGGTATTAGTTCGAAAGGCTGTAATCAAGTTAGAATCCATATTTAATTATTTTTCAATTTTCATAATATAGTTAAGATTTTTTTGATTACGTAATTTATTTATTATATTTAGAAAAAAAAACCTTCCTTAGATACTGTTTCATAAAAAAAAATTAAATTTCATATATCATAATTTAACAATATATGACTAAGACCTCTTTTGGACCTGATTATATTGGAATTGGGGCAATGAAATCTGCTTCTGGTTGGATTTTTAAATGTCTAAGAGAACATCCTGAAGTGAGTGATAAAAATATCAAAGAACTTTACTTTTTTAATAAATCTTTTAATTACAATAAAGGAATAAAAAGCTATTATTCAATCTTTAGAAAATGTCCTAAAAACCAGATTAAAGGAGAATATACTCCCTCCTACATGCTATATCCTAAAGTTGCTTCATTAATTCATAAACATTTTCCTAATGTTAAAATAATTGCGTGCTTAAGAAATCCCGCTGAAAGGGCATATTCTGACTATAGATACAACATCCAAGAGGATGGAAGATTCAAAAGATACAAAAATTTTAAAGATACAATAAATAAAGATAAAGAATTTGTTGAAAGAGGTTTTTATTACAAGCAATTAAAACCGTATTTTGAATTATTCCCGCGGGAGAACATTTTAATATTGTTTTACGAAGACTTAAAAAAAGATTCTATAAAATTTATAGAGAGGATACACAGCTTTTTAGGTTTAAAAGATGTAAATTATAAGTCTTCTCTTATGAATCGAAAGTTAAGCATTACGGGATCATATATCATAAAATATAAACTTCCTTTTCTAAATTTATTGATATATTGGTTAAATTCAAAGATAGAGAAAGGTAGTAAATTGAGAAAATTAATAGATAAAAGCGGATTAGAAAATTGTTTATTAAAATTTCGACAATTCAATAGGACAAAAATCATTGGAAAAAATGAAGATGTGTTTTCTATTCCACCGCTCAAACAGTCCACTAGATTTTATCTACTTAATCAGATTTATAAAGATGATATTCAAAATTTAGAAGTTCTTTTAGACAAAGATTTAAGTTTTTGGAAGTAGCTTAAAAATTTAAAAGAACATATTAAATTAAATAGTTTAATTTTATTCTCTCTTTTCTAAATAAAGTGTATACTGACAATGATGATTATTGGTTTCTAATATACACTCGTGAATATCCCATTTATATTTAAATTGAGATCCATCTCGTTTAAAAATCCTACGGTATATGGAATACAAACGCTCTTTTGAATAATATTGAATTTCCCTAAAAAAGATTCAAAATGATTTAACTTAATTCAACAAATACATCATCTAGAGTTGGTTCAAGTTCATGTATTTTCTGAACAGGATATTTTCCAAGACACTTCAATAAATTAGGATAATGTTTGTAATCCGAAATAGATAGAAGAAACCCCTTTCTTCTTTCAAAAATTTTATTAATATAATTCTGACTATTTAATTCTTTTTTTAATTCTTTTTTTTTTTGCTGATCTATAATATCAACACTAATTCTTATAAATTCGGATAAAAGTTTTATGTAATTATCCTGAGTATCAATTTTAATTACATTTCCTTTATTTAGAAATGCAATTCTCCCACATAATTGTTCAACTATATGCATTTGGTGCGAAGTTAACAAGATGGTTTTATTAAGATCTAAAAGAATTTTAATAAGATCTCGAGTAGTTTTTGGATCTAAACCTAAAAGAGGCTCATCTAAGAATAATATCTCAGGTTCAATCAACAATACTCTGGATAAGGCAAGTCTTAATTTTTGACCTCTTGAATAATTTGATACATATTCCCCCAATTTATGATAAATGCCTAAATCTGTGGTGATTTTTTGAATTTTTTTATTTTTATTTTTTATCCTATAAAGTCTCGTGAAAAACTTTAAATTGTCAATGCCCGTCATACGAAAATATATCATTTCACCTCCAAGCATTAAACCAATTCGACGCTTAATTCGTTTTGTATTAACATTTTTTCTTATATCTAATCCATAGATTTTAGCAAAACCACTTGTAGGTTGGATAAGTGTAGCTAAAATGGATACTAATGTGGTTTTCCCAGCACCATTTGGGCCTAATAAGCCAAAAATTTCTCCCTCTTTAATAGAAATATTGATATTATTTAAGGCTCGAATTTTTCCTCCTGTCTTTAACTTATATTCTTTAGTTAAATCGACTGTTTCAATTACAATATCTTTCATATTCTAATAACCTGATGTTCCGTATTTTTTATATATTATTAAAAAGAAATAAGATGCAATTAAAGGCATCATGATTGTGAATGTAGCAACTACCAATATATGGGTATATGTTATGTACAACATTGCATCTTCATAATCAATCCCTGCCCACCATGATAATCTTAAAAGATCAAAATAATAATATAGGGGATTTAATTTGATAATGAAATGAAATTCCTCGGGAAAAATTTCTATAGGATAAAATAAACAACTAAGTAAAGCGATAAAACTTATAAATACAGATAGCGTAGCCGAAATATCTTCATTAACAATTTCAAATACACCTAAAATAAATCCCATACTTGCAAAAGTAATAGATATACAAAGCAATACCACTAATACAAAAAATAATGAAACTATTGGAATTGGATATAATATATAGCATAAGACTATAATAAATATTAAAGGAAAGCTTTTTGAAATTAATCCAGATATAAAATAACTAATAAAAATGTTAAATTTGCTAACTGGAGCAATAATAACAGCATTTAAAGTTTTCCATGTCTTTTCATCATAGAAAAGATCTTGATAATTCCATAAAAGAAAGATTAAAACTGAGATACAATATCCAAGTAATAAAAATAATAAAAAATTTTCTCTGGAATAATAATTTCCAAACAAGTTTTTTTTAAGATTAAATAAAGCACTAAAAATTATATATGGAAAAAATATAGTCATTAATGGAGCTACAAATTCGACTATGAATTCTAATTTATATCTTACTTTTAATTTAAGGTCTTTTATAATTAGTGAATGAATTTGAATGATGTTCGAAAATATAATATTCCTATTTAACATCTAATGATTTTTTATTATTTTATTTTTTAATGTTTAGAAATATAATATTATTGAATTAATTTTTGTTTTTATATCCCGAATGAAATAAGTTATTGGGATAATTACTTTTAATATAATCATTAAAATTATCTCGTTATTTATTATTTATCATATTTATAAAATGTTCACAAAATGCTTCATTTCCTTGTTTTGTCCAAAAATATTTATACGTATCTTGTCCTTTCATTGCTATCTCTAAAAGATACTGTTCATTAGACAAAATTTCAGGAATTAGATGGTCCCATTCCTCAATTTTCCATGGTATCGGAATATAGGTTTCATACTTTTTAAATAAATTTGGCCATGTATCTAAATGGTCCATATCTGGTTTTATTAATGCGGCACCAGCTATGAAAGCTTCAAAATCACGATAACATATTTCCCCCCACCCATAAGGACTAACAATAGCCTTAGAACATCTCATAGTTTTTAAATAATCCTTCTTGGAGATTTTTCCTAGAGAGAAATAAGGATTAGAATTATATTTTTCTTTAAGAATTTTTAAAAGTTGATTTCTTTGAAAATAAACTAATTTATAAGAAGATTTAATAGTAAAATTCGCAGCTAATATTAATTTTCTATTTTTACTGGGTTTATGAAATTTTAAATTATTCATTCGTGTAAAACCATATAAAAATCGGCTTAATAGATTAGAGTATCGATAATCTTTTAAGGCAAAGTTCCAAGATAAACCAATTTTATTTTGAAATTTAGGAAAAAGTTCAATTCCAGTAATATTCCCATCATTTCTATTTAGATTATAATTTCTAGCATAAAAATCAGTGAATAATCTTTTTCTATAATGAAATTTCGTATATAATGAGCGATCTTTAAGAATTTGTTTTTTAAAATAGCGATCAACATAGGGAAGTACCTCAGAATGAAAATGACCAGTACTATCTGCATTGTCAAAATAAATTACATAATCCGCTTTTTTTTTTATTTTTTTAAGTAAAGGGATAACAAACTCATTTATACTTTTTTTTATAGAGCCATATTTTATAATCAAATTATTAAGAATTCTAGAATCAATTCCAACAATCTCGGAAATATCTTTTTTTAGATTTAAGTAATTAAGAAAACGTATTCTTATCCCTTTTTCTTTAAGAAATTTCAAATTGTACCAGACAGGAAACCAATTTCCGGCCCAATTAGGAAATGGAAATTTCTGAAATAATTGAAATTTTTGAAATTTTTGAAATTTTGGATATTTCTGATAACTAAGTATAGATGGTATAATTATATCGATCTTTATCATCTAAAATAAACTCGTGTAATCAATACTCAATTTAAATTTTCACTTATTATTTTATATCAAAGACCATTTTATTAAAAGATTCTTTTTAAGTTATTTTTAAAAGATCTTTAAATTTTGAACTAATCTAATATTAAGAAATAAATATTTTGAACTTTATTCTCAAAGAAAACACATTACTCATAAAGAGTTTAAAAAAACTTTAAAATTTGGCATCATTAATATTTTCAAGAATGAATTTAAAATTTTTTTTGCTTTTGAAGAATTATTTTTATCAGATAGAAACTCTAGTTATTAAAGATATTAAATTAAAATCAAGATATAAAGCTAAATTCTTGTTTTCGATTATTGTGCCATTTACTACTTTTATAGTCCCATTTCTTGTTTTTAGGACTTTATTTAATGCAATAGGAGATAAATCATTTGGTATATGGAGTCCTGAAAATTACATAATTTTTATATTATCTGGTATATTTATCGTTGCATTAAATAATTTATTACCAGTTTATGGAAAAAGTCTATTACGAGAAAAATATTGGAAAACACTACCCGGTATATTTTTATCTCCCGTTAATATCTATAATTTATTATTTAGTAAATTGATATCAGAATTACTTATTTTTGTAATTCCTGTAAGCATAACATTCATTTTCTGCTTCATTATAGTAAAAGCTTCTTTAATGACCATTTTATTTGTGATGATTATTTATTTTTTAGCTGCTGTTTTCATGGCCTCCATCGGCTTGGCAATTGGATCATTTAGAATGTCAATTGAGGGAGGTTATCGCTTTTTCTTCCTCATAGTTAATCTTTTTCTTGTTTTTAGCTGCTACAAATATCCTAAAGAATTTTTTCCAGAGAATCTCCAATTATTAATCTCATGGAATCCATTTTATTATTATTGGGATTTAATCAGAAATATTTTAGTTTTCGGATTTGAGAATGTTATATTCAATCCTAATTATACTCTTCATTTTATAATTGTTATTTCATTATCTTTTATAACACCAATATTGAGTGTAATGTTTTTTGATTATGTCTACAAAAAATATGGCTTAGTTGGATATTAAGTAAAATTATTATTTTTTAAAAAAAAAATATAGGATAGAAGAAACTCGAATATGTTGTCATTTGGGTATTTTTTCATATCATTGGGTATTTTTCTAATATTCGTTATTTTATTAACAATCTTTGGATATTTTTTCCAATATCATTTTTTTTCTAAATTCAGATCTAAAAAGATTTCATTAACAACCGGATTGGAATCATTTGGAGTTGGAACAGGATTATTTATTTTTTACTCTTATTTTATAATTGATATTATTAGATTATTTAATTTTTATACCATATATTTACCTTTAATTATTTTTGATACTCTAAACATAGCATACATCATTTATAAATATAAAAATCTTTCAAAAGATAAGACAAAGAAGTTTTTTATTGCATTTCTTCAATTTTTTTCTAATAAACAAACTAAAAGAAAAGCAGGTATTTTATCAATATCATTTCTACTTCTTTTATTAGTTCAAGGAGTAATTGAAACAAATTTAAGTCTTCCGGCAATGGACCCGTATAATTGGTTTGATATTATTTTATATTTGCATAGATATGGTGATTTAAATTATGATAATTATACGGTTCATGGAGTAGGTTTCGCCATTTTTGCTGCAGGGGCTTTATTAGTAACAAGCAATTTTTACATACAGTATTTTTTTATAAAATATATTTCCACTTTCTTTTTTTCTATAATGATATTGACGATTTACGATTTATCGTCAAAAGTTTTTAAAAAAGATTATGAAATTTTAATAACATTAATAATTCTACTATGTTTTAACTCTCTATTATTTAGATTCTCGTTGGCAGTGCCATCTATTATAGCTACGACTTTAGGGGTAATTTTTTTTAATACTTTAATTCAAAAAGATAACTTGAGAATTTACTTAATAAGAGGAATCCTTTTCGGTGGAATGTTTTTAATCCATCCTTTATATTTTCTTTTTACATTTGGATTTTATATTCTATTTGAGGTCTATATTTTGGCAAAAGAGATAAATAGAGACCTAAAAACAAAAGAGTATGAAACCTCAGCGATCAGTATTAATTTCATGAAAAAAACGGGAATTTTATTCCTAATTATAGTGTTATTTTCAATTCCATATTTTCTTAATCTACATATTAGCGGAAAAAGCCTATATAAAAATTTTACACGCTATTTATTCAGAGGTTATGAAGCGGATACTCATGATATAATTTATATTCCAGAATTTTTAATATCTAAATTATTAGTCTTAAATTTAAATCCTTCAAGAACAGATGTACTTTACAATCTTATATTTTTTGGATTTAATACTCCAATTAATAAAACATTAAATTGGGGGGTTATATTCCTTATATTGGGATTATTTTATAAACTTAACACAAAGAATCAACGGCTACCTTATTTAATTGAATTTATTAAGTTCACTTTTATAATAACGTTCCTACTTTTCATAATAAATTCTTTTTTATTTATAATTGATAATAATACGATATTATCATTAGCTAGCTTTATAAACCAATATGGTAAAAGGATATTTGAATCATTTTCTCCTATTTGGGCATTCCTTTTTGTATTAGGAATCAAAAAAATCTTTGAATTTATTAAAAACCTTAAGATCAAAAAAATTCGAGGATTTCAGATAACCAAGGAAGCTAAAATTGCGAAAATAGCGAAAAAACTCGAAAAAGTATACTTTATCATTCTTATTGTTTTAGGTACATCGGTGTATGCTAGCCATTTGTACCTTCAATATCATGTGATATATTCAACTGAATATGAAGATGATTATTTAACAGAAGCTCTACTTTTTATTGGCGATTATTTTAATGAAGAAGATATCGAAGATAAGACAATCTTACTTCCGGATAATTTTGATTCGAAAGTAGTATATCGCTTGATTTACCATAAGGATTGCGACCGCGATTATTTAGAATTTGACAATACAAATCATACTGAATTAATGAACTCGATTAACGAAAATAATGCAGATTTCGTATTAGTTTATAAATTGGAAACAAAAGATTCTTGTTTAGAAAAAATTGACGAAGATGAGGATATTTTATATGAAAATCCAAATTTTCTTTTTTTCAAGGTTTAGATCTTTTTAATTATTAAATGGAGACTTATCTTGAGAATTTTGTTTATTGATCAAAATTTTGATGCTACTAATATTGGAGGAGCTTTTAAAAGTAATTACGCTATAATAAATGAATTTGTAAAAAATCCAGAATTTGATGTATCTGTTTTAGCTTCTAAAACGGATTCTTATATTAGAAAAAAGAACTTTTCAGCTAAACCCATACATCCAATATTGGAAGCGCCTTTCAAAAAACTTAATATATTGATTAAAAACTTTGGATTAAATCAGTATTTTAGCATTTTTTCAATTCTCAGGGAAATTCGTCAATATAAACCTGATTTCATTATCGTACAAAGAGATCTTACATTCACAGCTATTCTAGCGGGCTTTCTTAAAAGAGTTCCCGTGATTAACATTATTAGAGATGGAATGGGTTTTTGTCCTAAAGATATTGATACGAAAGGATTTAAAAATTGTTCAATTTATTTATCAAAAAAAGAATGTTGGGAATGTATAAATAGATGGCGTTCGATAAGAATTCTTCTGAATGATAAACCTAAAGGCTCGAATAAAACTCTAATGTCAGGTTTCTATACAATTTACTACAAAATGCAGTATTTTTTTACTAAGTTATATCTACGTATAATGAACTATGCTTTTGTCAATATTGTAGCTTCACCATTAATGAAAAAATTAGTTGAGAAAAGAATAAGAAATAACCGAATTGTTATTAGAAAAATAACGCCCATAGATAAATCAAACATTAATAAAAATACAGATAAAATTGATAAAGTTATAATCAATAGAATTGAGAATTCAAAGAATATAATTCTTTTTGTCCTTCCCAGGAATGAGGGCGGGAGTAAGGGATATCCCTTTGTTAAAAAATTAATTACCCTACTTCCAGATGACTCTCTATTAATTGTA
>Ga0209976_10001918_pt1 | contig 12039 bp, 16 predicted proteins | sample SumtaG_FD_182806 | JGI IMG/M metagenome (GOLD analysis project Ga0209976, IMG submission 182806) | Deep subsurface microbial communities from Indian Ocean to uncover new lineages of life (NeLLi) - Sumatra_00157 metaG (SPAdes) (version 2) | ecosystem: Environmental > Aquatic > Marine > Oceanic >... | reverse complement strand
GAGGAGGTACTGATGTTTAGTGTGCAGTGTTTACTGCTAGGACTACACGGGTATCTAATCCGTTTTGCGCCCCTAGCCTTCATCCCTTACTGTCAGAACTGTCCTCGTAGGATGCCTTCGCTATTGTGAGTCCGGTCAAGATTAATGTATTTTACCACTACTTTGATCGTACTTCCTACGTCTTCCAGTCTCTAGCTCAATAGTATTTCTTGCACGCCTTATCTTTGAGAGATAAGATTTCACAAGAAACTTATTAAGCAAGCTACGGATGTTTTAGACCCAATAAAAATGGTTGCGACTTGGACCGCTAGTATTACCGCGGCGGCTGGCACTAGTCTTACCCAGTCCTTATTCGCCAAACTTTTTACATTTGGCAAAAGCTTCTCAATTGAGAAGCACTCTGGCTCAATTTGTCACGCTTGCGCGCATTGCAAAAGATTCCTAACTGCTGCACCCCGTAGGGCTGGGAATAGTGTCTCAGATTCCCTCTCAGGGCTTCTCCGCTAAGAGCCCTTACAGATTACAGGCTTGGTGGGCTATTACCCCGCCAACAACCTAATCCGCCGCAGCCTCATCCTTAGGCTCGAATTTCAAAGATAAATCTTTCCAGGGTAGATCTTCTATCAAGTATTAACCTCAGTTTCCCGAGGGTATCCTTGACCTAAGGGTAGATTAGCTACGTGTTACTGAGCAGTTCGCTTTTCCACTTCCGAAGAAACAAAAAAAACTTGCATGTCTAAGTGCAAACCAGAGAGCCGCAACCGCCAGCAGGATCAACTGGATTTAACTTCATCGATTATAAATAATCTCCGCGCAATTTGTTTTATAAGATAACAAATCACTTCACACAAACTCCTACTATTGGCTGTTTAATTTTTATAGAACTACAACTTATTATGACTGCTTTTACATACCTCATACCTTAACGATAGCTTTCATAATTAAAGTACTCATCTTAATTAACTATGTCAAAAAAATTGTACTTATAAACTTTTTGTTATAATAAAAAAGAAGTTTTTTCAGATTTTTTAATCCGTTAAAATTTATATAGTTTAATCTCTTAAAAATATCATGTCCTTAACAACTTATAAACAAAAACGTAATGTACAAAAATCAGGTGAACCCAAACCACAGATAAAAAAATCTTCCAAAAAATTAATTTATACTATTCATAAACATCAAGCAACTCATTTACATTATGATTTGCGTTTGGAAATGAATAGAGTTTTAAAAAGTTGGGCGATTCCAAAACAACCTCCAAGAAAAAAAGGAATAAAGAGATTAGCAATTCAGGTCGAAAACCATCCACTTGGGTATGCTGATTTTGAAGGAACAATTCCAGAAGGACATTATGGGGCAGGAAAAGTTGAAATTTGGGATAACGGAACTTATGAATTAATTGAAAAAGATGCAAAAAAGATTGAATTTGAATTACATGGTAAAAAATTAAAAGGAAAATATGTTCTTATAAAAACAGATTATGGTAACAAGCCCAAAAAATCATGGCTATTCTTTAAGATTTAATTTACCTCGCTTCGCTTGGTCCATAAATTTTGAATGTACTTACATCAATTAGAGAATGTTAGTGAGCCAATAAAAATTATTCTTTTGTTTGGTAATTCTCTTTTATAATTTTTTTACAAATAAATCCTCCATCCTTTTCCCTTTCCCATACACTAATATTTTTTATCTTAATCTTTTTTTCAATATTATTAGAATAATTTTTTACAAATACTTCTTCTAATTTATTTCCTTTAAGTGTTGCATCTATATGATAACATTCACCTTTTTCATTATCAAACTCAATTCTATATTTCTTCATTTTATTCTAACAAAAATATTATTTATAAAAATTTGTTTAATTCAATATCTATTTCAAGAATTTTTAAAATCTAAACCTTCTAGGTTTAGGAACAACTGCAGTTTTTTCCTTTACTTTTTCTTCTTCCTCACTTGTCCACCATTCTAAATCAGGAATATTTGCGTTTATATTCTTTGCTTTGCAATAACCTTTTGTCAATAAATAAAATATAATTCCTAAACTTTTTGCACTTTTGTTATTTCCTATTATGACTTTGTCAGCTCCTTTTGAAAAATTGTTTGTATCGCAAATCATTAAAATTTTTTTATGAACTTTTAAAGTGTCATTTAAAGCATTTTTATCAAGCCATGAATCAGTTATTATTGTTAATTCATTCTCAAAAAAATCTGGAAGTTGTGTATTGGTTAAAACTCCTGCAGGATACTTTTTTGTAAACGCTCTTATACCAGTTAATCTGGAAAACATTTCTACAATCTTCAACCCTGCTTGCCTTTTACAGACAACAATAATATCTTTTGCATCAAACCCTGATAAATATTCTATTCCTTCTTTTAATTTTTCATCAATTAAATCTGTATTAAAAATAGCTAATCCATCTGCTCTTCTTCTATAAACAAAAGGTTTCATATTTGGTGTTACAACTTTGGTCCCCAAATAAATTCCTGCTTTAACATAATCTTCAAGAGGAATAAGCATATCAGCTCTTTTTTTAATCTTGACTTTTTCTTTTAACTCTTCTGTTTTTGTTTTTTCAACTTTTTTTTCAAGTTTCTTTGCTTTTTTTAAAAGTTCTTTTTTCTTATCCTCTATACTAATTTCTGGTTTTTCTGTTGCTAATGATTCAGCTTCCGCTACTTTTTCTAAAGTGGCGCTCACTTCCTGCGACCCAGCTTTTTTTATCACACTTTCTTCTGTTTCTTTTTCAGATTTAGCATTTTTTTTATCTTTGTCAGAACTTTCTTTGATTTCTTCTTCAACCTTGTTATCTTTTACCATGAGAATTCAGAGAAAAATATGTTTAAAAAGTTTTAGATTAAGATTATTTTGGAAGTAAGCTTTTTTCTATCTCAATCAACCTCTTTAACTTTACTTCTCTCCCCTTACCGTCAATTCCACATTTGAAAAAATCTGCACCAAAACCAAAAGCCAAATCAGCTAATATATTCTCTTCTGTTTCTCCACTTCTATGTGAAAAAATAAGTTTCATATTATTTTTCTTTGCTAAATTAACAACATTTTTGACTTCAATAAGTGAGCCAATTTGATTGGGTTTTACAATTATTCCATTAATGCTTTTCATTTTAATTGCTTTTTCCAATCTCTTATAATTTGTAACAGTCAAATCATCACCAACAATAAGCTTTCCAGGAAATTTTTTTAGAAGCTTCGCAAAACTTTCAAAATCCTCTTCATTAAAAGGGTCTTCTGTATAAAATAAATCAAAATTCCTAATCAGATTAGACAAATACTCTAATTGCTCCTCATTGTTTCTTTTAAGTAAAGGGTTTTTGTAATTATAATTTTTTCTTTTGTAAAAACTAGAAGCCGCAATATCTAATCCGAGGGGCAGTTTAGATTCTTTTAAAATGTCAAGGACTTGTTTCTCATTTAGTGAGGTTATCCACGCATTTTCATCATTTTTTTTGCCTTTAAAATTTGCGTCATTTCTTTTTAGATATTCCTTTAAATCCTCTTTAATTTCTTTATTTGTTTCATAAGATTTTTTAATAGATTTTAAATCTGGGATTAACAAAAATTCCTGAAAATCTGGTTTTTTTTCAGAACCGGTATTTGAATGAATTCCTCCACCTATACAATTTCCAACTAATCTTGGTAATTTTTTTGCCTTTAGATTGATTAATTGCCAAATTTCTTTTTTTTGTTCCTTTGCAATTGCCTTCAAAACAGCTGATTCTAAGGCAAAAAGAGTATTTGCACCAATATGTCTATCAAGAATGTCTTCAACTCTTCTTAAATCATCAAATTTTTCTATTGCTTCTTTAGAAAAATAATCGCTGAATTCCTTTATAACTTTTGTATCTGCTTCAATGCTTTTTTTATATGGCTTTTTTTCATACTTTCCTGTTGATTTTCCTGTTGGAGAACTGGCAGAAAAATTTCCTACATTTGTTTTAATAGAAACTAAAATTGTTTTATCTTTACGCGAATCCAAAATTGATTTAGCTGAAACACTCAAAATTTTCATAATCTGAAAAATGAAATATCCTATAAAAAGTTAATTGATTTCATAAAACTTAAACTATAGAATTATTTTAGATTATTCAATCTCTTCTCGGGCGCTATCTTCAGAATCCTCTTCTTGTTCATCTTTTGGATTTGCAAGCTCCATTATTTCCCCTTCTCTGGTAATTTCTTCTTCTTCAGCAGCTCCAATTTCTTCAATTTTCTTTTCGCTAATTTTTTCTTTAATTCTCTTTAATTCACCTTCTTTTCTTTTTGGAAAAGGTCTTTTTATAGAAATTGGAAGAATATTTGAGTTAAGTTCTACTTCTGCTATTTTCAAAGCATCAAATTTTATTTTTTCTAAATCTTCTTTATTTATTTTGATTAAAACAGGTGCATTCATGGCTATTTGAAGTGCTCTTGCTCCAAGAATCCTTGCTTTTTCATATTTAGAAAAATTTTCTATATTCATTTTATTATTTCAAAAACTTTTCAATTTTTTTAAATATATCCTCCCAAACTTTTTCAGATAAATCTAAAACTTCGTTCATCTTTTTCATACTTAAACTTTCTTTATTTCCTTTTTGCATAGAAGAGATTGTTCCATTTGAACTCCCAATTGTCACCCTTGTTTCACTGATGTCTTCTTCTTCTCTTGTTGGGTCAACAATTAAACTATCACCTATTTTATGTATTGTTATTGAAAGAGGAATGTCTTTTGATAAAGGCAATTTTTTTTCAGATAATTCTCCATACAAAACTTTCTCATTTTTTTCATCATATTCTGGAATTCTTGCATTTTTTAAGGAAGCTATTGCTCCAATTCCAGCAGCATCTAATAAATTTCCGTCGTCGTTTATTGAATAGATATCTATAAAGATTCCCCACACTTTTTCTCCTTCTTTGATGCATAATTTTTCAAAATCAACAAATTTACTTTCTCTAACAATTCTGTCAATTACTCTTCCCAATTCAATTGCATTGAATTTTGGAGGTCCTGTCTCAAATCTTGGAGAACTTAATGGAAGCAATTCTGCAGTTGTCATCAAATTTCCTTTATCAGGAGAATCTGGATAAGGTGCAGAAACATCCATTTTTACTCCAACTAAAACTTCTGTATTCCCAATTTTTACTCTTGCAGAACCTTCTGCATTTTTTGAAATTCCAGTCTCAATAATTATCTCTCTAAATTCTTCTGGTTTTCTGCCATCAAATCTTTTACCTTCTGCCAAATATGTTTTTATTCTATCTTTTGTTAAATTTGATGTTTCCATTTTATTCTAATTTTATGTTTAATGTTATTTTATTTCCCGGCAAAAATGTTTCTTGAAGTCGAGAAATTATATTTCCCGCTCCGTTTAATAAAGCAAAATACTCTTTTGAATTTTTCTTTAGTTCTTTATCCATTTCAACTTTGTAAAGTTCTCCATTAAACATTTCAAAATTTTCACCTGGCATATCTAAATAATTTTCGCTTATTTTTATTAATGTAATTTTGTGTTCTATATTTTTCATTTTCCTGTTTCTAATGAATTTTTTAAAGCCTGTTTCTGAACTTCATAAATTTTTTTGCAGGCTTCTCTTGCAAGATTAATTGCTTCTTTTAATTCTTTTGTTCTGATTTTACCGTCGAGTTGAATGTGGGTAAGTTCTCCTTTATTTGTAAATGTAATTGGAATATCAGTTGAGCCTTCACCTTCTTTAAAATCTTCTTCTTCTTTATTCAAATCAACAACTAATTGTTTGTCTAACTTTCCTATTGAAACACTAGAAACTAAATCTGTCATAGGTATCCCTGCATTTGCTAAAGCCATTGCAGCAGCATTTATTCCAGCACATCTGGTTGAGGCATTTGCTTGCAAAACATTAATAAAAACATCAATTACCATATTTGGATATTTATCAATCATCAATACTGGTTCTAATGCCCATTCTATTATTTTGCTAATTTCAGTACTTCTTCTGCTTGGTCCTGGCCTTATTCTATCTGTAACAGAAAAACTAAGCATGCTATAATTACATCTTAAGGTTCCCTTTTCAGGATTTTGTAAATGTTGGGGGTGCATTTTTTTTGGTCCATATACAGCGGCTACTACAATTGTATCACCAAATGAAAACATAGCACTTCCATCTGCATTTGGGATAATTCCAACTTTTGCCTTCATTTCTCGTGTTTCATCAAATTTCCTTGCATCTGTTCTTTTGAATTCTTTAGTCATTTTATTTTTTCTTTTCAAACCATTTTTTTACTTCATCTGTTAAGCCACTAACAAAAGACTTCTCAGTCACAAAAATAATAGCTTTTTTTGCTAAAATTTCGTCTTCTATTTTGTTTCCTTCTATCCAGATTAAACCATTCTGTCCAACAGTAATTCTGCAATCAGTTTCATCTTTTATTAATGAAATCATACTTCCTTCTTTTCCAATAACTCTTGGAACTTTATTTGAATTAATATTTATTATTATTCCTTTTTCTAATTTTCCAAGCCCTCTTGATTTAATACTTAAATCTATTCCTCTTTTATTAATACTCCAAATTTTTGCTACAACCATATCTCCAATATCCATTACTTCATCTAATCCATCTTTATTTACATATCTTGGAACTTCTGTTAATGAAAGAAAAGCATTTTCAGATGTACTAACGTTTATAATCCATCCATTAAAAGTAATATTTTTAACCTCCCCTATAATCACATTTCCTTTTCTTGGATGATAAATTCCGGATAATGGAATAACTTTCACAAGCCTGTTTGTTTCTTCTGATAAACCATATTTTCTGGCAATAATTTCTTCTCCTTTTTTTTCTGTTCCTTCTCCAGGGAGGTAGTCGCCTCCTTTTGCAATTATTTCTCCTGGAATTACTATTTGTCTTTCTTTTGTCATTTTATTTGTAATTTGTCTAACCTTTTAATTATATCTGATAAACCATCTTTTAATTCTCTAATTTTTTCTTGGGGAATTTGCCCTTCTAATTCTGGTAAAAGTGCCAAGGTGATTGCATGTTCATAGCGTCCATAATTTAAAGATTCTTCAAAAATAAAATAGAGGTCTCTAACTAATTTTTTTTGTTCTAATTTTTCCAATTTTTCCTTAGGTATGCTATATGTTCGAAATTCTTTACTCATTTTTCTTCTTTAATTTCTTCTGTTAATGCAGAACCATGTGTGAATGTATTTAATTTATCATAAAAATTCATAATCATTCCTGCTGGAATGTTTACAATAACTTCAAGACTTCCATCATCCAACCATTTTTCTTGTTCTTTATACTGATTGATTACTCCATAAGCTTTTCCAGTATGTATCGCAGGCACAGTTATTTTAATTTTTTTTGTTTCGATTTTTATCGGAATAATTTTGCTGATTTCTAAAACAATGTCTTTTATTTGATGCTCTATCGGAACGTTTTTTATATTAACGTGTGCTTCTTCTAAAGCATTTTTAATTCTTTCAGAACTATGAGGATTTCCTGTTTGAGGGTCAAGAGCATTATTTGTTAAAAAATCAACAATTTGTTTAAATTTCTTTTCTTTTTCTTCATCTCTGTGTTCCTGACTTACAAGAATCTCTCCATTTTTTATTATTTTGTTAATAACATCAGAAAGATTTGTTGTACCAAAAGCTTCATTTAAATCAGAATTAGATGCAATCATTCCTTTTTTAGAATCAGTGAAGATTTTATCCCCCTCTGCTTCGATTGAGGCAATTTCTCCTTTTTTAAATTTTGATGCATCCTCTAAATTAACTATTATTTCAAAATGCTTCCCTGCTTGTTTTATTCTTGCTGTTGTTTGTGTCATTTTATTAACTTCCTGCCTGAATAAGATGATGCAATTGAAATTTTACATTTATTTTGTGCCATTATATTGACTTCCTCCATGGATAGAATGGTGCAATGGAAATTTTATATTTACTTTGTGTCATTTTATCTATAGAAATTTTCCAAATTGTTTTCTTCTATTCTATTTAATTTTCCTTCCTCATTTTGAATATAAACCAATTCAAATTTGTTAATGTCAAATTTTTGCCCCCGAATTTCTTTGTATATATCTAATGCAAGTTTGACTCCTTTTTTTATTGTCAATTCTTCGTTGTATTTTTCTCTTAATTTTTCTTTTATTTTTTCATCATTTTCTCCTATAGCATTTGAATAGTATGAAAGATAATTTCCAGTTATATCACTAACATAAAGTTGTGATTTTTTTCCATTAATTCCAGCAATCATTATGGAAATTCCAAATGGTCTTGCTCCACCATATTGAGTAAATTGCTGTTTTATACTTGAAATTTCTTTAATTATTAATTCTGGTTCTATTGGAGCATCATAAGTCATTCTTTGTTGTTGTGCTAAAATCTGTGCCTTTTCAATTAAAACTCTTGCATCAGAAACAATTCCTGCAACACTTGCAATTATATGTGAATCAATCTCATAAATTTTATTTGCCGATTTTGATACTACTAATTTATCAGTTATTCTTTTGTCAGCAATTATAAATACTCCATCAGAACAAACCATTCCAATACTTGAACTTCCAAGTCTGACTGTCTTTTCTGCATATTCTACCTGGAGCAAATGACCTTCAGGCGAGAACATTGTCGCAGTTCTGTCGTAGCCCATTGCTTGATGTTGCATATCCATTGACATGTCCATATTATTTTTTTAGAGAATTTAATAATAGTTTAATTTTTTCTCTTTGTCTCCAAAAATCAGATATTATTACTATTTAAAAGGTTTTTGGTTGGTATTTTATCTTTTTCTCAAACTTCTCAATGTCCCACTAACCTTCTCCACACTCATTTTATCAGGCCAAATACATAATGATGCTCTGACAGAATCAACCATTTCACGATTTACAGAAATAACAGAGGAATTTTTATCTGATTTAATAAAAGCCAAACCAACTTTAGACATTCCTAAAACTCCAATAAATTCCAGAATTGCTTTTTCGACATTTTCCTTTAAATTTTTCCCTCTAACAAGAAGATATCTTTTATTTTCCCTCATAGATGGTTTTAGGGGTTTCATTTGACATACCTCTTATGGCGAATGAATGAAAATCTTTCTATAAACCTACTTGGTTGATTTGCTTTCATGATTTAACAAAGGGGATTATATTTATTAATCTTTTTAATGTGCATTTAATCTAAACTTCTAAAAGCATTTTTAAACCAATCTCCCTATTAATTTATAAAAGAGAAAAATAATTTTTTAACATGGAAGTTTGCACGATTGGAGGTTATGAAGAAGTAGGAAAGAATATGACAGCTGTAAAAGTCAAAGACGATGTTTTTATCTTTGATGTGGGCATTCATATTCCAGGAATAGTTGAACTTCAAGAAGAGAATGTTTTAGAGTACACCCATAAATTCCAAAAAGGAAGTAGAAATACTCAAATATATTCTGAATCTAAACTAAGAGAATTTGGAGTAGTTCCAGATGATAAAGTTCTGGATAAACTTGGTTGGAGGAATAAAGTGAGAGCAATTTTTATAAGTCATGCACATTTAGATCATGTTGGAGGAGTTCCTTACTTAGCAAATAGATATCCACAAGCAACTATTTTTGCCACACCTTTTACCATGAAAGTACTGGAAGCAGTTTTGGAGGACGACAAAATAAAAATAAGAAACAGATTAAAAGTAGTACAACCAAATTCAAATCATATAGTTAAGGGAAAAAGTGATAATTATAAAATAGACTTTATTCACACAACTCATTCAACAATTGATTGTGTTTTTGTAGCGCTTCATACAAAAGAAGGAATCTTTTTTTATGCTTTAGATTTAAAATTTGATAATTATCCAACTTTAGGAAGACCTCCAAATTATTCTAAATTAAAAGTATTAGGAAAACAAGGAATCAAAGTTTTGGTGGTAGATGCACTTTATTCTAAAACAGAAAACAAACCAGGAGGAGAAAGAATAGCTCAACATATGCTGGAGGATGCTTTTTCAAAAGTAAGGGGAAAAAATTCTGCATTTTTTGTTACAACTTTTTCTTCCCATATAGAAAGATTAACTAACATAGTAAAATTTGGAGAAAAAACACACAGGCAAATAATTTTTCTGGGAAGAAGTTTGAGCAAATATATTGAAGCAGCATCAAAAATCAATGCCTGTAGATTCAAGAACAAAATAAAAATAATGAAATACAGAAAACAAGTGGAATCTTTTTTGAGAAGATTAGAAAAAGATAGAGGAAAATATTTAATTGTTTGCACAGGACATCAAGCAGAAGAAAATTCTATTCTTGACAGAATTGTTAAAGGAAACACGCCATTCAATTTTAAACCAGGAGACCATGTAATTTTTTCATCAAGTATAATACCTGTTTCAGTAAGTATTCTTGCCCGTGAAAAAATGGATAAAAAATTAAGAAAAGCTGGTGTTAAAATACAAACAGATGTACATGTTCATGGTCATGGAAGCAGAGAGGATTTAAGAGATATCATTGAACTTTTAAAACCAGAACATATAATTCCTGCACACGGCACTCTTCAACAAGAAACACCTCTTATTGAATTAGCTTCAGAATTTGGATACAAATTTGGTGAGACTTCTCATTTGGCATCTAACGGAAAAGTTCTAAAATTTTAACTTCAAACAGATAATTTTTAAATGAATTATCCTTCGTCTATTTATAAAAGATGGTGAACGAAGAAATTTTTGCAGGATTGAAAGTAGCACTTTTTAGAGGAGAAACTCTTCAACAAGCAATGATGGCATCTTATAATGCTGGTTATAAAAAAGAAGAAATTGAAGAGGCTGCAAGGGCTTTACAAATGCAACAATTTCAACAAATACAACCACATCCAACAGCACAACCACAGCAAATAACACAACCTATACAACAACCAGTAAAGCCAAGACAGATAGAACCAAAAGAACAGCCAAGGAAACTTTTTAAAAAATCAGTAAAGATTCCAAAAATACGCAAATTTCGAAAAACCATAGTCAAACAAAAACCAGAAAGAGTTGCTCAAAAAGTTTCAAGTTACCAAAAACCCGCAAAAAAACCAGAAAGAATTCTTATGACTTTTGTTTTGATATTTATTTTATTAGTTTTATTAGGAGTTTTGGCAGCTGTTTTCTTTTTTAAGACAGATTTAATCGATTTTTTTAATAGTTTGTTTAGTTAAGTTTGATAAGAAATAAAGACTATGCATCTGGGAGTTTAAAAAAAGGATTTCTAATGAGTAATCTTTCAAGATCATGAACATGAAATCTCATAATTCTTTCTTCTTTCTCATCTTTATTTACTAAAAAATAAAGATCAGGATATTCTTTATCAAAATTAATTCCTCCCTCATAACAATTTTCCCCATGATGATTATCTTTAATTAATGCTCTTTTTCCTATGTTTTCTATTATAATATTCTTTACAGCATTTTCCTGCCCTTTTGGAAGTTCTATCTCAATATATTTAGGAATAAAACCTTTACTAAAGAGATACTTCTGATTGATATTTAATGGTTTTCCTAAAACAGAATCCTTATTTTTTCTTCTCATAAAGATTTATTGATATCTTCCTTTATTAGTTTAATTATATTAGAAAATATATTATCTTTTAATATCTCTCCAACTAATATTCTTCTTTTTTAAATCTAAAAGTTGGGGATATTGTTCTTCAAAAATAGGTTTTTGTGTCTGATAAAAAATTCCCACAGGAATTTTATTTACTTTATTATAATCAAATTCTTGTGCCTTTTTCCATGCTTCTTCGAAATTATTCTTATCATGTCCTGATTCTTCCAAAGAATAAATTTTACCTTTATAATTTGTATCAGGATGGAAGATTAAACAGGGCTGTAAAATTTCAATAAATGCAAACCCTTTATGTTTTAATGCTTCTTTTAAAACATACTCAATCTGCTTAACATCGGCAAAAACCCTTGCAACAAAACTTGCTCCAGAAGCAAGCATTAATTTTATTGGATTTAATGGATGAACTTTAACTCCTTGAGGGGTTGTTTTGTCTTTAAATCCTATTTCTGTTGTAGGTGTTGGCTGTCCGACTGTCAGGGCAAAAAC
>Ga0209976_10001917_pt1 | contig 12041 bp, 10 predicted proteins | sample SumtaG_FD_182806 | JGI IMG/M metagenome (GOLD analysis project Ga0209976, IMG submission 182806) | Deep subsurface microbial communities from Indian Ocean to uncover new lineages of life (NeLLi) - Sumatra_00157 metaG (SPAdes) (version 2) | ecosystem: Environmental > Aquatic > Marine > Oceanic >... | reverse complement strand
AAATCCGTGTTGGCCACCATCGACTTCGACGATCAACTTTTGGCGGCGACATTCGAAATCGACGATATAGGCCGAAATCGGTGACTGACGTCGAAAACGAAAACCAAGCTCGCGTAGTTGGCGGAGCCTTACCCAAAGCTTCACCTCTTGCGGCGTCATTCGCTTGCGTAGCGATCGGGCGTTTTCGCTCACCATCGCGCACTTTTAGCACGCAAAACAGGACCGCCCCACCCGGCTGGCGACGCTATCGCGTCGCCATCCACCCTCCCCTCGCGGGGAGGGAGAGAGGGATTAGCTGAGGCGCTTCTCCAGCGCAGCGAGTTCGTCATTGAGCGCCTTGGGCAGCTTGGCTCCGAAGGTGGCGAAATGCTCCTTGATCAGCGGCAGCTCCGCCTTCCAGCCCTCCTTGTCCACCTTGGTCAGCTCTTTCATGTCTTCCGGCGCAACCTTGAGACCGCTCGCATCGATCGAACCTTCCGCCGGAAGCTTGCCGATCGGCGTGTCGACAGCCTCAGCCGTGCCGTCGCAGCGCTCGAAGATCCATTTCAGGACTCTGGAGTTCTCGGCATAGCCAGGCCACATGAACTTGCCGTCGCCGTTCTTGCGGAACCAATTGACATAGAAGATCTTCGGCATCTTGGCGCCGCCCTTCTCGCCCATCTTCAGCCAATGGGCGAAATAGTCGCCCATGTGATAGCCGCAGAAGGGCAGCATCGCCATCGGATCGCGGCGGATATCGCCCTTTACGCCTGACGCGGCAGCCGTCTTCTCGGACGCCATGATGGCGCCGAGGAACGTGCCTTGCTGCCAGTTCTCGGCTTCGGTGACCAGCGGCACCACGCTGGCGCGGCGTCCGCCGAACAGAATAGCGTCGATCGGCACGCCCTTGGGGTCCTCCCACTCCGGCGCGATCACCGGACACTGCGCGGCAGGCGCGGTGAAGCGGGCATTGGGGTGCGCGGCGGGGCGCCCCGAGGACGGCGTCCAAGAGCGGCGCATCCAGTCGACAGTATGCTCGGGCGTCGTGCCCATCTGCTCCCACCACACATCGCCGTCATCGGTGAGCGCCACATTGGAATAGATGCAGTTGGCACTAAGCGTCTTCATGGCGTTCAGGTTGGACTCGTTCGACGTGCCGGGCGCTACGCCGAAGAAGCCCGTTTCCGGGTTGATGGCGTAAAGGCGTCCATCTTCGCCGAATTTCATCCAGCAAATGTCGTCGCCGATGGTCTCGGCCTTCCAACCGGGGATGGTCGGGTTGAGCATGGCGAGGTTAGTTTTGCCGCAAGCCGAAGGAAAAGCCGCGGCGATATACTTCACCTTGCCTTCCGGGTTGGTGAGCTTGAGGATCAACATGTGCTCGGCCATCCAGCCCTCATCGCGGGCCTTCACCGAAGCAATGCGCAGCGCGTGGCATTTCTTGCCGAGCAACGCGTTGCCGCCATAGCCAGAGCCGTAGGACCAGATCTCCCTTGTCTCCGGGAAGTGGGAAATGTACTTGGTCTTGTTGCAAGGCCAGGGCACGTCGGCGGTCGTTGGCGTCGACAGCGGATAGCCCACGGTGTGCATGCCGCGCACGAAATCGTCGCTCTGCCCGAGCGCCTTCAGCACCTCGTCGCCGACGCGGGTCATGATGTGCATATTGGCGACAGCGTAAGCGCTGTCCGTCACCATGACGCCGATGCCGGATATCGGCGAGCCGACCGGCCCCATGGAATACGGCACCACATACATGGTGCGGCCGGCCATGGCGCCGTCATAGAGCTTGGTGAGCGTAGCCTTCATCTCGGCGGGGTCGAACCAATTATTGGTCGGACCCGCGTCGTCCTTGTTCTTGGAGCAGATATAGGTCTGGTCCTCGACGCGGGCGACGTCGAGCGGGTCCGAGCGCACGAGAATCGAGTTCGGCCGCTTTTCCGGATTGAGCCACATCGCCGTGCCGCCATCGACCAGCGATTTCAGCATGTGCTGATACTCTTCCTTGGAGCCGTCGCACCACACCACCTGTTCCGGCTTGAACAGCTTCTTGGCCTCCTCGACGAAGGCCAGCACGTTCGGGTTGGTGGTCTTTGCTTCAGGCGCAATCTTCGACTGGACGCTCATGCGACGGTATCCCTTTAGCGAATTGGTGGATTGGGCGGCGAAAGCCCACACTCCCCTAGCATTGATCGCTCAGGGCTTTCAAGGCGAGGGCAAACGCTGTGGATGAGCGATCAGGGGCGCCGCACGCGTGCCTACCCAGCCTGAGATAGCGGGCTGAATAAGCCGCTCTGCCGCTCAAAAACGAGGTCGAAACCTGCTTGGGAGACATAGAACAGAAAGTCGAAGATGCCAAACGCGCTGTCTTCGTGAATGACCCGCTTCAAGGCTTGGCGTATTGCGTCGATGTCGTCCCCAAAGAAGTAGGTATTCAATAGAACGAGGCCGATCCTTTCATAGCCGGTGACTCTGGCTAGCCGCGACGCCTTTTTGCGCAAGGCGTTCCGGAGCATGGCGTCGATGTTCGCTGAGATATCATATGAGGGTGCGCCGTTAGGCGTGACTGCGCCGTCTCGGGGCAAGATTGCGACGGACCAATTTGCCCTAGCGTCCCGCCGGGCAGTAATCGAGCCGCCTTCAAACTCGAGCTTACCAGGAACATTGGACTGAACAAATCGTTCCACCAAGTTGCGCGTCGTTCGTTTCCAGGCTTGCCACTTAGCTTTCGACGTTGGCCCCTGCAAAAGCAGCAAATAGCTCAGGCCGGGTCTCGTGCACTCCCCCAGTTCATTGCCAAATGCCATCAGCGGCACGTCAAGCTCCACGCGCGCCTTCACATTGCCCTCGTAAACTTCTAGCTGATTGACGCGTGTAACTTCGACTGCCCACGCTTCGTGACCTATTTGACACGCAATGTCGGGTGGATCGCTTGCAACTAGAGTACAGGTTGCGTCTGCGAGGAACTGGCGTAGGTAGCCTTCCAATAGGCGTCGCGCAGCTTCCTCGTCGCTAGTGCTGGTCATCATGAGTCTCGTCGAGCCTTGAACCACTTCTCTATGTGGTGACCTCACACCTAGCTTTCTACCGACGGAGAAGCACCCGAGGCACGGGCCTCGGCGGCAAGCCTGACCAACTCTTTTCGGGCGTCTTCTGGGGTGGTCACGCGCTGGGCGAACGCAATCCGCCTTGCTTCCCCTTCGAGAACGACATCGCAGCCTTCAGGGTCGATGCCGGTCATATGCCAGGGTCCGGGGGAGGCACCGGCAAGGAATGTCGCGCAAAGCTGAAGCGCATCGGTGTGATCTGCGTTGATATGCTCGACGATGCCAGGCTCGGCCTCAATGAGGCTCTCTGCGCCGTCGAGCTCAAGCATGAGCTCTGACGGCTCAAGATCGAAGATGCGCCCGAAGCCGCCGATATAATGGGCGCCCTCGACATTGAGCCGCCAGAAGGCGAAATCGGTAAAACCTGCATAAAGAGCCGCCTCTGGATGCCTTGCGAGAAAGCGCCGCGTCAGCCCTTCATCGGCCACTGGCTCGGCCCGGCCGAAAAGCGTTATTCGCGCGCCTTGCAAGGGATCGGCGAGCGCTCCCGTCTCATCGACAAGGACCGAGGCTCTGGCATCGGAGGCAAGGTTAGCGGTGTGGCGAGCGAGCCTGGAAATAAGAAAGACCGGCGCGCCTGAGGCGTCGGTCGCGAGCGTGACAAGCGAGGCATAAGGGTAACCATTGGCGCGGTCGATGGTCGCAAGAGACCCCTTGAAGGCACGCCGCAGAAGGGCGCGCGCAGAGCGCGCAATCTCCGATCTATCCGGGATTTCTTGAGACTTATTCACTTGCGCCATAAGGCTATTTGTTGCACCACGAGAAAACGGGTAGCGGACTCCGCCCCAAAGCTGCCATAATTGACCGCAGCCCTAAACCCCTGCACTCTTCTAACAAAGCCAATTGCCGCAAAGGCCCCCCACAATGCCAACTATCGCACTTGTCGACGACGATCGTAACATTCTCACCTCGTTGCGCATGGTGCTCGAGGCGGAAGGCTACAAGACCCAGACCTATAACGACGGGGCCAGCGCGCTCGACGGCTTCGCCGCGAGCCCGCCCGATCTTGCCATCCTCGACATCAAGATGCCGCGCATGGACGGCATGGAGCTGTTGCGCCGGCTTCGCCAGCGGAGCGAAATGCCGGTGATCTTCCTCACCTCAAAGGACGAGGAGATCGACGAGCTGTTCGGCCTCAAGATGGGCGCCGACGATTTCATCCGCAAACCCTTTCCACAGAGGCTGCTGGTCGAGCGCGTCAAGGCGGTGCTCCGGCGAGCCCAGCCCCGCGAGACGGGCGCCGTGGTCGAGGATAAGTCGAAAGTGCTGGAGCGCGGCAAGCTGAAGATGGACCCCGAACGCCATACTTGCGTCTGGGACAACCGCCCCGTGACCTTGACCGTCACCGAGTTCCTGATCCTGCAATCGCTGGCTGCCCGTCCCGGGGTGGTGAAAAGCCGCGACGCGCTGATGGATGCGGCCTATGATGACCAGGTCTATGTCGACGACCGCACCATCGACAGCCACATCAAGCGGTTGCGCAAGAAGTTCAAGGCAGTCGATACGAGCTTCGACGTGATCGAGACGCTTTATGGCGTTGGCTACCGGTTCAAAGAGTGACGGACGCGGCCGATGACCGCCGAGGCCGACAGGTCCTGGCAGCGGCCTGACGCGGCAACGTTGTGGAAGCACACGCGCCGCCTGTTTCAGGCTGGGCGCGAGCGCATGCGCCGCGCCCGATCCTGGATCGTTGAGCACCTCCCCTTCCGCCACGGCTTTTCCAGCCTGACACGGCGGATCGTCGTGCTGAACCTGATCGGCCTTGCCATCCTCGTGTCCGGCATCCTCTATCTCAACCAGTTTCGCGCCGGGTTGATCGACGCCAAGGTGCAGAGCCTGCTCACGCAGGGCGAGATTATCGCCCGCGCCATCGCCGCCTCGGCCGGCGTCGATGCCGATGAGCTCCAGCTCGATCCCGAAAAACTTCTTGAGGCGGAGCAGGACCAGACCCACGTCTATGACACGCTGCCAAACCCGCTGGAGTTCACTATCGACCCCGAGCGCGCGGCCCCTATCTTGCGCCCCTTGGTGAAGCCCACTGGCAGCCGCGCCCGCATCTATAATCGCGACGGGGCGCTGATCCTCGATTCCGACACCTTCTATTCGCGCGGAGAGGTGCTGCGTTACGACCTGCCGCCACCGGCTCCAGAGGAGCCCGCCGCGCTGACGCGATTCTGGCAGGCGGTGAAGACGCGTATGCAGCAATACGATTTGCCGCTCTACACCGAGGTCGGCGGCGCCGATGGCAAGGCCTATCCGGAGGTGGCCACGGCGCTGACCGGGACGTCGGTGCCGATCGTCAGGATCAACGACAAGGGCGAGCTGGTCGTGTCGGTAGCGGTGCCGGTCCAGCGCATGCGCGCCGTGCTCGGCGTGCTGCTCCTTTCAACGCGGGGCGGAGACATCGACAATATCGTCGCCGCCGAGCGCTGGGGCATCGTGCGGGTGTCGCTGTTCGCCGCGGCCATCGCCATCGTGCTGTCGGTGATCCTCGCCAGCACCATCGCAGGGCCGGTACGACGGCTGTCGGCCGCGGCCGAGAGCGTGCGCCATAGCGTCAAAGCCCGCGCTGAAATCCCGAACTTCACCGACCGCACCGACGAGATCGGCCACCTGTCCGGCGCGCTCCGCGACATGACCACCGCGCTTTACGAGCGGATCGACGCGATCGAGAGCTTCGCCGCAGACGTGGCGCACGAGCTGAAGAATCCACTCACCTCGCTGCGAAGCGCGTCCGAGACCCTGCCCTTGGTCAAGAGCGAGGAATCCAAGCAGCGGCTGATGGAAGTCATCCAGCACGACGTGATGCGGCTCGACCGCTTGATCACCGACATCTCGGATGCCTCCCGTCTCGAAGCCGAGCTCGCGCGCGAGGACGCGAAGGCTGTCGACATGGCCGAGCTGATCCGCACCACCGTCTCGCTGTTCAATGACATCCACCGCGGGAATTCACCCGCGGTCGCGTTAGAGATCGCCTATGCCCCGGGTTCACATCCCTACCGTGTCACCGGCCACGATAGCCGTCTCAGTCAGGTCATCGTTAACCTGCTCGACAATGCGATCTCGTTCTCGCCGCCCGGCGGCCGAGTAACCGTGACGGTGCGACGTATCGGATCGGAGATCCGGATCGCGGTCGAGGACGAAGGCCCGGGCATTCCTGAGGAGAATCTCGAGCGCGTCTTCGAGCGCTTCTATACCGACCGTCCGCAAGAGAGCTTCGGTCAGAATTCCGGCCTCGGCCTCAACATCTCGCGTCAGATCGTGGTCGCCCATGGTGGCCGCCTCTATGCCGAGAACCGTCCCTTGCCGGGCCAGGCGCGCGGCACAAGCGATCCTGGCGGACGCAGAAGCGGCGGCGCGCGATTTGTCATCCGGCTGCCCGCAACCTGACACAAGCGACACGAGAGGCATGATTGAGAGAGACGCGCGAGCTCGTCCATGGCACCTGCGTGGCCCTTGGGAGACGGGGCGCGCTGCTGCGCGGAAGCCCGGGTGCCGGCAAGTCGGACCTCGCGCTGAGATTCTTGAGCCTACCCGGCGAAGGCGAAGACCGGCCGTTGCTCGTGGCCGACGATCAAGTGTGGATCGAGGCCCGGACCGGCGATGTGCTCCTGGCCTCGCCACCCTCGACCATTGCCGGCAAGATCGAGGTCAGAGGGCTTGGAATCGTCGAGGTCCCGTTCCTGGCGGAGGCTGAGCTTGTGCTTGTATGCGATCTGGTAGGCGGGAAGGAGGTGCCGCGAATTCCGCCGGAATCGTGGGATCGGGCCGTGATCGCGGGCCTTGCCGTGCCGGCATTGAAGCTCGCGCCGTTCGAAGCGTCGGCACCGCTGAAACTCAAAATGGCGCTCTTCCTGACGGCGCCGGATAACCCCAAATAAGGCAGGGATCGCACTTGCGCTCGACACCACTCCTGACAAAGATAGCGGCCTTTGGCTGGGCGGACCTGAAGCAATGGGTAACATGATCGGCGTCCTCATCGTCACGCATGGCGGGCTAGCGCGCGAGTTTCGTTCCGCGCTCGAGCACGTCGTCGGTCCGCAAGAGCAGATCGAAACGATCTCAATTGGGCCCGACGACGATCTCGAAATGCGGCGCAGCGACATGCTGAGCGCGCTTGCACGCGTCGATAGCGGCAAGGGCGTCGTCGTCCTCACTGACATGTTCGGGGGGACTCCGTCGAACCTCGCCATCTCGGCAATGGACCAATCCAATGTCGAGGTGATCGCCGGCGTCAATCTGCCGATGCTGGTCAAGCTTGTGAGCGTCAGAGGCGAGTGCGGGCTCGAGGAAGCCATCACCCAGGCGCAGGAGGCGGGACGGAAATATATCAGCGTGGCCAGTAAGATCCTCGCGGCGAACTAGAGCGTGACACAGGCTCGCGACAGACGGAAAGAGCCGCGCGCCGGCCTCTACTTTGCCGAGGTTGTGATCCCCAACAAGAAGGGGCTGCATGCGCGGGCTTCGGCGAAGTTTGTGCGTTGCGCGGGGACTTTCACCGCCAAGATTCGGGTGACACGCGAAGGTCACACAGTGGGCGGAACCTCGATCATGGGGCTCATGATGCTGGCCGCCGGTCAAGGCCACGCGATCCTGATCGAAACCGAAGGCCCGGACGCGTTGGCCGCGCTCGAAGCTCTCGTCACTCTGGTCGAGAAGGGCTTCGACGAAGACGATTGACGCCTTAAAAACGCTTATAGCCGGGCACCATGGCGCCGACCTCTTCCATCTCCCCTCCGGAAAGCTCAGTTCAGAGGCTCTGGCCTTGACTCTTAGTCCTCGCAGTAGGATATAAGGACTTCTTTATATCTTTATCAGCTCGGAGAGCAAAGCGGAGCAATGACCTATCACGTCAAGGATATCGGGCTGGCCGATTGGGGCCGCAAGGAAATCGCCATCGCCGAGACCGAGATGCCGGGGCTCATGGCGGTGCGCGCGGAATATGCGGCAAAGAAACCGCTCAAGGGCGCCCGCATCGCCGGCTCTTTGCACATGACCATCCAGACCGCCGTCCTGATTGAGACGCTTGTCGCGCTCGGTGCCGATATCCGCTGGGCTTCCTGCAATATTTACTCGACGCAAGACCACGCCGCCGCGGCCATCGCCGCTGAGGGCATCCCGGTCTTCGCCTATAAGGGCGAAAGCCTCGAGGAGTATTGGGACTACAGCCACCGCATCTTCGAATGGGCCGATGGCGGCACGCCCAACATGATTCTCGACGACGGCGGCGACGCCACGCTGCTCATCCATCTTGGCGTGCGAGCCGAGAGCGGCGACACGGCCTTCCTCGACAAACCGGCCAACGAAGAAGAAGAGGTCGTGTTTGCCGCAATCAAGAAACGGCTGAAAGAGCGCCCCGGCTGGTACACCAACATCGCCAAAAATATCCGCGGCGTGACCGAGGAGACCACCACAGGCGTCCACCGGCTCTACGAGATGCAGAACAAGGGCACGCTCCTGTTCCCCGCCATCAACGTCAATGACAGCGTCACCAAGTCGAAATTCGACAATCTCTATGGCTGCCGCGAGAGTCTGGTCGACGGTATCCGGCGCGGCACCGACGTTATGATGGCAGGCAAGGTAGCGATGGTCGCAGGCTTCGGCGATGTCGGCAAAGGCTGCGCCGCCAGCCTGCGCAGCGCCGGTTGCCGCGTGCTTGTTTCGGAGATCGATCCGATCTGCGCCCTGCAAGCCTCAATGGAAGGCTACGAAGTCACGACCATGGACGACGCAGCACCACTTGCCGACATCTTCGTCACCGCCACGGGCAACAAGGATGTCATCACCATCGACCATATGCGTCAGATGAAGGACCGTGCCATCGTCTGCAATATCGGGCATTTCGATTCTGAGATTCAAGTCGGCGCCTTGCGCAATTACAAATGGCACAACGTCAAGCCGCAGGTGGATGAGATCGAGTTCCCCGGCGGCAACCGCATCATCCTGTTGTCGGAGGGACGGCTCGTGAATCTCGGAAACGCCATGGGCCATCCGAGTTTCGTGATGAGCGCCTCCTTCACCAATCAGACGCTGGCGCAGATCGAGGTCTGGAACAATCCGGACCAATACGAGAAGAAGGTCTATACCTTGCCGAAGCAGCTCGACGAGAAGGTGGCGCGGCTTCATCTTGACAAGGTGGGCGCCAAGCTCACCAGCCTTAGCCCCGACCAGGCCGAATATATTGGCGTGCCCGTCGAGGGTCCCTACAAGCCCGACACCTACCGTTATTGAGACCCCCGCGCCCCGCAGGTGACATGCGGGAGGCAAAGATCGGCGAACCCTTCCGGTGGGCAAGAGTCACCGATAAAGCTAAGCTAAGCCTGATTCGCCTTGAGGCTCGCGGGGTCGATCGGCCCGCGTTCAGTCTGTGGCAGCGTGAAGCGAGGCAGGGCCATGGGTGGCGGCGCGGGAGCGAGCGACGATGCGGACCAGCTTGGGCAGGGCGACACCTTTAGCAGGGTGGCCGACGAAACTGTCCTGCGCCCTCGCCTTCTCTATTTTTTTCCTTCCTCTCGAAGCCGCCCTTGCCGCAGGCAACGGGCCCGCGCTCGACGCCCGCACGCTGCTCACGCTCGGCATCAATCTCGGCATCATCGCCTTCGCGGTGGGGACGGCGATCGCATGCCTGCGGGCCACGGAGCGGGCGCGAAAAGCGCAAGCCGCCGCCGAACGCGAGGCTGAGGGCTATCGCTCGAGCGAAGGCCTGCTCGACACGCTCGTTGCGGCGGAGCCTCAGGTGCTGCTTGCCGTGTCGGAATCGGGCGAAGCGGAGCTTCTCATCGCCACCCTGCCGGGCGCTCTCGGCGTGCCGCACGAGATCGACGATTTCCTCAATTTCACCGCATGGCTCGATGCTCAATCGGCCAAGGACCTCGACGACGCGATCGACGCGCTGGTCGAGCGGGGCGAGCCGTTCAACCTGATGCCGAGGACCAAGCGCGACCGGCATATCGAAGCCGGCGGCCGCGCTGCCGGCCGGACAATCGTCCTCAAGATGCGCGAATTGGCCGGAGAGCGGCTCGATCGTGCCGAGCTCGAAAGCCGGCACCGGCAGCTCGAAGAGCAAGTCTTGGCGCTGCGCGGCCTCCTTGACGAGGCGCAGAGGCCCGCGCCCACGCCTGAAGAAACGAAACCGAGTCTCGAAGCGCGCTTCCGGAGTTTCGACCGGCTGGCGACGGCCTTCGCGGTGTTCGACGCTGAGCAGAGGCTCGCCCATTTCAATCAGGCCTATGTCGATCTGTGGCAGCTCGATCCCGAGTGGCTTGCCACGCACCCCCGCGACGGCGACATCCTCGACCGCCTTCGCCAGGCGCGCAGGCTTCCGGAAAAGGCCAATTATCCCGCGTGGAAGCAAGACTGGCTCACCGCCTATGGCTCGAATGCTCAGACCGAGGATCAGTGGCACCTCCCCGGCGAGCGTACCTTGCATGTCATTGCCGACAGCGAAGGCGAGGCCGGGGTGACCTATCTCTACGAAAACGTCACCGAACGGCTCATGCTTGAGAGCCGCTACAACGCGCTCATCGAGGTGCAGCGGGAGACTCTCGATACGTTGCGCGAGGGCGTTGCGGTGTTCGCCCCGAATGGTGCCTTACGCCTCTACAACCAGGCTTTTGCCGCCATTTGGCGGCTCGCCCCGCACGGGCTCGACGGCGAGCCCCATATCGATGAGGTCATCGACCGTTGCCGTGCGCTTTTCGACGAGCCGAAAAAGTGGGAGCGTATCAAGGCGGCGGTCACGGCAATCGTCGCCGAGCGCGTGCCTTACGAGATGGAATTCGATCGGCTCGACGGCAGCGTGCTCGCTTGTGCCGTTCTGCCGCTGCCTGATGGCGGCACACTGCTCACCTATGTCGATGTATCTGACACCAAACACGCCGAGCGCGCGTTGACGGAGCGCGCCGAAGCTCTCGAAGCCGCCGATCGCCTCAAGACCGCTTTCATCAGCCACGTGTCGTATGAACTTCGTACACCGCTCACCAACATCATCGGGTTCAGCGAACTCTTGGCCAGCCCCCTCACCGGTCCCTTGACCGACAGGCAGCACGAATATCTCGGCGATATCCGCCTCTCCGGCCGCACACTTCTCGCCATTATCGATGATATCCTCGATCTTGCGACCATCGATGCCGGGACGCTTGAGCTGAAGCTCTCGCGCGCGAAGGTCAGCCATGTGATCGAACAGGCGGTGCAGGGGCTGGAAGAGCGGCTCAAGCAGAACCATCTCGCTCTTGACATCGAAATCGAGCCGAGCATCGATGATTTCATCGCCGATGGAAAGCGCGTTACCCAGATGCTCTACAATCTCCTCTCGAACGCCATCGGCTTCTCCGACGCAGGCGGGAAGATTACGCTTCGCTGCGAGCGGCAGGACTCCATGATCGCTTTCACCGTCGCCGATCAGGGTGCCGGCATTCCTGAGGACTATCAGCAGGCGGTGTTCGATCGCTTCGAAAGCCGCTCTCACCGCTCGCGCCGTCGTGGCGCGGGATTAGGCCTTTCCGTGGTCAAGAGTCTCGCCGAGCTTCATGGCGGCACAGTTACCCTCGATTCGGCACCGGGGCGCGGAACGCGCGTGACCCTTCTCCTCCCCTATAGGCGGGACCCGGTTCAAGAGAGCGCCACACTCGACGAGCCGCGCTACAAGTCGATTCGCGCCGGATGACTGCAAGTTGGAGTCTGGACGATGTCGATCTCGTCCGGCTCGACATCATCGCGGGCCGTCTGGCTCTTGTGCTTAAAACCGGCGACGTCCTTGCGCTTTCCGGACCGCTCGGTGCCGGTAAGACGACCTTTGCCCGCGCGCTGATCGCCGGACTCGGCGGCGGGACGGAAGTGCCGAGCCCGACCTTCGCGCTCATGCAGCGCTACGAGGTGCCCCACCTCACCCTCGCTCATTGCGATTTCTACCGCTTGGAGCCTGGCGAGCTCGACGAACTCGGTCTTGAAGATGCGTTG
>Ga0209976_10001912_pt1 | contig 12054 bp, 8 predicted proteins | sample SumtaG_FD_182806 | JGI IMG/M metagenome (GOLD analysis project Ga0209976, IMG submission 182806) | Deep subsurface microbial communities from Indian Ocean to uncover new lineages of life (NeLLi) - Sumatra_00157 metaG (SPAdes) (version 2) | ecosystem: Environmental > Aquatic > Marine > Oceanic >... | reverse complement strand
GAGAAGCGTGCGCTCATCGAGCACCGCGTCAATGATCGTGGCGACCCGTTCCGGCGCAACCTCGCCAACGAGCAACGGAACGATGGTGAAGCGTCCGAGCACGGTTTGTAGAAAGGGCAGTTCGACTTCAAGCGCGTGTTCGGGCGCGTGCGCCCGATCATCGATTCCGGCAAGTCTTGCTTCGACAAGCGCGGCAATGGCGTCTCGATCGAGCTCGACCGTGCCGAGCGGCGTCGCGAAAGCGGCGGAAGAGGGCGCGGCGATACCCTTTACCGGAACGTAATGGGCTGGGCCGATCAGCAGCACGCGCTCAAAGACGGTGCCTGACGACGCGACCGGCGCGAAGGCGTTTCCGGCGACCGGGCCGGAATAGATGTAGCCCGCATGCGGCGCAATGACGCCAACGAGGCCCGCTTGGCTCACTCGCTGGGTTTGCGAAAGGAGCGCATCGACCGCCGCCTTCAGGTCCCTTCCGGCTTGCGGATAGAAGCTGCCGGCGACCGCCGGCATTCTGACCGTCGAGCCTTGTTCTTGTGCGAACATAAGCCGTTGACTCCCATGAGAACCGGCCCATGTTTCTACCATGGAAAACATCGCGATTGGCGATGCGGTGCCTGGCCGCTACTGGCAAAGGCTCGACGATGGCCGCTTGCAATGCGACCTCTGCCCGCGCGCATGCAGGCTGCATGAGGGCCAAAGAGGGCTCTGCTACGTCAGGGCGCGCGAAGGGGACCAGATCGTGCTTACGACCTATGGACGGTCGTCAGGCTTCTGTCTCGATCCTATCGAGAAGAAACCGCTCAACCACTTCCTGCCGGGGACGGCGGTGCTGTCCTTCGGCACCGCAGGGTGCAATCTGACCTGCAAGTTCTGCCAGAACTGGGACATCTCCAAGGCCCGCGCCGATGACCGGCTGCAGAGCTATGCATCGCCGGAGGCGATCGCGGCGGCCGCGGTCGAAAGCGGCGCGCGATCGGTCGCTTTCACCTACAACGATCCCGTCATCTTTCTCGAATATGCGGTTGACGTTGCTGCGGCGTGCCGGGAGGCCGGCGTGAAGACCGTGGCGGTGACCGCCGGCTATATCGGCGAGGCGGCACGGCCTGAGTTCTTCGGCGCGATGGATGCCGTCAATATTGACCTCAAGGGCTTCACCGAAGATTTCTACCGCAAGCTCTGCACCGGCTCGCTCGACGCCGTGCTCGATACGCTGCGTTACGTCAAGCACGAAACCAAGACCTGGATCGAGGTCACCACGCTTCTGATCCCAGGCGAAAACGATTCGCCGCAAGAGATTGGCGCTCTCAGTGACTGGATGATGGAAGCGCTTGGGCCTAACGTGCCGCTCCACTTCACCGCATTTCATCCGGACTGGAAGATGCGCGATACGCCGCCAACGCCGCCTTCGACGCTGACGCGGGCGCGCGAGATCGCGCGTGCTGCCGGTCTTCGCTGTGTGTATACCGGCAACGTCCATGACGAGGCGGGACAGAGCACGTATTGCGCCTCGTGCGGGATGCGGCTGATCGGCCGCGACGGGTACGCGATTACCGATTGGCGGCTCGACGTTAAGGGACACTGCGTTTCCTGCGGCGCGCGATGCCCGGGCCTGTTTGAGGCGTCGCCGGGGGATTGGGGCGCGCGCCGTTCTCCCATCCTCATTGCCGCCGCATGAGCGAAGCAACTTTCAGTAATCCCGTGCTGGTCGAGCTCACCAGGGGGACGATCGTCGAGAGCTGTCATCGTGGTGCGATCGCCATTGCCGATACGCAAGGGCGGCTCGTTCTTGCACTCGGCGATGTGGCGCGCCCGATCTTGCCGCGTTCCGCAGTAAAAGCGCTGCAAGCCATTATCCTTGTCGAGAGCGGCGCGGCGGAAGCGTTCGGGCTCGGCGACGCCGAGCTTGCCGTCGCTTGTGCCTCTCATAGCGGCGATCGGGCGCATATCGAGGCGGTGAGAAGCTTGCTCGGCAAGGCGGGGCTCGATGAGAGCGATCTTGCCTGCGGTGCGCATTGGCCGGTCGGCGACAAGGCCTCAAGTGACCTGATGCGTGACGGAAAGCGCCCGCTCCCGATCCACAACAATTGCTCCGGCAAGCATGCCGGGATGCTGGCCGCTGCGGTTCATCTCGGCCTTAATCCGCGCGGCTATGAGCGCCCGGACCACGAGCTGCAAGTCGTGATTGCGGGAATCATTTCAGAGATTTGCGGGGTCCGGTTAAGCCGCGGCGATGCCGGGATCGATGGATGCTCGGTGCCGACCTGGCCCCTTTCGCTTACCGCTTTGGCGCAAGGTTTCGCGCGATTTGGGACGGGAACAGGTCTTGCCGCAACGCGGGCACGGGCCGCAGACACGCTGCTCCGCGCATGTTTTGCGTTTCCGGTCCTGGTGGCGGGCGAGGGGCGCTTCGACACCGTTGCGATGGGTTCGCTCGCGCCTTCCGTTTTCGTCAAGGGAGGCGCCGAGGGGGTGCATTGCGCGGCACTGCCTGAGCTTGGACTAGGAATTGCGCTTAAAATCGACGATGGGACCAAGCGCGGGGCCGAGCGGGCGATGGCCGAAGTGCTCGCGGCGCTGGTTCGGCAAGCGCGGACCGTGCTTGCCGAGGAGCTCGAAGGCGAACTCCTCAATTGGCGGGGTTTAAGCGTCGGACGGATTATGGCAAGTGCAGACCTGCTGCGGGCGCTCGCCGCGATCGAGATTGCGCCTCGCCGCCGGACCGCGGTCCAGTAACCTCACGCCGCACCGGCCCCTATGCCGCGTTCGCCGAGGCCTAGCGTTTAGCGAGCGGCATTGGCGTAGACAGCGATATTGCCAAAAGCTTTGGCGCTCGCAAGATCAGGACCGACCGAGGTCGGTCCGCTCATGGCGCGGATCGCGCCTTCCTTTGTCCCGGCAATCGAATTCTTGGCGATGAGCACGGTCCCCGCCGAAGGATCGATCGACACGCTGATTCCAATCAAGGCGTTGCGGATGAGATTGCCGGTGACACTCACATCGCGCAAGTGTGGACCCCAGCCAATCACGACGCCATAGGCCGGCGCGCCTTCGATGAAATTGCCCGTCACCACGCTGTCGGCTTCCACCGCGATTCCGACACCGCGCAGCTCGGCATCCTTGCGAAGAAACAGGTTGCGGATCTGATTGCCTTGAATGATGGCGAGGTGTCTTCCCCTGTTGAAGTTGATGACAGAGATCCCGCCTGTGGCCTCGTCCACGTGATTGTTAGCGATGACGGCACCGTCGCACGAGAACTCCGCGTGAAGCGCGACGTCGCCGAGTCTCGCGCAGGAATTCCCGATCATCTGGCAATTGGACGCCGCGCTCGCGCGGATCGCCGAGGATGCGCAGTCAAAGATGCGGTTGCCGCTGATGACGACCGAACCTGCGCGAAGAACGTCGATCCCATTGCCGGTCTGACCGCTACCTCCGCCCGTCGCGCCGACCCGCTCGATGCGGTTGGCCGTCAGAATAGTGGCGTCCTCGCCCGGCGCAGAACGCAAGACCGAGATGCCGTTACCCCCGCAATCGCGGACGTGGTTATAGGCAATCTCAAGGCCGCTCGCATCCTCGCTGAAAAGTCCGTCTTTGCGACTATCGCCAATTTCGCAATCTTCGATGCGGCCCGACACTTTGCGCAAGCCCATGCCGGTCGCGGTGCTGCCGATGAGGCGGCAATTCGTGATGTCGAGATGTTTCGTCTCGGTCGCCTTCAGAAGCGCTCCCTGCTCCCCAAGCGGCTTCGCATCGCCGTCGAGGACGAGACCGGCGAGCTGGATCCTCTCGACCCCTTCGAGGGCAAGCAGCGTGCCGCCATCGCGATAGCGCAAGATCGACTGTCCGGGGACGCCTTCAATACGGGTGCCGGATTTGAGGGTAAGCTTGCCGGTCGAATAGATGCCGGCGGGAAGAAAGAGCGGGGTGCCGGTCGCTGCTGCCGCGTCGGCGGCAGCCTGAAGCGCCGCGGTCTGGTCGGTCTTGCCGCCACCCGGAACGATCCCGTGCGTCGTGTAGGCGTGGGGAAGGCCGGTCTCGCGGGAAGAGCCGATGCGCGGCCCGGCCGCGACGGCAAATCCGAGACCGACGCCGCCTAGCAGCACCTCGCGGCGACCGACACGCATTTGCAAGCATCCTTCAACACGGGCTCGCCTCTAGATGGCAAGCCGCGTGACGTTTTCAAAGGGCCTTGCCCGTTCGAGTAGCGCAGAACGAAGCGCAAGGTCTCGCCTGCAGCGTGAAGCAGGGCCGCCCGGTTGAAGGGACCGCGCTTCTTGGTCAAAGGCGGGATATGCACGAAAAGAACAGGCGGGACGGTCTCCTGCCGAAAAGCCCAGTTGAGCGAATGGTAGTAGAGAAAGTTGCAGAGATACGCGCCGGCCGACCGGGACGTTCTGGCCGCGATACCGCTTCGCCTGAGATGGGCGGCAAGTGCTGCGGCCGGAAACGGCGTGTCGAAACGGGAGGGTGCGCCCTCACGGATCGTGCGGCCTCTCGGCATCGCGCCGCGCGCGTCGGCTTGCCGCGCCACCCGGTTGTGGGCCGACCGTTCAATGGAGATAGCGGCGGCACGTTCGCTCACGCCAAAGTGAATCATCGCATGCGGTTGGAGCGCCCGGTAAAGGCGGGGAATGAGCGCGACGTTCTCCCACTCGGTCGGCAAGATGCGGGCATCGAGCTTGAATTCGGACCCGCGTCGCTGCTCAGCCAGGGTCTCGGCAAGCCACGCCGAAGGGTTGTCGGCGACACCCGGAAAGGGGCCAAAGCCCGTAATGAGGACACGTGGCCTTACCATTATTCACGACTTACTCGGGGCCCGCGCCCGAGGGAAGCGATTTCGGCGGCCCGCTTATTCGGGCTCCTTGATGCCAGCGAGGCGCGCAAGCTCGGCGGCCGCGGCGGCGGGCGTTATTTGACCTGCGCGAACCTTGATCTCCAAGTCCTGGAACTGCCGGGCCGCGCGTTTGCCGCCCTGAGAGGCGGCAAGAAGCCGCTGCTCGAAAATCTCTCGCATCCAGGAGGCGGCCTGATCGCGGCGGCGCGCCTCGAGCGCACCGGACTCGGCAAGCTGCGCATGACGGTCGGTAATGGTCGTCCATAGCGCATCCAGGCCCTCATTCTCGCGCGCCGAGAGCGCCAGCACCTGAGGGTCCCAGTTGCTGTGGCCGGAAGCAAGAATGTGGAGCGCGGTGCGATACTCCATTGCCGCCCGGTTGGCACGCTCGACCTGGTCGCCATCGGCCTTGTTGACGGCGACGATGTCGGCAAGTTCCAGCAGGCCGCGCTTGATGCCCTGCAACTCGTCGCCGGCGCCAGGGATTGCTACGACGACAAACACGTCGACCATATTGGCGACCGCTGTCTCCGATTGCCCGACGCCGACCGTCTCGACCAGGATCACGTCGTAGCCCGCCGCTTCGGCGAGCGCCATGGTCTCCCGCGTGGTCTTGGTGACGCCGCCAAGACTATCGCCGGCAGGCGAGGGACGGATGAAGGCGTTCGGTTCGGCGGCGAGCCGCCCCATCCGGGTTTTGTCGCCGAGGATCGACCCGCCGCTTCGCGATGACGTCGGATCGACGGCGAGAACCGCAACCTTGTGGCCTTGGCTGACCAGGTTCAGTCCGAGCTGGTCGATGAGGGTCGATTTGCCGCCACCGGGGACGCCGCTGACGCCAACCCTGATGGACTTGCCGGTGAAGGGCAAAAGGTGATCGAGCAGCGCTTGGGCGCAAAGCTGATCCTCAGGCTTGGCACTTTCGACAAGGGTAATGCCGCGCGCCAAGGCTCCGCGGTCGCCGGCGCGGACCTCCTGAGCAAGGCGCTCGATGTCATTCTTGCTTGTGTCTGTTTCGGGCATGGGAGTCGGGGCGAGGGGTGACCCAGTTCAACGCAAGATGTTGAAACCTACTCCGCTGCCTGTTGCGACTTGATGCTGGCGCCGAGCTTCTGCAACAAATCGACGGCGGCGTCGGCGATAGGCGTGCCTGGGCCGAAAATTGCCTTGGCGCCTGCGCGGGTTAGCTCCGGATAGTCTTGCGGCGGGACCACGCCGCCGACGACGATCATGATATCGCCGCGGCCTTGCGCTTCGAGCGCCTCGCGCAAAGCCGGCACAAGGGTCAAATGGCCGGCGGCGAGCGACGAGACGCCGACAATATGTACGTCGTTCTCGACCGCTTGCCGGGCGGCCTCCTCCGGCGTCTGAAACAGCGGTCCGATATCGACGTCGAAGCCGAGATCGGCAAAGGCCGACGCAATCACCTTCTGACCCCGGTCGTGGCCGTCCTGGCCCATCTTGGCAACGAGGATGCGCGGTCGGCGCCCATGCGCGGTCTCGAAGGCCTCGATCAGGTCCTTGATGCGGCTCATGCTTCCATCCATGCGGCCCATCTCCGCCCGGTAAACCCCGGTAATCGCCGAAACCTCGGCTCTGTGGCGGCCATAGACTTTCTCCAAAGCATAGGAGATTTCCCCGATCGTCGCCTTAACGCGAGCGGCTTGAACCGCGCCTTCGAGCAGGTTGCCGGTTCCTGTCTCGGCGTAACGGGTCAGCGCGTCAAGGGCTGAGCGGACCTCATGCTCGTTTCGCTCCGCCCTGAGGCGGGCGAGCTTGTCGAGCTGGCTGCGGCGGACCGCCCGATTGTCGACTTTGAGGATGGCGATGTCGGCTTCGCTGTCGGGGCGGTATTTGTTCACGCCGACGATGGTTTGCTTCCGCGAGTCGATACGGCCTTGCGTGGCGGTCGCCGCCTGCTCGATCATGCGCTTGGGGATACCCGCCTCGATGGCCTTAGCCATGCCGCCGATCTTCTCGACTTCCGCGATATGTTTCATTGCGCGCGCCGCCAGATCGTAGGTAAGGCGTTCGACATAGAAGCTGCCACCCCACGGATCGATGATGCGGGTGGTGCCCAATTCCTGTTGCAGCATGATCTGGGTGTTGCGGGCGATGCGCGCGGAGAAATCGGTCGGCAGCGCGAGCGCCTCATCGAGTGCATTGGTGTGCAGAGATTGCGTATGGCCTTGGGTCGCCGCCATGGCCTCGATACATGTGCGCACGACGTTGTTGAACACATCTTGGGCGGCAAGGCTCCAGCCGCTGGTCTGGCAATGGGTCCTGAGCGTGAGCGAGCGCGGGTCTTTCGGAGCGAACTCGTCCTTGATGAGCTTCGCCCAGAGCAGTCGTGCGGCGCGCATCTTGGCGATCTCCATGAAGAAGTTCATGCCGATTGCCCAGAAGAAGGAGAGGCGCGGCGCAAACGAGTCGATGTCGAGGCCGGCAGCCACGCCAGAACGGACATATTCAATGCCGTCGGCGAGCGTATAGGCGAGCTCCAGATCGGCGGTCGCTCCCGCCTCCTGCATGTGATAGCCGGAGATCGAGATCGAATTGAATTTCGGCATCTTCTTCGAGGTGTAGGCGAAGATGTCGGAGACGATGCGCATCGAAGGTGCAGGCGGATAGATATAGGTGTTGCGCACCATGAACTCTTTGAGAATGTCGTTCTGAATCGTGCCCGAGAGCTGCTCCGGCGGCACGCCTTGCTCTTCGCCCGCGACGATGAACAGCGCGAGAACGGGCAGCACAGCGCCGTTCATGGTCATGGAGACCGAGACCTGATCGAGGGGAATGCCGTCGAACAGGGTGCGCATGTCGTAGATGGAGTCGATGGCGACGCCGGCCATGCCGACATCGCCGGTCACGCGCGGATGATCGGAATCGTAGCCGCGATGGGTGGCGAGGTCGAAGGCGATGGAGACGCCTTGCTGGCCGGCGGCGAGGTTGCGCCGGTAGAAGGCGTTGGAATCTTCGGCCGTTGAGAAGCCTGAATATTGCCTGATGGTCCAAGGCCGCTGCACATACATGGTGGGGTAGGGGCCGCGGAGATAGGGCGGCACGCCAGGCATTCCGCCGAGGAAATCGAGACCGGCAAGATCGCCCGCGTCATATCCCGGCTTGACCGCAATCCCTTCCGGCGTCTGCCAGGGCTCGGCAGTCGCGGGCGCGGGCGTATCCAGCCCGGCGCCCTGGTCGAAGGCGATCTCGGTAAAGGACGGAATGCGGGTCATCTTCGGTCAGATCTCGTCATAAGCGGCATTCAGAATTGCAAGCGTATCACAGCCCTGATGCAGAAAGCTGCTAATACCGGCCTGTTCCAGCGCAGTCTGTTGAGTGCCGGGCCTTCCTGCGAGGTAAATGCGGCGCGCGCCCGTGTCCGACAGCGCCTTGGCTGCGGCGGCCGCCTCGCGCTCATAGACCTTGTCTGAAGAGCACAGGCAGGCGAGCTTCGCGCCCGAATCTTTGAATCCTTTCGCTAAGTTGCCGCCATCTCCTTCGACGGCCTCAATGCCGCCTGCCTCGAACAGGCTTTTGGCGAAGCTCGCCCTTGCATTGAAATCGGCAGGGCCTCCGAGACAGGCGAGAAAGACCTTTGGCCTAGCGCCGTGCTTGGCGGAAAAGAGGTCGCTTGCGTCGCGCAAGCGCTCAAAAGGTTCGGCAAGCCTGACGGGCGCGAGCGTTCGCTCATTCTCCGGAAGCGCTGCAAGCCGCGGCAGCGACAGCACCTCGGCTTCATTCTCGGCAAGATCGGGAAAATCGCTGGTGCCGATCAAGGAGTCCTTGCGGCGTGCGATATTCGCTTCGCGCGCGGCCCTGACCTTGGCTACGTCCTCTTGTATCGACCCGGTCTCAAGCGCCCGCGCCAGGCCCCCTTGACGCTCGATCTCCTGAAACCGGCTCCACGCCTCCTCGCACAGCGCATCGGTGAGCGCTTCGATGGCGCCGGAGCCCGCGGCGGGATCGGCGACACGATGGATATTGGCCTCCTCGATCAGGATGGTCTGGGTATTGCGGGCGATGCGGCGGGCGAACCCGTCGGGCAGCCCGAGCGCCGCGCTGAACGGCAATATTGTCACCGCATCGGCGCCGCCGACGGCGGCACCGAGCGCTGCGACCGTACCGCGCACGATATTCCCGTGCGGGTCGCGCTTCGTCATCATGCGCCAGGCGGTTTCGGCCGCCACGAATGAGGGACGTGATCTTAACCCGCAAGCCTCTTCGACGCGTGCCCACAGCTTTCGGATCGCGCGGAACTTGGCGATGGTGAGGAGTTGATCTTGATCGGCGGCGAGCCGGAAATAGATCAGGCTTCGCGCGTCGGCGAGAGCGATGCCGCCGTGCTCCATGGCGCGGAGATAGGCGGCGGCGCTGGCAAGCGCGAAGGCAAGCTCCTGCGCTTCGGAACCGCCGGCGGCATGGATGACCCTGCCATCGGCGGCGGCAAAGGGGCCGGTGAAGCCTTGCCCGGCGAGATCGGATATCGCCCCGGCTAAGAGCGCCGCCAGGTCCTTCCAGGCAAGCGGGCTCGACCCATTCAAAGCAATCGTGCCGAGGGGATCGAGACCGAAACGGAGAGTTACGGTCTTCGGATCGATCCCGCGGGCCTTGACGAGAGTGGCAAGAAGACCAGCCGCATCTTTCGACTGGAGGCCGAGATCAAGATCGACGGCGATACCGGCATCGAGATAGACTTCGTCGAGCACAGCACTGATAGCGCTCCCGGTGGCTGGGAGCGTGTAGCCGTGGTCGCTAATCGCGCCCTCAAATACGAGCGCAATCCCGTTTGCGCCATTGTTCAAATCGTCGAGGATTTGCGCGTTGGCAGCCTTGGCGTCGGTGTGGTCGATTCGCTGCATGACGCTCCAAGGGAGGCCAGGGGCACGGCCTGCGATCGGACGCGCCTCTTGCGCGCGGAGGTAAAGCGGCTCCACGGCAATGCCGTCATAGGTCTCGGACCTCAGCGCCGCAAAAGGCGCGCCCTTGAGCGCGTCTTTGACAAGCGCTTTCCACGCCGCCTCGTCAGCGGGCGGGAAGTCCCGGGCCAAAGAAAGTTCAGACATTCTGCGTCCAACTCTAAGCGATTTCGCGCCTCCTCCTAACATGAAGCACTTGCGGCACGGAAGCCGTGCCAGCGCTCTCCTTGCGCGCGGCCATGCAGAAGCTAAAGTGCGAGCCGCGAAAATCGAGGAGAGCAGGGGAATGGCGAAGCGCAAGACGGCGCCGAAATCGACTTCGGGCCGAACGAGGCGCAAGGCGGCGCCAAAATCGAATTCGGGCCGAACGAGGCGCAAGGCGGCGCCAAAGTCGAATTCAGGCCCAAGCAAGCGCAAAGCGGCGCCGAAAGCGAGTTCGAGCCGAAGCAAAGCGGCGGAACAGGCCCCCGAAAACAGCGTCTATATCGGCAGAAGCGTCAAGCCTGAGTTCCTCTATCTTCGGCTTGCCAACCGCCACGGGCTCATTACCGGTGCGACCGGCACGGGCAAGACCGTCACGCTGCAGGGATTGGCCGAGGGCTTTTCCGCCCAAGGCGTTCCGGTGTTCTGCGCCGACGTGAAAGGCGACTTGTCAGGTGTGGCGGAAACGGGAAAAGCCAAATCCTGGATCAAGGCCCGGGCCGAGGAGATTGGCTTCAAGTCCGCGTTTCAATCCTATCCGGTGATCTTCTGGGACTTGTTCGGCAAGCAGGGGCACCCGATCAGGGCGACCGTTTCCGAGCTCGGACCGCTGCTTCTCTCCCGCTTGATGGATCTCAGCGAGGCACAAGAGGGGATCCTCAATATCGCTTTCAAGATCGCCGGCGATGAGAAGCTTCTATTGCTCGATCTTAAGGACTTGCAGGCGCTGTTGGAGAACCTGGCCAAGCGCGCCGGCGAACTGACGACGAAATACGGCAACATCACCAAGGCCTCGGTCGGAGCGATCCAGCGTTCGCTCCTTGTGCTCGAGCAGCAGGGTGCCGGTCACTTCTTCGGCGAGCCGGCCTTGAAGGTCAGCGACGTGATGCGGACAGCGCGCGACGGACGCGGCTATATCAGCGTGCTGGCAGCCGACAAGCTGATGGAGAGCCCGCGCCTTTATGCGACCTTCCTTCTGTTTCTCCTGTCCGACCTGTTCGAAGAGCTGCCTGAGGTCGGCGATCCCGAAAAGCCCAAGCTCGTCTTCTTCTTCGACGAAGCGCATCTTCTGTTCAAGGATGCTCCCAAGGCTCTGCTCGATAAGGTCGAGCAGGTGGTGCGGCTGATCCGGTCGAAAGGGGTCGGCGTCTATTTCGTGACGCAGAACCCGCTCGACGTTCCCGACACCGTGTCACGCCAGCTCGGCAATCGCATCCAGCATGCGTTGCGCGCCTTCACCCCGGCTGAGCAGAAGGCGGTGAGATCGGCAGCGCAGACCTTCCGCAGGAATCCGAAAATCGACACGGAGAGGGCGATCATGGAGCTCGGCATCGGGGAAGCGCTCGTCTCGACGCTCGACGCCAAGGGTCAGCCCAGCATGGTCGAACGGACTTTGGTCAGGCCGCCGAACTCGCGCGCCGGCCCGGTTACAAAATCAGAACGAAAGGCTGTCATCAACGCGAGCCCGCTGCGGGGCGTGTACGACGAAGGGGTCGATCGCAAATCGGCCTATGAGATGTTGCAGAAGCGGATGAAAAAACGCGCCAAAGCCAAGGACGCCGACGAACCGGCGGCGAAAAAATCCGCCAGAAGCTCTCGTAGCGACGGCTTCTGGACCACGCTTGGCAAACAAATCGTCCGTTCCGGCGTGCCGCTCATGACGCGTGTGCTGGAAAGCGCGATCAGGAGCCGCATGAGGAAGTGAGGGGACGTTTCACCGGTTTGGCCGTACGTCTGAATGCTGTGACGAGGGTAGGCCACGCCGCACCGATCCCACGGCGCGCCGACGCCGGCTCCCAGCCTCAAATGCCGGTCAAATCGGTAATTGCGAAAGGCAATCGCCGGCTATTCCGGCGCAAGCGCGAACATTTCCTCGACGTGATCCCAGTTGATGAGATGGTCGAACCAGGCCTCGAGATATTTCGGCCGCTCGTTGCGATAGTCGATGTAGTAGGAATGTTCCCAAACGTCGCAGCCGAGAAGCGGCCAACCGCCATGCACGAGCGGATTCTCGCCGTTCGGCGTTTTTGTCACTTCGAGCTTGCCGTCCTTCACTGCAAGCCAGCACCAGCCTGAACCGAACTGGGTCTTGCCCGCTTCGAT
>Ga0209976_10001909_pt1 | contig 12059 bp, 11 predicted proteins | sample SumtaG_FD_182806 | JGI IMG/M metagenome (GOLD analysis project Ga0209976, IMG submission 182806) | Deep subsurface microbial communities from Indian Ocean to uncover new lineages of life (NeLLi) - Sumatra_00157 metaG (SPAdes) (version 2) | ecosystem: Environmental > Aquatic > Marine > Oceanic >... | reverse complement strand
TATTAGAGAACAAGAACAAATAATTGCTCGAATCAAAGGACTTATGGAACAACGTGAGGAAAAAAAGAAACAGAAGGTTCGCGCCGAACTCGAATCTGAATTAAAAAAACATGAAAAAGAGTACAATGATGCATTTAAAGCAGAAGACTTTGAAAAAGTGGCTCAGGTTATTGGGGAAGCGAAGAAACTCCTTTTTCAATCAGATTATAAGAAATATATAATAAAATGGGATAATATAGAGAGAAAGTACCTTGACACAAGAGCGAGAAAAGAAATAGTAGAAGATATTACGAATTTAATAAAAGAAAGCTCAGAATTGATAAAAAAATTCTTATTTGAAGATCTGAAGTTAAGATTAACTTATTTGATGCAACAAGTCCAAGAAAAAGGTTTGAATGAATACAAGGCACAATTAGAAAATTTAAGAACAGATGTTATTACCGCTGAAGACTCTTACAATACAAATATAAAAAATCTTGAAGAGTTAAAAGAAAAAATCCTTACTCAGAAAGAAAATAAAGAATTTGAAAATGCTATTACTAACTGTGAAGGCCTTATCCAGATAGCAAAATCAATTGAAAAATCTAAAGAAGTCGAAGAATATTCACAGGTTCTAATCCAACTCAAGGAAGATCTAAAATTCGAAGAATTAAAAGCTACGATATTAAAATTAAACAATGAAGGATTAGGATTATTAAAGAAGGGTGAAATTTCAGATTCGCTTAAAACGTATGAAAAAATACGAAGTTCTTTAGGGGAATGGCTATAAGATAATCTATCATTTATTCAAGCTCATAAAAGTCAATTAAATTAAAACAAAAAGAATAAAAAAATTTTGGAAATTGTTAAGTTGTGTGTTTTTGCTTGATGAAGGTAAGTTTTCCACCAGCTTTTAATATTTCAAGTTCTGTGTCACTTAAGGAATGCATTAATGTAATTTCACTGTTCTGAGTAACATTTTTTAATGTAACTTTCCCTGAATTAATGGTTCTAAGATCTATTTCTAATTTGTCTCCTTGTTCAAATTTGTTGTAATCCTCTTTATTGACGAAAGTTAATGGCACAATACCAAAATTCACAAGATTTGCTAGATGGATACGAGCGAAAGACTTAACGACCACCGCTTTCAGTCCCAAATATTTGGGTGCAATTGCAGCATGTTCTCTACTAGATCCTTGTCCATAATTTTCACCCCCAACAATAAAACCACCACCTTTTTCTAGAGATCTGTCATGAAATGATTCATCTATAACATTAAAAACAAATTTGCTAATTTCAGGGATGTTACTACGAAATGGAAGAATATGAGCCCCCGCTGGCATAATATGATCTGTAGTGATATCATCCTCAACTTTAAGAAGTAATTCTCCTTCCAATTTATCGGGTACAGGATTAAACTCAGGAAGTGGTTTTATATTTGGACCTCTTACTATTTCAATAGGAGGTGCGCTATTTGGATCCAACGGTGGAATGATCATATTATCATTCACCAAAAATTTATCTGGCATTTCAATTTTTGGAAATGTTCCAGTAGTTCTTGGATCTGTTAGTTTCCCGGTGAGGGCGGAAGCAGCAGCAGTCTCAGGACTTACAAGATATGCTTTAGCACTTTTAGTTCCTGACCTCCCAAGAAAGTTTCTGTTAAATGTTCTTAATGTTACCGCTTCACTCTTAGGAGCAAGTCCCATACCTATACACGGACCACAAGCATTCTCCAGGATTCTCGCTCCAGCTTCTACTAAAAAGGCTAACTCTCCAGAATGGATTAAATGATCAACCACTTGACGGGATCCTGGAGAAACTGTTAATACAATATCTTCATTTATAGTTTTTCCCTTTAACATTTGAGCAACAATTTTCAAATCTCTGAGAGAGGAATTTGTACAGCTACCAATGCACACTTGGTCCACAGATAAACCCTCTAGATCCTTAACGGTTTTTACGTTTCCAGGACTATGAGGTTCAGCCACAAGCGGTTCAAGCTTACTTAAATCAATTTCAATTGTCTCATCATACAAAGCATCCTCATCTGGCTCTAATAATACCCATTGTTCTTTTCTTTGTTGTGCTTCCAAAAAGGCTTTAGTAATTTCATCTGAAGGAAATATAGAAGTAGTAGCACCGGTTTCTGTTCCCATATTTGTTATTGTACCACGTTCGGGAACTGAAAGGCTTTTTATTCCTGGACCAGAATATTCTAAAACTTTATTTACAGCACCCTTTACCCCAATTCGCCTTAATATCTCTAGAATAATATCTTTCGCGGAAACAAAATCCGGAAGCTTTCCAGTAAGATAGACATTGACTATTTTGGGCATCTTTAATCGAAATGGTTCCCCTGCCATACTTGCAGCTACGTCGAGCCCTCCTGCACCGATGGCAATACTTCCAACACCTCCCCCTGTAGGTGTATGACTATCACTACCCAATAATGTTTTTCCAGGTTGAGCAAATCTTTCTAGATGAACTTGATGACAGATTCCATTTCCTGGACGTGAAAAAAATAACCCATATTTTGCTGCGATACTCTGAAGATAGCGATGATCATCAGGATTTTTAAAATCAGTTTGTAAGGTATTATGATCAACATAACTTACAGATAATTCTGTTTGAACACGTGAAACACCCATAGCCTCGAATTGTAAATAAGCCATTGTTCCAGTAGCGTCTTGAGTCAATGTTTGGTCTATTTTGATGGCAATATCCGTGCCTTTTTCTAATTTACCTTCGACTAGATGTTGTTCTAATATTTTTTCAGTTAAGGTTTTTCCCATTTTATTCAACCTTTTAATCTTTGGATTTTAACCTGAAGTTAACGAAATCATTATTTTTGTATAATTAGATACAAAGTATAATAATAATAAATATTTCCTAAAAAAAAATCAAAAATAGTTATTGTTTTAAAGTTGTTATGGTGTGCGTCGTTTTGTGAGATTATTCATATTAGAACTAACCAATAATTTATAATATTTGAATTACTAAAAAAAGTATCAAATATACCAAATAATTAATCATAATTGATGTATTATGTCTGAGGAAGAAATTAGAAGTCAAATCTCCGCGAAGGAAGATGATATCACAAGGGTGGAAGAGGAATCTTCTAAAAAAGATGCATCTGCAGAGAAAGAAATTGAAGATCAGTTTGATCCTAAGATAAATGAAACTAAATCGAAATTAGAAGAAGAAGAAACACTTAGAGACGAAGCGATTGAGAAAGCCGCAGAATGGACGCAGAAAAAGAAAGAAAAGATTGCTGCTGCTAAAGATGAAAGCAAGGCGCTCTCAAAATTAAAAAGTGATAAAACTAAGGCTTTAAATGACAAACTTAAATCAATTGAATCTGAAAAGAAAAAGAAAATTAAAGATATTCAAAAAGAAATTAATGCTCTAAAAAAGCAATTGAGCAATTTAGAAAAAGCAAAAGCAAAAGCAGCTGCTGCAGCAGAATTAGAAGAGTAAATAACATTTTTCCAGCATTTTTTTTATTTTTTTTCAAATCCATACTATTCGAATATTCGAATACGAAGATATAATCGGTTTGACTCTTGATAATTTTAACTGGTTTTGGTCCGTATGGAAAAAATACTACTAATCTTAGTAGTGAAATTGTTTTAAAACTCGAATTATCTAATGTGGATTTTCCTGTTTTGAAAAAAGTATTTCCTGTGAGTTGGGTTTCGAGTCTAAATTCCCTTAGAAATTTGTTAACTCATGTTACTTCAAACCCAGAGTTGGTAATTTTGTTAGGCATTCATGAAAGCAAAGAGTTTCACATCGAAAAGTGTGCATGGAACTTTGTTTTTGGTAAAGATATTAACAATAAGTTTAGGTTTGGGTTGATTCGATATAAGTCTCCTTTTATATTGAGAACTGTTTTGAATATTGATAAATCATACTCATACCGACATGATAAAGTAAAAATTTCAATCTCAAACTATCCCGGTATGTACTTATGTAATTATATCTATTATTGGGCTCTACTCTTATCAAAACGAAAATATCCTGTTATTTTTATACATATCCCACATAAAATAAAATTAGACACAGGAATTAAAGTAATAAAAGGATTAATTCAAACAATTTTCTCTACTCACAACAATACGATATAAACGTTTTAGAGATTTAGTGATAGTTTTTGACCCTTTTCATTTAAATTGTTCTTAGACGTTTCTGGATGAATCCTAATTTCGTCGTACAGCCAATTCAATAACCGCATTTTTGAGTTATAAATTTCAACTTCCTCTTCAAATAGTTCCATATTATTATTACCTTCAATATTCATTATATCCCAAGAGAATCAATTGAACATATTTATCTGAGTAATATCCATGTAATATGTTTTAGAAATTTTGAATTAGGATTGTTGGTTTGAACTATATGAATTTTGAATATTATTTCCTAAAATATTTTTCTTTAATATCTTCAAGTTCATAAATGATATTTTCTATGGGATCACCATTTACTACACGATGTAATTTTTCAACAAGCTCTTCAGGAAAGCTTTCAAATCTAGCAATCTTCTCTCTATATTCTTTAAATTCATCGGAAACAGAATAAAGGTCCGTACTTCGTTTAATATCTAGTTCTCTTGAGGAAATATCAACAAATGATTGTATAATTTCATTGTGTATCTTATTTTCGAATTTCTGAATCTCGTAATTTAACTCGTAAACCATGTGGTCATATTTTTTATTAACTGTTTGAATTTCTTCATCTCTTTTCAGATTTATACGATCAATTTCTGGTTTTATATCATTCTTTTTTATTTCTAGCTCTTCAACCTTAGATTTTAATTGATTAATCATATTACTCTTTAATAAAAGACAATATTTAAAGAATTAGTCTAATCTCTTTAGGAATTAGAGTTTAATTTGATATATAGATTATACTAATATGAAGATACAAAAATAAAAATTATATCATTAGAATTATTTCAAATAACCAGATCATTTGAAAAATCGTAGGGATAAATATGACCAAAAAGGTTAACGTTCCAGAGCCAGAAGATAGCATAAAATTTATCGATGTTCATTGCCACGTACCTTTTCCACGACCTCGAAATGACCGATTACCAACAGATCGAGAGCAATATTTGAATTATTTTAGAATAGGCGGACAATATCTAATTACAAGCACTATAGATATACATACATTAAATCTAACTCTGAATTTTGTAAAAGAAATTGATAAGAATTTCGGATTCACATGTGGGTGGGCACCTCAGACTGTAACCTATACTCCTAGAGATAAATATGATATTGAATGGAAGAAGTGGGTAGAATATGTTGATAACAATAATGAAGAGTTCTTAGCAATAGGTGAAGTAGGACTAGATTTTCATCATGCTAAAACATTAGAAAAAAGAAACAAACAAATCGAAGTCTTTAGAAAAATAATAGCGTTGACTAAGGATTTTGATAAACCTTATGTCTTGCACGTAAGAAATGCTGCTGAGAATGAGTTCGATAGAAAAAATCCAAAACAAAGATTTAATAAACGAGATGGTGCAAATAGAGAAATTCTTAGTATATTAAAAGAATTTGATATATCACCTCAGAAAGTTTTGTGGCACTGTTTTTCAGGACCAGAAGAATATGGTAGAACCCTACCGAATCAAGGATTTCTCCTCTCTGTTCCTAGTTCTGCCTTCGGTTTTGAAAGGTGGAGGAAGGCCACTCAATTATCTCTTTTAGATTCACTTGTAACTGAGACAGATTCTTATTATCAGCACCCTTACAAAAGAGGACCTATAAATGTCCCTTCAAATGCACGATATGCTATAGCTGCAATTGCCTATTCTCATAATACTTCCCAAAAACTAGTAAGTGAAAAGACAATTGAGAATGCTAAAAGATTTTTCAAATTAGAGTTTATAGATTAAATATCTAACGCATTAACTATTAACTCATTACTCTTATTAGAAATAAAATATTCATTTAAGTAGTGAAATTTATGAAAATTCTTATAACATATTTTTCTCAGTCAGGAAATACGGAAAAAATAGCTAAAAGCATACTTGAAGGATGCCAAGGTCAAGATGTTGATATTAAGCCAATCAAAGATGTAAATCCCTCAACATTAAGTGAATATGAGGTATTATTTTTAGGTTCAGGGATCTATGCTAGCAGAGTAAATAAATCTTTATCTGATTTAATAAAATCTGCAAATGAATTACCCTCAAAACTCGTTTTCTTCTGTTCACATGCTAGTTTAGATAGCTATCAAGATGGATTTAAGGTAGTCAAAAGGAATATTAAAGACACAGATGTAAAGATTATAGGTAGCTGGGATTGTATGGGAGAAAGTATTGGAATTCCTGAAGCAACACGCCAAGCCATGTTAGAAAGGTTACCTCCAGAGCAACGCAAACAAGCAGAAGAACACCAGAAAACGCTTGAAGGTCGTCCGAATGAGGAGGATCTTGAAAATGCTAAGCAATTTGCCCAATCTTTAATCCAAAAATTATAGGGTTAAATTATTTGATTTTTTTTTTTTAATAAAATCGACTTGTGGGTAAAATTGATAAGTATTCTTTAGGAAATTAAAAAAAAAAGATTTAAGGGATTAACACAACCCATCCTGTTGCTATACCAGCAATAATCGCAGATATAGCAATTGCACCGATTCCAGTAAGAGCTCCTTTCTTGAATGTGATCATAAGAGCAAAAACTATTACTATCACAAACCAAAGTCCAAATACAACATTGAAAAATCCCATTACTACAATAACCCATGGATTTCCAGTTAACCCTAGGAAGGAAAATGCAGAGCTGATTATCAAAGGTGGGGTTGAATATCCAACGGCTCTTACTACATGATTCAATGATTCTGCTTCCCCTTTAATAGCATTACCAATATAGAAAGCAAGAATTATGACTAATAGAGGAAAAACTATATTTGAAAAGATTGAATCTAATACGATTCTTAAAGAGCTTGGAGTAACAAATCCCATCCAACTCCAAATCAATTCAAGTACATCCTGAACAACCAATCCTTGTAGGAGAGTCTGAACTACTGCTAGCGCCATTGCTATTGCAATTAAGAATATAGCAAATTTTGTAGATCTTACGTCGTTAATGGTCTCTTCAACGGTATCTCTCTTTATAGTCATAAATTTTTTTATTTTTTCTAATTCATTACTCATTTTAAACACCTTAAAAATGGTTTTTATGTGAAACAAAAAATTGTACTTTTCTTAAAAAGGATTGCGCAATATCTGCATATATACTTACTTGGTTATATGAGGCGTTCTACTTCAAAATCTTTAGGCCTAATTTATAATTTATTTTAACAAGGCTTAGTTATGGAAATATTCCTCGCAATTCAATTGCCTTGGCAATCCGAGACACAGCAATTACGTAAGCCGCCGTGCGAAGTGGTATAGCCTTTTTCTTATAAATTTCATACACATTCTCAAAAGCTTCAATAATAATCCTTTTTAATTCCTTGTTTATTCTCTCTAAATCCCAGAAATAAGCTCGAATATCTTGAACATACTCAAAGTAAGAAACACACACACCTCCCGCATTTGCGAGAATATCTGGAATAACGTGTATTCCTTTATTAAATAATATTTGATCTGCCTCAGGACTAGTTGGCCCATTTGCACCTTCCAACACGATTTTACATTTTATTTCATTTACATTTGTTTGTGTTATTTGATTTTCTAGAGCAGCTGGGATTAATATATCACATTCAGTAGTAAGGATCTGATCATTTGTGATTAATTTATAACGTTTATCATTATAATCTTTTAGGTAGTTTCCTTGTTGAGTCCAATCTAGCAATTTGTCGATATCCAAACCTTCAGAATAATAAACACCACCTGAAATATCCGATACTGCCAAAATTTTACATCCACGTTCACATAATAACCTAGCAATCCAACCACCTACATTACCAAAACCTTGAACAATGATTGTTTGCGATTCTAATTTAATATTTAATTTCTCACACATTGCATCGATAACAAAATATAGACCCCTCCCTGTTGCGGAATTTCTTCCTACTGAGCCACCAATTTCTATTGGTTTCCCAGTTACAACTCCGGGTACAGCTCTTCCCTTGTTCATGCTATAGGTATCCATGATCCAAGCCATGATCTGTGCATTTGTATTAACATCCGGAGCGGGGATATCGATGTCAGGACCGATAATGTTTATAATCGCGGATGCGTATCTCCTGGTAAGTTTTTCTAATTCTTTTTTTGATAATTCTCTGGGATTTACACAAATTCCTCCTTTAGCACCACCTAATGGTAATTTTAACAGGCTACATTTCCAGGTCATCCAAGTAGCTAAAGCTTTCACTTCATCAAGATTCACATTCGGAGCAAATCTTATCCCTCCCTTTCCTGGACCTCGGACAGTAGAATGGTGAACTCGATAACCTTCAAATATTTGAAGAGAACCATTATCCATCATTATTGGAATAGAAACAATTAGTGCCCGTTCAATTCTTTTAAGGTATCGTGTTATATTAGGATCTAATCCCATTTCTTTTGCAACAATATCAATTTGCTTTTTTGCTACTTCATATGGATTTAATTCCAAACTTTTTCTCCCCATTTGTATTTTTTTATCATTATGGAAAAAGCCCTCTTAACTCATGTGCCTTTGCTAATCTTTCTGCTCCAATAGCATATGCAGCAGTTCTATAGGTTATTTCTTTTTCGCTTGATAAATTTAGGATGAACTCAAAAGCTCTAAGTAAAATTCTTTTCATCTCACTATTAACTCTTTCAAGATTCCAAAAATATGAATGTAAATCCTGAATATATTCGAAATAGGAAACGCACAAGCCACCCGAGTTAGCAAGAATATCTGGAATTACCATTATTCCTTTTTCATTTAATATTTTATCTGCTTGAGAGGTTGTGGGACTGTTTGCTCCCTCTAATATAATTTCACAGTTAATTTTATCGGCATTCCCACTAAAAATTTGATTCTCTGTTGCAGCAGGAATAAGTATATTGCATTCTGTGCTGAGTAATTCCTCATTCGTTATGACTTTTATATTACTCCCACCATAATCCTTTAATGAGTTACCTTTTTGTTTCCAACTGACTAGCTTATTTATGTTTAAACCTTTATCAGAATGAATTCCACCTTCTGAATCTGTGATAGCAATTATTTTACAACCTACTTTACTTAAAATTTGGGCAACCACGCTCCCAACTTTTCCAAAACCTTGAATAGCGATATTACTAGATGATAAACTAAAATTTTGTCTTTCACATAAGGTTTCAAGAATGTAAAACATTCCCGTCCCAGGTGCATCGGTACGTCCAACTGTTCCCCCAATCTCAATAGGCTTTCCTGTTACTACACCTGGAGAAGGTCTACCTTTATTCATTGAATAGGTATCCATAATCCAGGCCATTTCACGTTCTCCAGTATTCAAATCTGGAGCTAAAATGTTAATATCTTCTCCAATCATGGATAATATTTCTGAAGTATATCTTCTCGTGAGCTTTCTCAATTCATTTATAGACAACTTTTTTTTATCAACACGAACTCCACCTTTTGAGCCACCTAAAGGTAATTCTAACAAACTCGTTTTAAAAGTCATCAAGAAAGCTAATGCTTGGATTTCATCAAGAGTTACATCTGGGGAATATCTCAAACCACCTTTGGCAGGTCCACGCAATGTAGAATGATGAACTATGTAACCCTCAAAAATCTGAAGAGAATCGTCGTCCATAACAACAGGTATAGAAACTATTAAACTACGTTCTACTCTCTTTAGATATTTAAGAGTATTTGCATCTAAATCAATCACATTCGCGGCAATATCAAGTTTCTTTTTCGCACTTTCAAAAGGGTTAATATTTTTCAATTTCACACACATCGAAATAACAATACCACGTTGATTTAATTAATTTACTTTGTAAGATATATTTTTTCGAAAAGAGGAATCTTTATAGTACGATAAAATATTGAGTTTTTCTTGATATCATGTATGATATTCGTTAAGTTTAACATCACTTCTTTCTTTTTTGATCAAGTTTTTCTAATCAACTTTTGGAAAACAATAACTTCAAATTTAAACATTATCTTGTTTTACATAATATAATAGATAATCATTTTGAAATATTTTTTTTACTTTCAAAATTGAATTTTTAACACCAACACTATATTTTAGAATTGGGGATAATACAAGATGGTTTCAAGATCAAAACAGGCATCTTTATTATCAATATATTACCTTAGCCCAGTAATTGCTTCGATAATTTATTGGTTTGAAGAACCATATAATAGTAGTAACATGCTCATGAATTTAAGCCATAGAGCTGGTAATATATTTGGAATTTTCTCTTTTATCTGGATGTGTTTCAATATCATCATGATGTTGAAGATAAAAATGGTTGAAAAAAACTTTGAGTTGGCTGGTTTAGTTAAATTTCACACAATCATGTCAGCTATTGCCCTGATTTTTGTATTTGCACATTACCCCTTATTACGCGTTGCAAGAACCGCGTGGGAAGAAATTCAAGACACCCAACCCCTCAAAATACCTACAGGAAACATTGGAATGCTCTTGTTTCTTTTTTTGATGTTTTTGGCATTTATCTTCATGACCAACCGACTAATAAAATTTAAAAAAGTTGGTAAAATAAGAGCTTCAGTTTTTGAAAAAAAAATAAAATACACCACTAATAAAGTCCTTCATAACCTAACTATGTTGGCAATATTTGTTTCCCTAATTCATACATTAATATTTGACTCTTCTAAGAGGCCATTACTCATGCGTGGGGTATATATCTTTTTCTTTGGCATTACGTTCATAGGTTGGATTTACCATAAGTTAATCAGAAGGCTTCGATCTGAATCGGATCCATATGTTTATCGGAAAGCTTCTTGGGATATTTTGGTTTCAGAAATAACTTCGGAAAAGAATGACGTGTTGACTTTGAAATTGATCAAAAAAAATCCCTCGCTTTATCCTTGTTTACAATGCGGAGTATGCACAGAATCTTGTCCTGTTGCACAAGTTTCAGAAGGACGATATAATCCAAGAAGACTAATTATTAATGTTTTATTTGGATTAGAAAAAAAGATCTTTGGTCAAGAAAATATTTTTTCTATTTGGGGATGTACTCTATGTGAGACTTGTAATGAATTGTGCCCCCAAAAAGTGAAACTTACAGACGTTTTTACAACTTTAAAAAATATGAGTTTTAAGAGAGGAGAAGCACCGAATGGTTATGCAAGACAAGTATTAACTGTCCTAGAGCACGGAAAGGCAATCCCGAAGCAACCTGCAATTGAACGAAGGCGCCAAGAATTAAATCTACCCTCAATCATGGATCCTGATGTAGAAGAAATACAACTACTACTAAAATCGACAATAATGCCACATAAATCTTTATTGCTAGAAAATATCAAAGTTTCTTAAAGTGGGATCAGGATTTTCTTAAAAAAAGATGATGTTTCTATGAAGTCATTCTTTTACCTTAAAAACTAAAGATTCACAAGACAATATTGAACAAATTGCAACGGATCATTAGCACATCCCCCCGAATCTAAACCTCCCAATTGATCTATTATTTTTTGTGGGATTAAATTATCTGCTAACCATAAATCTTTTAAACTCATTAGAGATTCTAATCCCTTTATTTGAATTATCCGATTTTGCCCCACATCAAGTGTTTCTAATTTAGTTAATGGCTCAAGCCCTTTTATTTCTCCTATATTATTCTCTGAGAGAAATAGATTTTCTAAATTCGTTAAGGAATATAATCCCTTAATATGTTTTATCACATTTTGTTTTAAGTTTACAATTCTCAATTCCTTACAATTATCTAAACCTCGAATGTCTGAAATATGGTTAGAGTTTAGCCAGAGTGTTTCTAAATTCTCTAAGGTCTCAAGACCTTTGATTTCTTGGATTGAATTATTATTTATATAAAGACTTTTTAAGTTTTTTAAATTCTTTAATCCTTCTATATTAGATATTTGATTACCTGCGATGTTTAATACTTCTAAGTTTTCTAAATTTTCCAGATTTTCAATATTTAGTAACTGATTTCCTGCAATCCACAACACTTCGAGTTTATT